>Ga0114129_10003987_pt1 | contig 20856 bp, 23 predicted proteins | sample RhiMetdeltSRZDD1_FD_80071 | JGI IMG/M metagenome (GOLD analysis project Ga0114129, IMG submission 80071) | Populus rhizosphere microbial communities from Tennessee, USA - Rhizosphere MetaG P. deltoides SRZDD1 (version 2) (version 2) | ecosystem: Host-associated > Plants > Roots > Rhizosphere >... | reverse complement strand
GGAGACGATCAACAATCGCCGCCGGTCCATCGCGTCCGCGTACGAGCCGCCTAGTAGCGCAAAAACGAGCAAGGGCACCAGCTGCGCCGCGCCCAACATGCCGACAGTAAAGCTGGAATGAGTCAGCTCGAAGACCTGATACGGCACCGCCACGTACGTAATCATGCTGCCGAACATTGAAACGAGCTGGCCGGTATAGAGAAGGCGGTAGTCCCGGTGTTTCCGGAGCGGCGAAAGGTTGAGAAACATGTAGCAAGATAGCACACTCGTATGTTTCGCTTAGTCTCATGGCGAAAGTCGTGACGAAACGCAAACGCGCTTCACGAAAAGCAAAGCCGAAAACAAAAGGGCTCGAAGCGATTGACTGCCGGTTGGACTCTTCTTCCGACGATATTCGTGACGTCGTGAGCCGCATCGAGAAAGATGGCGGCACTGTAGTCGGATCCTGGCGAGATCCCCTTGGCGGATCGCCCTTAGTAATCGGTATCGTGCCGATCGATTCGATAGAGCCCACTCCTTTCCAACGCGACCTCTCCGAAGCGCATCACAAAAAGCTGGCTGCAGTAATCGAAAAAACCGGCTTATTCCTGGATCCTGTGATCAGTGTACCTGCACCAGATCACGGGTTCTGGACGCCAAACGGGCGGCATCGATTAGAGGCCATGCGGCGCCTTGGCGCGAGAGCCATAACGACGCTTATTGCGCCCGATCGCCAACTCGCCTGGCAAATCCTCGCACTCAATACCGAGAAGGCCCATAACCTGAAGGAACGGTCATTGGAGGTGGCGCGAATTTATCGCGGACTGATCGACGAAAATGATACTCGTCACGAAACGGAATTTGCCTTTTATCTTGAAGAGGCAGCGTTAGTGACACTCGGTTTCTGCTACGAGAAGAAGCCTAAGTTTGCCGGTGGCGCTTATCATCCTATCCTCCGACGTGTCGAGGAGTTCGAGGCCGAGCCGCTTCGCAAGACAGTCAAGCAACACGAAACTCGCGCGCAGATGGCGCTCGAACTGGAGGAGAAAGTCTCGGACGTTGTGAATCGTCTGAAGGACCGAGGCCTGACGAGCCCTTACCTCCGGACTTTCGTCGTTGCCAGAATCAACCCTCTCCGCTGGATCAAAGGCGATCCTCCCAGCGCTGAAAGCATCCTCAAAACAATGACCGAGCGCGCGCAAAAATTTAGCGTCGACAAGGTCAAGCCCCAGGATCTCGCCTCAATGGCCGGGGGGCCCCCCGACGAGGAATAGCGGAAAAGGTGGAACGATATTCAAATCTCGACAAGCGCGTAGGGCTGCTCGGGCGTTACGTTCTGCATGAGGTGAAGACAGCAATTGTAGACTGGCGTGCCCTTCATGGTCTTGCCTTCGAACGTGCCGTGATGGGCGTGCCCGTGAAACACCGCGTTCACATCGAAGTGATCGATGGTCTCCGCTAGTCTCGACGATCCGAGAAACGGAAAGATCTCTGGCGGTTCACCTATGAGCGTGGCGGCGATTGGCGAGTAGTGCAGCACAACCACCGTCTTCTCGGTCCTCAAACTATTTAGTGCCACTTCGAGTCTCAGTGACTCGTTTACCGCCTCCGTCACGAATTGTTTGATCGAATCCTCGCCAAACGGCGCGAGCATGTGCTTGTCAAACCCACCACCGAAACCCTTCGTACCGGCGAACCCCACACCGTTCAGTTGAAACGTTTCCGTCTCTTCGAGCACCACGACCTTCCCGGCCCTCAGCACCTTTTTCACGTCGTCGGCCTGTCCGCTTTGATGATCGTGATTGCCTAACACTGCCACTACCGGCACTCGGCACGCTCGCAGCTCGTTCAACAGGAGCTCGGCTTCTTCTCTCAAACCGAGATGGGTCAGATCTCCGCACAACGCGAGAACGTCGGCTTTTTGAGAAATTCTTTCGAACAGGCTCTGGAGGCCCTCGCTCGAATTTTGATGGACGTGAAGGTCGCCAACTGCGGCAACGCGGAGTCTAGGCGGGTTTTCGCTCATTCTCTCCTCCCACGACATCTGCAAACCCAAGCTCCGTAACGTCAATCGTGTAGTCCGCTACCGAGAACATCCGGCCGCGGCATACCTTCAGCTTGGGTGTAGGCAACTCGAATTGATGCTGCAATCTCGATAGCAATTCATGCAGCAGCCAGCTCGGGATCTTTTCTCTTTCGGAGGGATAAATGAACCGGAAGTTCAACAGATGAACCAGCAGCACTTCCCAGTACTGCTCCATAAGACACAGCAGTCGCTCCCAATTGATTTCCTGGTGCTTGAGCAGTATGAGATGTGCAATATCGGCGCCGTCATAGCGGCAACGATTCTGAATGAAAACCTTGGACCAAATCAGATCCGTTACGGACGGGATCTTCACTTCGTAATTAAAGAATCTTGCCGTTCGCGAATCCTTGAACCAGTCGTCCGTAACGGGAGCAACCATGTTCGAAGAGCCGAATATAATGTCGACGTAAATTTTGCCCTTAAAGACCTTCGCAATCCAACGCTCGTCATCGACCTGGGCCTTATATCCTAGCGAAGTAAAGTTATTTAGGATCTTTGGATAGTCCCCAGCCTTAACGAAAATATCGATGTCTTTAGTGGGCCGCTGGAGTTTGGTGTAGTGGTTTACGGCAAAGCCTCCAGCCACCATGAACGTGAATTTGGAGTCTTTCAGCGTTTTCAGAACTTCCGCGTAGAAGGCATGAGCCGGGGACACCGACTTATTCCTCATAATTTCAGTATAGAGAAGGTGACGAAATTTCCAGGAATTTATCGCAAAGCAGATTGTTGCCTCTGATATGTCTATTCGTTGCGAAGCTGCGATCTGCGATTGCCGTGTCGGTGCGCCGAATTTACGGACGTCTGGCCGACGCGAGCACGGCCGGCATAGGCAATTCGTGATTGTTTTCTTCTACGCGTCGACGGATTTCTGCGCGAATAGCTTCCAGTCCGTCGTGCTTTTGAGCTCGCAGGAGTGCGGCATTCCGGACCGAGCCGTTATACATCACATCGAACAGGTCTTCAGCAGAACGTAGCCGCCAAATCTGAGGGACGGACTCGACGTGCACCTCCGTAAAGCCTGAACCGAGCAGAATCCGGTTCGATTCATCCGGATCGCTGAATCGAAAGAAGGGGGGACCGGGTGGAATCGGAACATCCGTGCTGCCGTACTTTCGAATCGCCGATATAACAATCCCGAACGCAACCGCGTTCTCAGGCTTGTCCCAAACCGTGAACGCAGTGCGGCCTCCCACTTGTAGCACGCGGTAAGCCTCGCGCAGGGCTTGCTCCGGTCGAGCGAAGTGCAACATGCCAAAATTGAAAACCACGGCATCGAATGAAGAATTCGCAAACGAAAGTCGTTCGGCATCACCTTCCTGGAAATTGATTCCAGGATAACGTCCCTTCGCCTCCTCAACCATTTCGGATGAAAAATCGATGCCGGTTGCAACAGCGCCACGGGCCGCGGCGGCTGCTGCCACATAACCTGGACCGCAAGCCACATCGAGCACCCGCGTGCCTTTTGCGACATTGGCAGCATCGAGAAGGGCGTCTACGGACTGTATCGTCACCGCTGCAAAACCGTGGTGGTACCGGGACGCCACTTCTTGCCATCCCTGATGTTCAAACTGGTGGAAGGCGTCTGGATCGATCAATTCTCGTCTTTTGGTAAACGTGGGCGGCCGCGAGGCACGTGTCGAAAGCGCGCGATATCATCACCGGTTAAATGGATTCGGGCAGGCGCGTCGATTCTCTCGCGTTCCAGCAGAACGCGTAATTTCTCGTAACAAATCTTCGCGCTCTCCTGAAACGTAATCTTGTTCGCACCTGTGAACATCAGCGCAGGAATAACCAACGACACGCGTGTTGCCTCTTGTCCCGCTCCGGTAATCGAAAAATCGAACCTGCGTCCGTCAACAGTGGTTTCGAAACCCAGATAGCGGATATTCTGCTTCGTCTCTTTCATAGCAGCGGGACTATTATACTTAAGCTGTCATGTCATCAAAGCTTTTGAACGATGATACGAGCCGGGGTTGGGCATATCACAACTCCACCAAACATTCGGAGTTCAGCATCCGATCCACTGCGCATTATCTGGATTGGGCTAATCAACCTCTGCCCCTAAAAATTTATACCACCATCGATCCAATTCCCCTGCCCCGTGACGCCGACCAGACGGGCATCTCGGCACTCTCTGCAATTGCAGACACGGGCGTCTCAACGGAAGCCGACAAACTGCCGACATTGAACGATATCGCTCGCCTCCTCTACTTTTCGGCCGGCATTACCAAGAAAAGAGCGTTTACCGGGGGCGACATCTATTTCCGTGCCGCGTCATGCACGGGCGCGCTTTACGAGTTCGAGCTGTATCTCGTCTGCCGGGATCTGCCGGGCCTTACGGCGGGTGTATATCACTTCGGGCCAGGCGATTATGCGTTACGTCGACTTCGTGACGGGGATTATCGCGGAGTATTGACGCGCGCCAGCGCAGGGGAAGCGAGCGTGACGAATGCACCCATCATCGTCGTGTGTACGGGCACCTACTGGCGGAATGCCTGGAAATACCGCACGCGGACATATCGTCACTTCGGTTGGGACAATGGCACGATTCTCGCAAATATGCTTGCGATGGCTGCTGCCCTGCAACTGCCGGCACGCGTCGTATTGGGGTTTGTTGATGCCGACGTGAATGCACTATTGGACTTGCACACTGACAAAGAGGTCGCGTTTTCACTTGTCACCATCGGTAATACAGGTCAAGCGGCCGCCGAACGCACAGACGAAATCGCTAAGCTGGGTTTCCCTACCGTGCCGCTGTCGCAGAGCGAAATCGATTACCCGGAGTTGCAACAGATCCATCAGGCGAGTTCACTGCAGACGGCGGAGCAGGTCGCAGAATGGCGAAAGCTAGCCACTCAAAGTGCACAGCACGCCAAATCCTCTGCGCCTGTTGTGGCTGGTTCCTCCGATCCGATCGAACGCGTCATTCTCCGGAGGGGGTCCACCCGGAAGTTCGATCGGCGGCCGATTACTCGCAACCAACTCTCGACAATCCTGGGCGCATCTACACAAGGCATCTGGCCCGGCCTGCCTCTATTGAATGAAACCTATCTCATCATCAACGCAGTTGACGGCCTCACTCCCGGTGCGTATTTCTACGATCACATGTCGGGTGACTTCGATTGTCTGCGCGAAGGCAACTTCCGAAACGAGGCCCGCCACCTTGGGCTTCAACAGGAACTCCCTGGCGATGCGCCTGCCGATGTCTTCTTTCTCGCCGACCTCAACAAAATTTTCGGACGGATGGGCAACCGCGGCTATCGTGCCGTGCAACTCGAGGCAGGGATTCTAGGAGGCAAGATGTACCTCGCTGCTTACGCACTGCACCTTGGGGCCACCGGTCTCACATTCTTTGACGACGACGTATCCGATTTCTTTTCCCCTCACGCCAAAGGGAAAAGTGCCATTTTTTTGATGGCTTTCGGGAAAAGCATGACGATCGCTTAGACGCTTTGGCATGCCTTTTGCACAAGATCGCCGTAGGAGGCGAGGCCACCAATGAGACGGACAGCCGGTTTGCTGCTTGCTATCTGTTTAACGCCTGCTCTGATGTATGCGCAGGCGATTGCTTTTGATTATTCGAAGCTGTACGAAGCGGCGTCGCCTGCAGTCGTTCAAATCACTACAGATGGAGGTTCGGCATCGGGATTCCTCGTGACGCCCTTCGGTCACACCGCAACGAATTACCACGTCGTGCGAAATGCTCACTATCTCGCTGTGCAGTTTTCCGGTGGTCGTAAAGTCAAAGCAGAGCTGGTGGCGATGAACCCTCGCTACGATATGGCGGTGCTCAAGGTCAACAAAGAGGTCGTCGAAGACATTCACCCATTGATGATCCTGCCCGAAGAGAAAGAGAGCAGCGTTAAAGTAGGAATTCCGGTGGTCGCGATCGGATCACCTCTTAATCAAAAATTCCTGATGACTCAGGGAATTTTATCCAAGGTCGATGACACCACGGTCCTTGGCGACTTCGTGCTGCAGCCCGGATACTCGGGCGGCCCGCTCGGCTTACCAAGTCAAGGCCGGCGATTTCACGGTTACCGCAATCACGCCAGTGCTGCTGGCCAAAGTGCAGCTAATAATGGAAAAGAAGCGTCCTGGCGCCAGTGAGGAACCATATTATGAATGGCAACCGTCGGCGGAGAACTCACTGGAGTATGCGGTGACATTCGACATTCGCCCTGAGAGCGGTCCAACGAAAGCCAGCTCTCGGCTAAAGTTGATTCCGCCTCTATTCCGATTTGGAAAAGCACGTGAGACGGAAATGGAATTCAAGGGCGAATTCCTCGACTTTAAGGTTTTTCGCGATGGAGAGTTGCTCGAACCGATCACCCCAGGACGGCAAATCGTCGATGGCACGCCTGAGAAGAAGGGACAGCACTTTGTGGATCAGGCCTACGCCGGCAGTTACCTGTACTCGCCGGAAGCGTTTCTAACCGGCAATGAATTTCGCATCCAGATCATCGATGCGAGAAATCCATACCAGGTCCATAAAGAATTCGTGCTGCTTCCAGCTTCGAAACTGATCAAGCAGTTACGCTCGGATTTTGCATTGCAGCCGGACGTACTTATAACGAGGGCCCCCTAACGTTGAAATCCGATTGGCAAAGCGGTAAGATGCTGCACGATGTTCAAACGTTTCACCCCAATACTCCATTCCACGCTGCCTGTGTGACGCCTCTCCCTATCCAGATATGATGACGACCAAAGGTTCTATGAGGTAACGATGTCAGTCCGTCTTTTTGTCGGGAATCTTCCCTACGACGCAACGGAAGAAGAAATTCGCCAGCACTTCTCGTCTGTCGGAAATCTCTCGTACGTCTCTATTCCTCTCGATCGCGAGACCGGAAAGAAACGCGGTTTTGCATTTGTAGAGTTCTCGGACGCTCAGCAGGCGCAGGAAGCGATCCGTCAGTTCAACAATCAACCCTTTAAAGGACGCCCCCTCGCCGTGAACGAGGCACGCGCCAGAGAAGCAGGTCCCCGGCCCCAGGGAGGTGGCGGCTTCCGTCCGTCCCCGAGCAGCCGGCCGCTCGGACCGCCTATGCGGCCCCCGGCTCCGGATTTCGGCGAACCTGGTGCAGCGGACCGCGATCGCCCTTCACGAAAGAACTTCGGGCCGGACGCCAAGCCAGCCCGAAATCGAGTCCAGCGCTTTAAACCAGAGGGTGGTAAGAAGGCGTTTAAAGAAAAGTTCACCGGGCAGATTTTCGGCGCAGATGACGAGGACGATGTCCCGAACGACGTTGATATTGACAATTTCGCCGTGGGCCTTGACGAGAACGAGAAATAGTCCTTAGACCAAAACGCCGCAACCTTGTCTATAGGGGTTATGCAAGACGTAACCCACTTGCTTAACCGCACCGCTTTCGGGGCGCGTCCAGGCGACTTGGAGCGCGTCCAGAAAATTGGCGCCGAGAAATATCTCGAGGAGCAGCTCCACCCTCCCCGGGTCGACGATCAATCCACAGACGCTCTGCTGGTCAAATTTCCGACACTGCGAATGAGCGCCGGCGAGCTGCTTGAAAAATATCAGCGTCCGGCGCAGCTTCGGCAAGGACGCCAGGAAACGCAAACACCGCAGTTCCGAATGCGCCGCCTCGCGGAAACACCGCAACTGATTCTTCAGGAGCTTCAAGCTCAAAAGATCGTGCGCGCCGTCCACAGCCAACGTCAGTTGCAAGAGGTAATGACGGATTTTTGGTTCAACCACTTCAATGTCTTTTGGAACAAGAACGCCGATCGCTGGCTCACCACGCCTTACGAGATGGACGTCATTCGTCCCCATGCGCTGGGCAAGTTCAAGGAACTTCTGGAAGCGACGGCAAAGAGCCCCGCAATGCTTTTCTACCTGGACAACCACCTCTCATCATCGATCAAGGGGATTAATGAGAACTATGGGCGCGAGCTCATGGAATTGCACACGCTTGGCGTCGATGGCGGGTACACGCAAAAAGATGTCCAAGAAGTCGCACGCGCGTTCACGGGCTGGAGCATCGACCGGCCCCAACGTAGCGGTGGGTTCATGTTCCGTGGTCGCATTCATGATGATGGCGAAAAGATCGTTCTGGGCCACAAAATCCACAAGGGTGGCATTCGAGATGGCGAGGAAGTCCTAGAAATCCTCGCGAAGCACCCCAGCACTGCGCGTTTCATCTCGACGAAAATGGTTCGGCGATTCGTAAGCGACGACCCACCTGTGAAGCTCGTGAAGCATGTTTCCGACGTTTATTTGAAAACCGGGGGGGATATTCGGGAAATGCTGCACGCGGTCTTCACGTCGAATGAATTCAACTCGCCCGAGGTATCCGGCGCCAAAACAAAAACGCCCTTCGAGTTCGTCGCATCTGCCATTCGTGCCGCGGACGGCACCACAGATGGATCTCGCCAGATCGCGCAAGCCATCGGACGCATGGGCCAGCCGTTGTATCAATGCCAGCCGCCGGCAGGCTACGCGGATCGTGGTGACCAGTGGATGAGCAATGGTGCGGTGTTGGAACGCTTGAATTTCGCGGTCGCTCTGGCGTCGAACAAGATCGCGGGAACGACGGTCGCATCGGATGAGTCCCCCAAAGCCCTCGTCACACGTTTGGGTTCACCGGAGTTTCAGAAGAGGTAATCTATGGAAATTTCACGTCGATATTTTTTGAAATCGGGCGGCATCGCACTGGCAAGCTTCGCCAGTGCTCCATCATTCCTCGTACGGACTGCTTTAGCGCAAACAAATCATGGACGAGGTGCCGACCGTCCGATCCTGATCGCCATTTTTCAACGAGGCGCGGCTGACGGCATTTCAATGGTGGTTCCCTTCGGGGATAGACACTACTCTTCGCTCCGGCCGCAGATCGCCATAACGGAACCTTCGCGTGGAGGCAACGACCGCGCGATCGATCTCGATGGATATTTCGGGTTACATCCGTCCCTCGATTCTTTGAAGCCGATTTACGACGAAGGTCACCTTGCTATAGTCCACGCTGTAGGATCGCCGGATAACACGCGGTCGCATTTTGACGCGCAGGACTATATGGAAGCCGGGGCCCCCGGCAATAAGTCCGTTAGCGACGGATGGCTCAACCGATATCTTCAGGCCAAGCCGGATACCAACGCGACACCGTTCAGGGCTGTGGCCCTCAGTGCCACACTACCGCGCTCGCTTGCCGGCCCCGCTTCTGCTGTCGCGATGCAACGCGTGGGCGATTTCGGAATTCGAGGTGGCCGCGCGACGCCTGAAGTAGAGCAGCTTTTCGCAGACTTGTACAAGGACACATTTGATGCAGTGAAGCTGCTGCGCAGCGCCACGGCACAGCAGTACGTACCTTCGCCGACGGCACAATATCCAAACTCCCCTTTCGCTCAGTCCATGATGCAGATCGCACAACTGGTTAAATCCGACATTGGTCTCGAAGTCGCTTTCGCAGACATCGGCGGATGGGACACACATGCGAACCAGGGTTCGTCTCGCGGTCAGCTTGCCAATCGTCTGAAGGATTTAGGAGATAGTCTTTCGGCGTTATATCGTGATTTGGGGGACCAGATGCGCAACATCGTCCTCGTAACGATGACCGAATTTGGCCGAGCAGTCCGCCAGAACGGTTCCGGAGGAACGGACCACGGCCACGCCAGCTGCCTTTTCGTGGCGGGTGGTCCGGTCAAAGGGGGCAAGGTTTACGGCCAATGGCCGGGTCTGGCGCCGGAACAGCTTTATGAGGGCCGCGACCTTGCGCTGACGACAGACTTCCGCGATGTATTCTCGGAGATCGTCATTACTCATCTCGGTGCCAGGGATGTATCGCGAGTCTTTCCAAACTTCAAACAAGCCGCTCCGCTGAAAATGGTTAAAGCAAGCTGAGTCCTACATCCTGTAAGACATACGTCGATAGCTTCGAGACATCGTTGTCATATTGAATGGATGTCTCGGAGGTGCGCTTGACTAGACTGTTTGTAGGAAACATTCCATTTACGAAAAATGAAGAGTCATTGGCCGAATGGTTTTCGGCGCAGGGCTTCAAGACCCTTTCCGTCGAAATCATCCAGGACCACATCACCGCTAAGCCGCGGGGATTCGGGTTCGTCGAACTCGAATCCGCGTCTCAGGCCGAGACAGCCGTCCGCTCCCTGAACGGAAAGTTGTTTGCCGGGCGCGCGCTCACCGTGGGCTGGGCAACACCCGTTCGCCAGTCCGCATGATCGAAATCCCTCGCCACTGTCGAAACCGGCAAATCGCAAACCAGTGGGCAATTTGCCCGAATTGGCAAATTGCCCCTGATCTGCCGGTCTTTGTCAATGGCTAGCGAATTGCCGCTAGTTTTTCATGGCGGCTCGCGCAATTTGGACTGGCAGTCTTAAACTAGGCTCGATTGACCTATCCGTAAAGCTCTACTCTGCGATACAGGATCGCTCCGTCCGCTTCCATAAATCCGCTGCGGACATCTCGCGTGAAGAATTGCGAGATGAGCAAACGGAACAGCTCCTGAAGCTTGTTAAGAGCAAAGAGGCTCACAACACAGACGTCGTTGAAAGCGAAGCCGCCGAGCAACGGCCCACCAAGGTTGTCGACTTGATGGAAGTGTTGAAGAAGAGCCTTCAGCAGAAACACGCGGCCTGAGAGGGGGCGAATTCCCATGCCCGGAAAGCAACATCTCACGATCGATGGCCGGGACATCCCAGTCTCGAACCTCGATAAGATGCTTTATCCCGTCGCGCACTTCACTAAAGCACAAGTCATCGACTACTACATTCGTATCGCCAAGTTCCTGCTTCCTCACTTGCACGATCGACCGGTAACGCTGAAACGATTTCCTGATGGAGTCGGCGGTCAATTCTTCTACGAAAAGGATGCGCCGAAATTCACGCCCTCGTGGGTTCGGACCTTCGCGGTCCCCCGGCGGACCCGCAGCAAGGGCCATGAAGAGATTCACTACATCATCGTCGACGATCTCCCAACGCTGGTATGGCTGGCGAATCTCGCAAGTCTCGAGATCCACCCGTTTCTTCACGGAGCGCCTCACCTCAACCGTCCAACCGCTGTGGTTTTCGATTTCGATCCCGGCGAAGGCGCGACGCTACTCGATTGTGCGCGAGCCGCGTTTGATGTTCGCGATGTGCTTCGGGACCTTGGTTTGGAAACATTCCCGAAGGTTTCAGGCTCTAAAGGCCTCCAAGTGTACGTGCCGCTCAACACGACAACGGCCCATTACGAAGTAACGCGGCCGTTCGCGAAGGCTGTCGCGGAACTGATGGGGCAGCGCCATCCCGATCGCATTGTCTCCAAAATGGCCAAGGTAGTCCGCGCCCGAAAAGTCTTAATCGATTGGAGCCAGAACTACGACTTCAAAACAACTGTGGCCGTCTATTCACTGCGAGCGAAATCGCCACAGCCATTTGTCTCGCTGCCTGTGACCTGGGACGAACTCGAGCAGGCTGTCCAGAAAAATAAACCCGATGCCCTCGTTTTCAAGCCGGATGCCGCCATCGCCCGCGTGGAGACGGGCGGCGACCTCTTTCAGCCGGTGCTGACGCTTCGGCAAAATCTACCCGAACAATTCATCGAAAGGGTTCGCGCCACGAAAAAGTCTCCTGCCCGCACACCCGCATCTCTTGGCGAATATCGGCGGAAACGCGACTTCACGAAAACAAAAGAGCCCGGTCCCGGACCGATACGCCGCAGCCGACAAGGCAGCGCCCGCCGGTTCGTTATCCAGAAGCACGCCGCGAGTCATTTGCATTACGACTTTCGTCTTGAAATCGGTGACACACTGAAGTCGTGGGCAGTGCCCAAAGGGCCGCCTTATAGGCCGAATGAAAAACGGCTCGCGATGCCAACCGAAGACCATCCACTGGATTATCTCGATTTCGAAGGAGTGATCCCAAAGGGTCAATACGGCGGCGGGACAGTGATGGTTTGGGATATCGGTACATACGAACTGATTGAAGGCAACTACTACAAAGGCTACCTTCACTTCTACCTCTCGGGGCGAAAGTTAAAAGGAGAGTGGCACCTTATCCGTGGCCGTCGTTCTCAAGGCGAACGCGACGTTTGGTATTTAGGGAAAATCGCGTCCGCCGTGCGATCGATATCTAAAAAGAAGGACGACGAATCTGCTCTCAGCGGCCGCACGATGGACGAAATTCGCAGTTCGGCCGACGCGGTTTGGCAGAGCAATCGCGGTGCATAGATTCCGAACTTACGGAAGGCTGAACGCGATGATGTTCGGCCCGGCCGCCACGGCGACATACTGCTTGTTATCGAATGTGTAGGTCATGGGCGACGCCTTCCATAATTGGCTGGTTTGAAAGCTCCAGAGCATTTTTCCGTTCATCGCATCGGCAGCCATCAGTGCACCGCCATCCTCTCCGAAGATCACAATTCCACCAGCCGTGGACAACACCCCACCCCACGAATTGACCGCGCCTGTCTGTGGCAACTCCCATGCCGGCTTACCCGTATGAATATCGATTGCACGTAAAACTCGCTGCGCGGGTTCGTCCGGAGCCTGCCGGAATGAGCCGCCCATGAAACCTTTTCCCGCTTCCCACTCCATCGGCGTCTTCGTAAAGATGCCGCATTTATCATTCGCCTGCACGTAGTACAGACCTGTCATGGGGTTGAATGATGTGGAATACCAGTTGGATGCGCCATCCAGGGAGGGGCACACTCGTCGTCCTTCGGGAGTTGGCTCCATGTTGGGGGCCTTGATGGGACGTCCTTCCGGAGTGAGACCGGTCGCCCATGTCACGTTTTTCACATACGGAGTACCGAACAAGAACTTGCCGTTCGTGCGATCCAGCACATAGAAGAATCCGTTGCGATTAGCTTGCACGAGCAGCTTGCGGGGTTGCCCTTGCCAGGCAGCATCGACGAGAGCGGGTGGTTCCTGGGCATCGTAATCCCATACGTCGTGTGGCGTGAACTGAAAGTACCATTTCAAAGCGCCAGTCTTCAGATCAAGCGCAACGATCGAGTCCGTGTGTAGATTGTCGCCAAGACGATCATCACCGATCAGATCAGGGCCGGGATTTCCCACAGGCCAGTACAGCAAGTCGAGTTGTGGGTCATATGCCCCGGTCATCCACGTGGCTCCTCCAGGATGTGCGATACCTTTGCCCTGCCATGTTTCGGATCCCGGTTCACCTGCGGCTGGTACTGTCCAAGAGCGCCAGACCTCTTTGCCCGTGGCTTGATCGAATGCGGCAACGAAGCCGCGCACACCCTCGTCCCCTCCCGAGGTTCCAGCGATAACCAGGCCGCCAATGGGAAGCGGAGCGCCGGTGGCATTGTAGTTCTGATGCCAATCGGCCATCTCGGTTTCCCACAACAGAGCGCCAGTGTGGCGATTTAACGCGATGATGTGCGCGTGATCAGTGACCATGAAGACACGGTCCCCGGCCACGCCCGCGCCGCGATTAATGCCGCCGGCTGCGTTTCCGATCAAGCCCTTCGTTCTTGGGCGCTGGTAATGCCAGATTTCACGGCCGCTGCCCGCATCAAGCGCATAGCACTCATTGGCGCTGGTTACGTACATGACACCGTCCGCGACAACGGGCGTCACCTGCAGGCGCGACGTATTCGGCAAACTGAAGATCCACCTCGCTGTGAGACGCCCGACGTTGCTTTTGTCAATCTCCCCCAACTGGCTATAACGGCTGCCCATAGTTGAACCGTTGTAAGTAGCCCAATCGGTTTGCGATGTTACGGGCCGGTAACGATCCGCGGTCTTTCGCAGCAGGTGAATCTTCCGGTCATCGCCGAGTAGCTGCAGGTCGGATGGAGTCTGGTTAAACACGAGTCCCGCGAGCGCCTGTCCGTTATCAAGCGTGACCGAAATGCGCTGCGGCTGCGATCCATTACGTGGCAGCAGCGTGCGCAGGAACCGGACGAGATCGGCGGACTCGGAAGCGGACATATTGCTGAACGAAGGCATGCCGGCGGCAGGCACCCCATCACGAACCGTCGTCGTCAATTCCTGATCAGTCCGCGTCGCTACCCGTGTTGTAATGGCGGGCCCCAATTCACCACCATTTCCATCGCTGCCATGACATCCGGCGCACCGCGAAACGAATGTAAGTTGACCGGGCACTCCAGTGCTCTGGCTTTGAGTCACGGGATTTTCCGCCGACGCAGTTACCAGGGCGGCGGCCATTGAAACAACAATCCAAAGACTGGTCCATAGTGCAACCTTCATTCTCATGTTCACATGCACCTCGCAGCGATGAGGATACGGCAACAAGATTCCAAATTTCCAATTCTCATCCGATGGGAATTGGGAATTTGAAATTGAGCATTAACGGATTCTTTTACCTTGTGGCTAATCTATCCTCACTCCCACCCCGTCGGCAGGGGCAGCCAGCCCCGCGTGAGGACATCCGAGAGCGTAAGCGCGAATAGAATTCCCAGCCAAAAGAACCCTGCACCGACAAAAATCCACAGCATGCGTGAGCTATACCGAACGTGCATGAAATAAAGAATGATGAGGATCGCTTTGATCGACGCGATTATCAGCGCCGCGATCACGTTCAGGCGTCCGAGATGAACATAAGCAACGCTCACCGTCGCGGCCAGCAAGAGCATCAGTGCAGCAAACACCGAGTAATATGTCTTCTTCTCGACAATATGTTCTGCCATTAGCTTCGGTCCACCAGATAAAGTAACGGAAACAGAAAAACCCAAACGATGTCGACGAAATGCCAGTAGAGTCCTGTCATCTCGATCGGAAAATAGTATTCAGGCGAAAACCGTCGGCGCTTGGTCAGCCAGATCATCGTCAGCATGATGCCGATACCGACCACCATGTGCAGCGCATGCATTCCCGTCATAACGAAATAGAACGAAAAGAAGATCTGCGCATGCCGGCCATTCGCCCCCGCAAATTCGAAATGCGGGCCTGGAATGAAATGCTCCTCGTACTTCTGGTAGTACTCGAATGCTTTGATTCCCAGGAATACTGAACCCAAAACGATGGTTGCAATCAGCAATGCAATGACGGTCCGCCTGCCGCCAAGTTGAGCAGCACGCACAGCCAAGGCCATCGTGAGACTGCTGCAAAGCAGCACCGCAGTATTGATACCGCCGAGCAGAACATCCAAGCGACGGCTTGCTTCGGAAAACGCAGGCGAATAAACGGCTCGATAGACGGAATAACCTAAAAACATTCCTCCGAAGAACAAGATCTCGGTCGCCAGGAAAATCCACATGCCCAACGAATCCGACTCATGCTGCTGCTCGATATCATCGAATTGGTGCGCGAGAGCGGTGGAGGAATTAGACAACTTGCAACTCCTTCTCTTCCTCCTTAGCGCCGTAATCGTAGGCGTCCCACCCGACGACCGGCGTCGCTGCGAAGTTCTCCGTGGGAGGTGGCGATGGCGTCTGCCACTCCAGCCCCGTCGCATCCCATGGATTGTCGCCGGCCGTCTTGCCGTATCGGATCGACCAGATCAGATACACCATCGGCAACACATATCCAACAGCGAGGATCGAAGCACCAGCAGTGGACATCACATTCAACACCTGAAACTCGGCTGGATATGCGTGATAGCGCCGCGGCATCCCAAGGTATCCAAGAATGAATTGGGGAAAGAAGGTCAGGTTGAACCCAACAAAAACCACAAGCGCCGCGAAACGCGCCCAACCTTCCGGATACAATTTGCCGCTGATTTTAGGCCACCAATAATGAATGCCACCCAGATATGCCATGACCGTTCCGCCGACCATGATGTAGTGGAAATGTGCAACCACGAAATACGTGTCGTGAACATGAACATCCACAGCTATTGTCGCCAGAAAGAGTCCGGTCAGGCCTCCTGTCGTAAACAAACCGATGAAGCCCATCGCGTACAACATAGGCGCATCGTAGGAAACGGAGCCCTTATACAAGGTGGCAGTCCAATTGAAGACCTTGACAGCTGATGGAATGGCAACCATGAAACTCAGAAATGAAAAGATCATTCCCGCGTAGGGCGATTGACCGCTGACGAACATGTGGTGTCCCCACACGAGAAAGCCAAGCACGGCAATGGCTACACTGGAGAAGGCAACGAACGAGTATCCGAATACTCGTTTGCGAGAAAAGCAGGTCACCAATTCGCTGACAACACCCATGCCCGGCAGAACCATAATGTAGACCGCGGGGTGCGAATAAAACCAGAAGAGGTGCTGGAACAGCAAGGGATCACCACCAAGCCGAGGATCGAAAATGCCGATTCCGAATGCTCGCTCCACACCGACGAGCAGCAACGTGATCGCGATTACAGGCGTACCGAGAACCATGATTATTGCCGTCGCATAGCTCGACCATACGAACAGAGGCAAGCGAAACCACGTCATGCCGGGCGCACGCATCTTATGGGTCGTGACAATGAAGTTCAGGCCGGTGAGTATGGAAGAGAACCCCGTGATGAATATGCCAACCGCCGTGGCGATCACGTGCGAGTTCGCGTACACGCTGCTGTAAGGAGTGTAGAAAGTCCATCCAGTATCAACACCTCCAGAGAACACCGCGCCCAGCGTGAAGAGCCCCCCGATTGTATAGATGTACCAGCTGAGCAGGTTGAGCCTCGGGAACGCGAGATCACGCGCGCCGATCATCATCGGTAGAAGGAAATTTCCGAGCACGGATGGAATGGAAGGGATCAGGAAGAAGAAAACCATGATGACGCCGTGCATCGTGAAGAGCTTGTTATAAGTCTCTGCCTGGACAAGATCGCCCTGCGGCGTCAACAGTTCTAGGCGGATCAAAACCGCGAATGCACCGCCAAGAAAAAAGAAAAGAGTGATAGACATTAAGAAGAGGAGTGCGATGCGCTTGTGGTCTTTGGTCAGAAGCCATGACCGCACCCCATAACTGCAGTTCAGATAGTGCTCGCGGTAAATATCCATAGTTCTTTAGCCACAGAAGGCACACAAAGCACAAATAGCTATCTACCTTCTGTGCTTTTTGTGGCAGATCCCGTCTGTTCCTTAACCGGCGTGAGCGAGCGGATGTACGCGATCAGATCCAGGATCTGTTCCTCCGATACCTGTCCTCGATACGTCGGCATCACGGCCGGATACCCTTTTACGATTTTTGCATTCGGATTAATGATCGATTCGCGAATGTAAGCTTCATCGAATTTCACAGTGCTGTTGTCTTCCAGCCTGACCTCCGTGCCGTACAATCCGCCGAGCTGGGGACAGCGTTGGAGGGCGCCGGTGGCATGACAATTCACGCAATTGAAATTGGTAAATAACTTTTCTCCTGTCTGAACCGGTGATTCCTCCGTCACGCCACCAAGCCACTTCTGGAAATCTTCAGGTTCCATAACAACCACCCGACCGATCATTCCTGAGTGATATGTCCCGCAGTATTCGGCGCAAAAAAGGTGATACTCACCCGGCCGCGTGGGCTCGAACCACATCGTGACGTAACGTCCCGGCAGCACATCCTGCTTCAGGCGAAACGCAGGAATATAGAAGCTGTGGATCACATCCTGGGACGCCATCGTCAACTTCACAGGCTGGCGAACCGGCACATGCAGCTCATTTATCTCGCTTCTACCGTTCGGATGCTGGATCTTCCACATCCACTGCCGGCCAACGACATTGATAGCCAGCGCACGATCGGGGACCCGGGAATTGGCGATGTACAAACTCGAGCCCCAGGTAAAAATCACGAGCGTGATCACAAACGGTACGGCGGTCCACGTAATTTCCAGTCCAAGGCCACCTTCCGATTGTTGCGCCTTTCTATCGGGGCTGCGTCTGTACTTCACCGCGAAATAAAAGATGAGGGCGAAGATCAACACCGAAAAGAGGACGGTTATGGCGACGAGAAAGAAATACAACAAATCGACGCCGCTAGCGATGGTCGAGGCGACTTCAGGAAAGAGAGGAAATCCGATCATGTTGCTTCGCGCCTCCGGCTGATAAGAATGAACGCAACAAGAGCGAATACAGTCATCAAGCCTGCAATGCGCACTGCGCTCATAATGACGAGCCCGTACTTTCCTGTATCCGGGTTGTAGTGGTAGCAATAAAGAAGGAATTTATCGACCAGAGTCCCAATCTTGTTTTCGCTCGCCTGAATCAGACTTAACCGTAGATCACGAGCCGAGAATTCGATCCCGTATAGATACTGCGAAACGTGACCGTCCGGCGTCAGGACCATGATCGCGCTCACATGAGCCCACTGCTTCGTGTCTCCGTCCCACTTGTATCGGTAGCCGACGCTTTCCGTCAGCCGCTTGATGGATTCCGGCGAACTCGTCAGAAAGTGCCATCCCGTCGCAGCGCGAGGCCGGCCATAATCCTTGATGTAGGTGGCCTTCTTTGCGGCGGCGACTTCCGAAGTTTCGCTGGGATCAAAACTGATCGTGAGTACTTCGAATTCGTTTCCCGCGGTAAATGACAGCGGCCGCATAGCCTTGACCAGGCCATTGAGAGTCATCGAGCAGAGCATCGGGCATTCGTAATAAACAAGCGACAAAATGACCGGTTTCTTATGAAAGAAACTGTCGAGACGCACCGGCTGTCCAGTTTCATCCTTAAAAACGAGATCCAACGGAACACTCGCGTTCAGCCTCTGGTCCACACCGATTTGCGTGAGAATTCCTGCCGGCGGATCCTGCGCCATCGCATCTATGCACGCCAGCAGTAACGCGAACACGGCTTTCTTCATTTCTTTTGCCTCTCGAGAAAGACTTGCATTGCGCGGTCAATTGGAATCCGGGCAATTGCCTTTTCCCGATCTATCCAGCCATATGAAGTCAGAATCTCGTTCTCCTGGCTGTGCAACTCGTCGAGGTCGCCCTGCGGGCTGATTTGCAGGTGAGGTTGTGGTCGAGGCTCCGGCACATCGACCAACAGCGGCGGGCCTTTCTGTTGCGCCTGTTCCGCCTGGAAGCGGTGGAACATCCACCATAAGCCTCCGTAAATCGCTGCTATGACGATCACCAGGGCCACTGCGAAATACAAGACGTACTTCGGGTCCATGTCCGATGATTCGTGTTGACCTCTCATCCTGCTTTCTCCAGCACAAACGATGGATCGCGCTGCGGTAGATAGGTTCGTTTATTCAGCTGCGCGAAAAATGCATAGGCCCATAAAATTCCGATAGCAAAAAACAACAGAACATCAAGCCAGTGAATGCGCACATTGCGCAGGAACGAAGGTGCAATCAGCCAATAGAGGTCGACCCACCGCATAAGGAGAACGCTGGCAGCAATAACGGCGAGGAATGTCTTTCTGCGTTTGCTCCCCCGGCTCAACAAGAGTAGGAACGGCACAATAAAGTGAAAGAGTGCGAGAAACGCCGCCACCCACTGCCAGCCATAACTGCCACGATGCAAATACCAGGGAATTTCCTCCGGCAGATTGCCGGACCATATGATCAAGTACTGTGAGAACGAGACATAAGCCCAAAGCATGACGAAGGTGAGAAGTAGATTGCCCAGATCCTGAAAAACATCAGCCTTCAAAAAGTGCGAAACGGGAGGCGATTCCGACAGCCATGCGGCAACCGGGATCACAAAGGCCAGTGCAGCGAGGGATTGGCCAACGATGAAGAGCATCCCATAAATCGTCGAAAACCAATGTGGCTCGAGCGACATAGCCCAGTCGATCGACGCGAACGTGATAGCAAGCGAGTAAACCACGATGCCGGGTGCGCTGAGTAATTGGAATCTTCGGGTGAGCTGGGGGTCGCCCGTCTCATCCTGTTCTACAGACCAACGGTTCAGGAAATATGAAAACAGCAGCCATGCTGCGAAATAAACCGCTGCCCGGATGACGAAGAAAGGTACGTTGAGATAGGCCCTCTTGGCCTGCAGGATGCTGTCCTGCGCCACGACCTCCGGGTGGGACCATTCATACAAAGAATGTATACCGAGGAGGAGTGGTAAAAAGAGCAGCAGCATCAGTGGAAGTGTGCGTGTGCCCGCCTCCAGGATTCGCCGTATGACAAAGCCCCACGTGCCCCCCACGAGATGATGCAGCATCAATACAGGTAGACAGCCCAGTGCAATGCCCAACCAGAACAAGTAAGCGATTAAGTACGATCGGAAAAGCTGCTCGATCATCGAGGCACCTTTTCCAGGGCCTGGCGATCCTGGGCCGGGAGATCCTGCACGTTTGCGTTCTGACTCAGCTGTAACGCGCGAATATAGGCAACAATGGCCCAACGATCGGCCGGCTTTATCTGAGCTGCATAGTCATTCATCGCGCCAAATCCGTTTGTGATGACATCGTAGAAGTGGCCGACGGGAGCTTCGCGCAGGCGGTCTATATGAAAAGTGGGCGGGCCGCGCCGGAAGCCACGGCGTACGGCCATGCCGTTGCCGGTGCCTACCTGGTCGTGGCAAGGGGTACAGAAAATGGTGTATCGCTCACGTCCGCGCTCCAGAACCTCCGAACTGATTTCGAATGGAAATGTCGTCGCGAGCTGCCCGTTCACGCGGCCCCCAAAAAAATGATCATCTTCGTTCAAGAAGCCTCGAGCGATGACTCCAAGGGGAAGCGGCCGCGCGGAGCGGTGATCCGCGAAAAACGTGCTCTCTTCGAGCGCCTCGTAGCGGGGCTGATCCGCCATTTGCTGGCGGCAGGAAGGGAGCGAGAGGAGCAGGAATGGCCAAAAGAGCAGTCCCGGCGCGACATCAGCAATCAGCCGGAAGAGATTTGAAATTGGACGAATCCTGCACCTCAAATTCGAAATCCGAAGTCGGAAATTGGACGTCAGGGCCGTGCTCTTTTCCGTCCAATCTGCGATTTCGGATTTCGAATTTTAGGTGCAGGATTCGTCCAATTTCAAATCTCTTCCGGC
>Ga0114129_10003986_pt1 | contig 20857 bp, 9 predicted proteins | sample RhiMetdeltSRZDD1_FD_80071 | JGI IMG/M metagenome (GOLD analysis project Ga0114129, IMG submission 80071) | Populus rhizosphere microbial communities from Tennessee, USA - Rhizosphere MetaG P. deltoides SRZDD1 (version 2) (version 2) | ecosystem: Host-associated > Plants > Roots > Rhizosphere >... | reverse complement strand
GATCGTGAGCGCGGCGGTTCGACACCGCTGGCTGCTGCGCGACCGGACTGGCTAAAAACAGATGTTTCCTGTGAGAGGCCGGCATGCGGCGACGAGTAGGACAGCAAACTACACGCCCGCCGTGGGCCGAGCCGTTAGCTCTATGTCTACCAACGATTTGTGGCGCTGTGCCGAGAGAGCGCCATTCTGACGAAGCGCCAATTTAGTACACAATTTCACTGCGCTCTATCGACTAAAGGGTTTACGCGAAACAAGTTAGAGGCAAATTCACGTAAACAGAACACGAGGCGACTTTTTGATGCATTAAGGGCGTGTTTAGACAGGGGCGCACCTTCGCGCGACGCTGCGGGGACTTTCGAGCGCGTCGGAATCATCTGTTATCGTTGGGCCGCCTCGAGGAAGGCGAGGGTCCTCATGAAGCACTCGTATCTCGCAGTTCTGCTCTCCACGGCGTGCGGGATTGCCATCGCCGTCTCGGCGCAGTCGACGACGATCACTGTCGTGCTGACCGGACAGTCGATGATCCGCTCCGATCTCCGAGCCACGAAGCCGGCGGCCGTGTCGGTGATCAAAGGACTCCTGAACGGCGATGTGATTTTCACGAACCTCGAAGCTGCCGTCGCCCAACCGGGCGAGACGATTCAGGAGGGCAGAGGATTTCTCACGCCACCGGAAGCGCTCGATGCCCTGACAGCGATGGGATTCAACCTGCTTGCGCTGTCGGGCAACCACGCGTTCGACCTGAGGGAACCAGGCATCCGGAATACCCTCCGCGAACTCGATCGCCGGAAGATCGTTCACGCGGGCACGGGCAACAGCATCGCCGAAGCCGCGGCCCCCGCCTACCTTCACACGGCCAAAGGAACGATTGCGCTGATCGCGAGCGCGTCGGGCCTGATCGCACCCGGAGGACGCGCGACGGCGGAGCGCCCCGGGGTCAACGAACTGCGCGTGCTGGCTGGCGATCGCGAGAACGAGGCGACCGAAGACCTGCCGGGAGCGCCGGCCAACACGCCGAATGCGGAGGACGCGGCCCGCATCCTGCAAAGCATTCGCGATGCGCGCCAGCGCGCCGACGTGGTGATCGTGTACCAGCACAACCACGTGTTCGGAAATCTTTCGTTCTCGACGCTCTTTACCGAAGGGATGTCGGAACGGCTCGCTCCGAATCCGTGGTTGACGAAATGGACGCACGACGAAATCGACGCAGGCGCCGACCTCATCGTGATGCATGGCGCTCCGCTGTTGCACGGCGTCGAGATCTATCGCGGGCGGCCGATCTTCTATGATCTCGGGAACCTGATCTACAACGTCCCGCCGACGCTGACCTACATCGACGAGCCGATGGCATGGGAGAGCGCGGTTGCGACGGTCCAGTTCGAGGCCGGACCTCAGAAGTCGTCTCGACGGCTGTCGCTGAAGTCGATTTCAATCCGGCCCGTTGTCCTGAACACCATCGGTGATGGGCAGCCCGACGTGCACAACGCGTATACGAGCAACGAGTTCCTGCACACGCGAGGCTTGCCCACGCCGGCGACCGGGGCCAGGGCCGGCTACATCCTCCAGCGCCTGGCCGGCGCCTCAAAGCCCTTCGGCACGGACGTGGCGATCCAGGGAGAGACGGCGACGATCACGGTAACCGGCAGGTGAAGTTCTCGGCTGCGTCCGAGCTTCCGCTTCCCGAGTAACGCGCCACCTGCGGGTACGGGCAGAGGGGACGCGTCCGATCGACTTTTCCGTTCGTGCTGCGCGATGCGACGACCTTGGTCGGCGCCAGCCCGTTCTCGACCCACTGCTCGAGCGGACCGACCATGTCGAAGGTGTTCGGTCCGTCTCCGCCGCCGCAGTGGCCCATGCCGGGCACCATGAACAGCCGGAGAGAGCTGGACGTCCTGGCGTCGCCGATTGCGCTGGCTGCGCTCTTGTAGAAGTTCACGCTCGCGAGCGGGGCGATGTCCTGATCGCTCCACCCGTGATACATCAGGAGCTTGCCGCCGCGTCCAACGAACGCGTTGATGCTGTGCGGATCGATCGCCGTCAAAAGACCGCGAAGCGATTGTTCGGCCTTTGCCAAATCGCGATCGACGTCGAACGTCCGCCAGTCCCACTTCGCGTCGTTGAACACCAGATACTTGAACTGATCGAGCGCGGTGTCGTAGGGTTCGGCTCCGCCAATCAGGCGACCCCACAGCAGTTCGGTGCCCGGCTGGAAGCCGGGAAAAATCTCCGCGCCGGTGTGCGGGCTCTTTGCCGGTCCCATGACCGTACTGACGGACTGAACCTGCTTCGGCGTGAGGCAGCCCGGTCCGTCGCTTTCCTTGCAGGCCAGAACGCGCGGATCGAAATGGCAGCGGGTCGGATCGTCGATGAGCCCGTCTTTCAATCCGTCGAGCGCATCGCAGGCCGCGAGCACCGCCTGATGGATCGCCGGATACTTTTCCTGCGGGATCCGCGCCGCCGGATCTCTCATCGTCTCGAGTCCCATCCAGATGCGCCAGGTATCGAGACGCGTCTTCGGGTTCGCGGCCGCGCCGGCGATGATGCCGTCGAAATCCTCCGGATATTTCGAGGCCTCGACGAGCGCCTGCCGTCCGCCCGTCGAGCAGCCATTGAAATACGAGCGCGTCGGGGCGCTGCCGTAGAACCGATTGATGATCGCCTTCGCCTTGACGGTCATCTCGTGCTCGGAGCGGTAGGCGTAGTCGATCAGTTTCTCGGGATGACCGAGTGCGAAGCTGGCGCCCGGCGTGCTGTGGCCGGTGTCGGTGGACGTTGTTGCATAGCCGCGGCTGAGCGCCTGTGCCATGGCCGGGTAGCCGATCGTGCCGGCCCACCCGCCGTTGCCGACAGCCTGGAACTTGCCGTTCCAACCGGACGCCGGCATCCAGACCTCAATCTTGATGTCCGAGTCGGCGCTCGGTTTCAGCGTCGCGGCGACGCGGCAGAACGCCGGCAGATCCGAGAAACGCGACGCGTTCTGCGCGGCGGCGCCTGGTGTCCGGAATCCTCCGGCCGGCACCAGCTCGGCGACCGTCACGGTTGCATTCTCCGCTGCGGATTTCAGCAGGCTCTCACAGGAGCTGCCGGCAGCGCTCAGCTGTCGAAGCAGCAGGGTGGCGATCATCACGGACAATAGGGCCGCACGGGCGATCTTCATGTCATTCCTCCGGAGCGCCCGGATTCTACCTTGTCATCGAAGATCCCTCACGTCGCATAATGGCCCGCATCGCGCCCGGTGAGCTTCGCCAGCCCTGCCTGCAGCGCGGCCAGTTCGACGGGCTTCGCGAAGTACATTTCGAATCCAGCGTCCAGTGCCCGCGCGCGATCCGACGGGCGAGCGTACGCCGTCAAGGCAATCGCCGGAATCCGCGACGGTCCTTCAGGAAGCGAACGGATCCGGCGCAGCAACGAAAGTCCGTCCTCATCTGGCATCCCGACGTCGCTGACCAGAACGTCGGCTCCAGCAGTGGTCAGCTGTTCGAACGCCTCGCGAGCGGATTTGGCGGTCGTCACCCTTGCGCCGCTGACCGTGAGCGCCTCAGCCAGCAGGATTCGCGTCTCAGCGTCGTCGTCGACGACGAGTACGCGCACACCAGAGAGGAGCGGCGAAAGGCGAACATCACCCGTGCTGGGGGAAGCGGTTGTCGACGCCGACAGGGCCGGAAAGCGCACGATGAAGCTGGCGCCGCGATTCGGTCCATCGCTGCGGGCCTCGATCGAGCCGCCATGCAACTCGACGAGATCGCGCACGATCGCTAAACCAAGCCCGACGCCGCCGTGGACTCGAGTCATCGAGCTGTCTGCCTGTCGGAACCGCTCGAACACATGCGGGAGAAACTCGGGCGTGATCCCGACGCCCGTGTCGCGGACGCACAGCTGAACCTGGCCTTCCTGCGGAGAAAGCTCCACTGAAACCTGGCCGCCGGACGGCGTGAACTTGATGGCATTGGCCAGCAGATTCCAGACGATCTGCTGTAAGCGCGCTGAATCTCCGTAGATCCTGCCGATCTCCGGGTCGACGGAGGCGTGCAGCGTCACACCCTTGGCATCCGCAGTCGGCCGGATCGAATCGACAACCGTCGAGACGATCGGCGCCACGATCAGCGGATGAAGCGTCAGACGCACTTTGCCCATCACGATGCGCGATACGTCCAACAGATCTTCGATCAGTTGCGCCTGGAGTCGGGCGTTCCGCTCAATCACTTCGAGTGCATGCGCTCGTTGCTCCTCGCGCATGGATCCAGTGCGCAACATGCCGAGCCAGCCCAGTACGGTGTTGAGCGGCGTTCGCAGTTCGTGCGAGAGCGTGGCGAGGAACTCGTCCTTGGCTCGATCCGCCGCCTCGATGTGCGAGCGCGCCTCCCGCTCGCGGCCGATCGTCTCGTGCAGTTCCAGCTCGCTTTTCCGTAGAGCCTGCTCAGACGCGCGCAACTCGGCCTCGTGTCGCGTAGACAGTTCCCAGGCACGAAGCTGTCCGAGTGTGATCAGAAACGGCAGCAGCGAGAGCAGCAGTCCCACGAGCAGCGTTCGCTGCGCCGCGGGCGAGATGAGGCCAACCGGTCCCTGCAGAGACCTCGTCACGATGTGCCAATCGCGTCCGGCAACGTGAAGGGAATCGGTCGTGGAAAACCGCGAGGCGCCCACGCCGGCCATGTGTTGATAGGTCAGCTCGGTCGGCTGACCGTCAGTGTCTTTGTAGACGTCGAACGCAACCGACGCGTTTGTCGCCATGACTTGCCGCAGCAGTTTGTCCAGTCGGAACGGACTGAAGACGAACCCGACGATCGCGCGGCGACGATCGTCGACAGCGTCAATCGACGCCCTGACGCGATAAACGGGTATAAAGAGGATGAAGTCCGGGCGGCCACTTCCTTCGAATGGCGGGGCGTCCTGCAGGGCCGCGGATGCTGTGGGTTGCCCCATGTCTCGCGCGGTTTCCATCGCCGCCAGCAGAACGCCATCGGTCGACATGTCGAAACCAAGCAGCACCCTCCGCTGATTGGCATACGGCTCGAACGAGGTCACCAGCTGGTGGTCGGGCTGGCGGTTCGGCGGCCACATTCGGAAGCGCGTGACACCATCGAGCCGTGTTGCCCGAATGAAGGATTGCAGATCCCGTTGCCGGACGTATTGAGAGAAGCCCATTCCTTCGAGGCCGCGGTATCGTGCCTCCAGGCCGAGACTTCCGACGAACGCCCGCAACTCCATGAAGTTGATGTCGTTGCTGACGGTGAGAAGGGCGGTGCCGGCGCGAACCACTTCGATGTACGCGTTGAACCCGTTTGCGATCTGTTGATGTGTCCGTTGCGCGTCCGCTACGAAAGCCGCTTGCGCTCGGGCCTCCTCGGTCGACGCGACGTACAACGCCGCTCCGAGCGATAACTGGCAGCCGATCGCCAACAACACGTACGGCACCCATCGTCGCAACGGGAAATGTCGACGCGGTTCTCTCGGAGAAGCCGTCACTTTCACCTGAATCTGCAGTACTCGCGTGGCCGGTGGGCCAGGCGCGACGAATCAGAAAAGAACTTCCGAGCGGCGGGGGAACGCTCGCGCCATCGGCACACGGCAGCGCCGGCGAAGCGCAGCGAGAGATGTTTGATGGATCCTTCTCGGCCGTCAAGCTCATCTGCTTGAAAGGCAAAGAGTTGCGCCTCGATCGTCGCCCTCGAACTGCGATTCCTGGCCGGCAGGGACAACCTTGTAATGGACATTTGGCGTGCCACGGCGTGCCAAAACGTGAAAATCGGACAACAGGCCGACTTAGGGACCCCCGGCGACTCGCGGTAACATCAAGACATTCCGGCGAACTAAAGGACTCCATGGACAGCCCCGCTTGCCCGAACCGCGGAGCGCGTCTGCGCGCAACCGCCCCTTCTCCGACGCTTGGACGATCAGGATGATCTGCGTGAAGAAAAAAGCGATCGCATTGTGCGTTGGCGTGTGGCTCGGCGGATCTCTGGCGGCGACCGATGCAACGGGTCAGGTTCGGCCGGGAACGACGCAGCCCGGCCAGGTCGAGAAGCAGTTCGACCGGCCGCCGCAGCCGACCGTGCAGGGCGGGACCATCAACATCCCCGCGGCAAGCCAGCAGGCTCCAGCGAACGCCGACGACATCCGCTTCGTTCTGAATCGCGTCGACGTCGATGGCGTGACGGTCTACAAAGCCGACGTGGTCCGAAGGTACTACGCCGCGTCGCTCAACAAGGAAGTCACGCTCGCGCAGATCTACAAGATCGTCGATACGCTGACGGCCCGCTATCGCAACGACGGCTACATCCTGTCCCAGGTGGTCGTTCCGGCGCAGCTGGTCGATGGGGGCGCCGTCAAGCTGCAGGCCATCGAAGGCTACATTTCCGACATCCGAGTCGAAGGCGGCACCGACGCGCTTCGCCGCCGAGCAACCGCCTACGGCAACCGCATCAAAGGAAGGAAGCCGCTCACGGCCGGCGTGCTCGAACGCAGCGTGCTGCTGCTCAACGACCTTCCGGGCGTCCAGGCGCGCGCGGTGCTTGCCCCTGGTGTGACGCCCGGCGCCGCCCAGCTCGTCTTGCAGCTCTCCCAGAAGAAGCTCGGTGCCGGCGTCAGCTCCGATTCGCGCGGTAGCAAGGCACAAGGGCGTCAACGCCTCTTTGCGGACGTCGACCTTCACAATTTACTTGGCGGCGCGTCGCTGACCGAGCTGCGCGAGGTCACGACCGGAACGAAAGAACTGCTGTACGTCTCGCTGGCGCACGACCAGTTCGTCGGCTCGCATGGTTTCAAGTTCAGCCTCTCGGGCAGCTACGTCTACTCGAAGCCGCAGGAGCTCGCCTTCATCCCACTCGAACTGACGACGAAATCCGGGACGGTCTCGCTCGGATTGTCGTATCCGCTGATTCGCAGCCGACGGAAGAATTTGTACGCGCGAGCCTCGGTGGCCGGCTTCGACAGCGACAGCACGATCTTTGGCGTGAAGGACACGACCGACCGCCTGCGTGCCGCGCGCGTCGGCGTCACCTTCGACGCGGGCGACGGCCTGGGCGGCGTCAACATCGCGGACCTCGAATACAGCCACGGCATCAACGGCCTGGGCGCTTCACGGCGCGAAGACATCTACCTCTCGCGCCCGACCGGCCGTTCGGACTTCCAAAAAGCTACGTTGTACGCCGCTCGCATTCAGTCGTTGCCCGCGCGTTTCTCGGTCATGCTCGCCGCAAATGCTCAGTACGCATTCACCGATCTGCTCGCGCCCGAGTTATTCAGCTTCGGCGGTGAACAATTCGGCCGAAGCTACGACCCGTCCGAGCTGCTCAACGACCACGGCGCGGCGCTGAAACTGGATCTCCGTTACACGGCTGGCCGGGGGCGGACGACGCTGATGCCGTACGTGTTTGCGGATGCGGGTCGCGTCTGGCAGCGCACGAAGTTCCCGGGGCTCGAGAATTCCGAGTCCGCTTCGTCGGCCGGCGTCGGGCTGCGACTGAACATCGGCTCGCAGCTCTCAGGCTTCGTCGAGTTCGGCAAACCGCTCGACCGCGTCGTCGGACAGGAAAAGAACGGCGACCCTCGCGTTTTTGCCGGCCTGTCGATCCAATCCCAGTAGCCAACCAAGGATGAAATGCATGCGGACAACCCGTCCCGTTACATCGTTGCAGTATTTCCGTTGCGCACCGAAACGGTTCCGAGCGTTTTTAGCCGTCCTGCTGTCGATTTACACGGGTGGCGTGGGTCTGATGGCGCAAGCGCCAACCGGCGCCACGGTGCGGGCGGGGGACGTCCGCATCACCGGTGAGGGCACGTCTTCGACGCGCATCGACCAGCACTCGGCACGCGCGATCATCGACTGGCGGAGCTTCAGCATCGGTCCGAACGGCGAAGTGATCTTCGTGCAGCCGTCGGCGAATGCCGCGACGCTCAACCGGGTCACGGGCGCGCAGGTCTCCCTCATCCTCGGCAAGCTCGACGCGAACGGCACGGTGCTGCTGATGAACCCGAACGGGATCGTGTTCGGAGGCGGTGCGCAAGTGAACGTCGGCAGCCTGATCGCGTCAACATCGAACATCAGTGACGAGCATTTCCTCGCGGGGCAGCTGGTATTCGATCAGCCCGGCAAGCCGGGCGTGGGCATCCTCAACCGGGGGTCCATAACCGCGCGTGAGGGAGGACTCGTCGCGCTGGTGGCGCCGCACGTCCGAAACGACGGGCTGATTGCGGCGCGCCTCGGGAAGGTGACGCTCGCATCCGGGGACACGTTCACGGTCGATTTGTACGGCGACGCCTTGATCAATCTGGCGATCAGCGAGAACAACAGAGGCCAACTCGTCGGCCTGAACGGCGAGCCGGTCACGAGCCTCATCACCAACACCGGCCGCATCGAGACTGCCGGCGGGCAGACCGTCCTCATGACGGCGCGTGGGGCGAAGAATGTCCTCGACAACCTGATCAACACGTCGGGAACGATCAGGGCGGACAAGGCCGTCGAGCAGAACGGAAAAATTCTGCTGCTCGGTGAAGGCGGCAACGTCGACGTGACCGGCACGCTGGCAGCGACCGGCGCGAGCGGTGGCTCGATTCAGGTGCTCGGCGATCGCATCCACCTCGGTGGCAACGCCACGCTCGATGCGAGCGGCGCCAGTGGCGGCGGCAGCATCCAGGTGGGCGGTGCGTATCAGGGGAAGGGCGACACCTATCGCTCGTCGGAAACCACCGTCGACGTTGGGGCCTCCTTGCTGGCCAACGCCACCGATTCAGGCAACGGCGGTGAAGTCGTGGTCTGGTCCGATGGCAACACCCGGTTTGCGGGCAGCGTGCAAGCCAAAGGCGGCGCGAACGCCGGCAACGGCGGCCGGCTTGAAGTGTCAGGCAAAGGAACGCTGGACTTTCTTGGAATGGCAGACGCGTCGGCGCCGAATGGACAGGCCGGCTCGCTGCTGCTCGACCCGGCGTTCTTGAATATTGGTTCCGCTGAAGCGAGCACGATCACGCGGGTGCTCCGGACGGGGACGACGACGAATCTGCAGGCGGATGTGGACATCAACGTCAATTCGGCCGTCTTCGGCGGCGATCGCGAACAGGGCGGCGGGCTGAACATGACCGCCGGGAACAACATCAACGTCAACGACTTCGTCGTCACCAACAACGGCGCGATCAACATGACCGCCACGCAGGGAACCGTGAATGTGGCGGCCGGCAAGGCGGTCTTTGCGGGCTCGGCGCCGATCACCATCACGACCGGAGGCACGCTGCACACCGCTCCGCTGGTGACGAGCGGCGCGCTGTCTCTGCAGTCGATCGCCGGCTCGATCGCCATCGATTCGTTCATCGACGACCACACGGGGCCGGTCAGCATCAAGGCGGCAGGAGACGTCGACATCAACCAGCCGATCGTGAACATGGTGAACGGCAGCAACCTCTCCGTGTCGGCGGGACAGGACGTGAACGTCAACGGGCAGGTGGATGGCCGGGGCGGCGCGGAGGGCGGCGCGGTCAGCATGACGGCCAGCCGGAACCTCAACGTCAACCAGGCGATCGTCACCAACAACGGGGCGATCGCGCTGACGGCGACCAACGGTTCGCTGAACACCGCGTCCGGCACGCCGCTCGTTTCAGGCACCGGTGCGATGGCGTTGACGTCGCGCAACGACATCAGCACCGCGGCGATCAGCGCCGGTTCGCTCGCAATCACCTCGACGGCAGGCAGCGCGAGCATCAATGGGATCATCGACTCGGCGACGGGCGCGACGACCATCAACGCTGCAACGGACGTCAACATCAACCAGGCGATCCTGAACGGGCAGACGGGCAGTCCCCTGGCGGTGAACGCGGGCCGCGACGTGAACGTGAACGCCGTGATCGACGGCCGGAGCGGCGTCGCGGGCGGCACGGTCGCCCTCACCGCCGCACGCAACCTGAACGTCAACGACTACATCGTCACCAACAACGGCGCCATTGGACTGACGGCCAACGGCGGTACATTGGCCGTCGTCGGCGGCAAGGGCACGTTCTCCGGTAACGCCGCCACCACGATGCGCGCCAGCGGCGACCTCACGACCGGCGCCGTCAGCGCCGGTTCGCTTGCCGCGACGTCGAGCGGCGGAGCGGTGAACGTGAACGGCGTCATCGACGGCAATACCGGCCGCGTGGATCTCACTGCGGCCAGCGACGTGAACGTCAACCAGGCGGTGCTGAACGGGCGGACGGGCAGCAGCTTTAACGCGACGTCGGGCCGCGACGTGAACGTCAACGCGCTCGTCGACGGCCGCGGCGGCGCCACCGGCGGCGCGGTCACGCTCCAGGCGACGCGCGACGTGAACATCAACAGCGCGATCGTCACCAACAACGGTGCGATTGGCATTACCGCGACCAACGGCGCTGCGACGATGGCGCCGGGCACGGCGCTCGTGTCGGGGAATCAGGCGATCACGATCGACGCCCGCGGCGACGTGACGATGCGCGGCATCAGCGGTGGGTCGCTGAGCGCCTTGTCACGCTACGGCTCGGTCAACGTCGCCGGCGTCATCGACGGCAACACCGGCCGCGTCGATCTGACGGCTGGCCGCGATGTGGCCTTCAACGCGCCCGTTCTGAACACGCGCACGGGCGCTTCGCTCAACGCCGTCGCCGGCCAGAACATCATCGTGAATGCGCCGATCGACGGCTCGGCCGGCACGACCGGTGGCGCCGTCAACCTGACGGCCAACCAGAACGTGAACGTCAACGCCGCAATCGCGACGCACGACGCGGCCATCCGCCTGTCGGCAGTGAACGGCACCACCAACATCGCCAGCACCGCCGGCCTCTTTGCGGGCACCGGCGCCATCAATGTCGACGCCCTCGGAAGTATTTCGACGGGAGTGCTGAGCGGCGGAGTGATGAACGTCAACTCGCGCGGCGGCTCCGTGAACGTCACGGGCCAGGTCGCCGGCAACGGCGGCGCCATGACGATCAGTGCTGCGAATGCGGTGAACGTCAACAGCGCCGTGACCAACAAAGGCACCGCGTCGCCGCTGACGATCACGGCCGGCACCGACATCAACGTGAACGCGGCCGTCGGCCGCACTGCTCCCGGAACGCCCAGCGGTGCGGTGACGCTCGTCGCCGGCCAGAACGTGACTCTCAACGACAGCATCGTCGCCGAGAACGCGGCCATCAACGTCACCGCCACCAACGGCACCGTGACGACGGCCGCGAACGAAGGGCTCTTTGCCGGCACAGGGAATATCAGCGTCACCGCGGGCCAGACCCTCTCCACCGGCGCGACCGTGACGACCGGAACCGTCACGCTGAAATCCACCGGCGGCGACGTCGACGTCAACGGGGAGATCGCGGGGGCAACCGGTGCGGTGACGATTCAGGCGGCAAATGACGTCCACGTGAACCAGGGCATCGCCAACTCGCGCACCGATGCGCCGCTCACCATCACGGCCGGCAACGACATCGACGTCAACGCCAAAATCGACGGTCGCGACGACGATCCGCCGACTCACGCCAGCAGTGCGACAACGCTGACCGCCGGCAACGACGTCAATCTCAACCAGGACATCGTCACGGTGGACGCGGCGCTGTCGCTGACCGCGACCAACGGCACCGTGAACTGGGGCGCGGGCACGGCGCTGTTCGCCGGGAACGGCACGATCTCGGTGACCGCCGGCTCGGACCTCACGACCGGCACCACCGCGACGACCGGTGCGCTCAATCTCACGTCGACCAGCGGCAACGTCAACATCGCGACCGCCATCGACGATACGACGGGCAACGTGGCGATCAATGCGGGCCAGTCGGTGAACATCAACCAGGAGATCACCAACCTGAAGTCGGGCGCCGCCCTCGTGGTCACCGCCGGAACCGACGTCAATATCGCCGCGAAGGTTGATGGCAGGAACGGCACCGCCGCCGGCGGAGCGGTCACGATGACTGCGGGCAACGACGTGACCCTCACGTCGACGATCGCGACCAACAGCGGCGCGGTCTCGCTGACCGCAACCAACGGCTCGGTGACTATACCGACCCGCATCGCGAGCGACGGCGTCACGCCGGTGGACTGGACCATTTCCACGATCGATGCGCCGATCACCATGACGAGCGGCGGTAACTTCACGCTCGCGTCCTCGGTGAAGACCAGCGGAGCGGTCAATCTCACGTCCACGAATGGAAACGTGACGATTGCCGCGCCGATCACCGATGACACCGGCGCAGTGACGATCACTGCCGGCAACGGGCTGATCGTCAATCACGACATCAAAAGCAACGATCAGGACATCACGCTGAACGCCGGTGCCGGTGGCATCGTCGTCAACAGCATCGTCGATTACGACGGGACGTTTACCTCGCCGGTCAACAGTCGCGGCGGCAATCTCACGCTCAACTCGGTCGGCAACGTGTCGATCCTGGACAATCGCGGGATTTCCAGCCTGGCCACGGTGACGATCGATACGCGCGGGCAGATCGTGACAGGCAGCATCGGTACCAGCACGGCCTCGCCGAGCTTCGGACGTCCAAACATCGTCAATCTCAACGCGGATGGCGGGATCGTGACGTTCAATACGGGCACGGTCGGCGAGCTGATTGCCACGTCGTCGGGAGGCTCGATCAACGTGATCGTCGGAGACTCGCACGGAACGACCGGCAAGCTGCGCGTGACGACCGGAACTCCCGGCACGCTCGATTGTCCGACATGCAACATCACCGTCACGAGCGGCGCACTGTTCAATGCGATCGGCCCGGACGTCGCGCTGAATGCCGGCGGCTCCATCATCATGCCGACCTTCTCCTCGACCGGCACCGTCGACTTCATCGCGCGGAGCGGCGACATCGACCTTCAGTCGCTGTTCGTCAGCAACGCCTTCACTGCCAATGCCGGACGCGATCTGTTGATGCATAACAAGGTCTGGATGGGCGGGGATCCGAACAATCAGAACATCGGAGGACCGATGACGCTGACCGCCGGGCGCGACATCCTGATGGTCGGCGACTTCCCGATCCACATCTCGAATCATCAGACGTTGACGCTGGGAGCCAACAGAAACATCGATCTGGCTCTCATCGAGACACTCGGGGCGGTGAACCTTACGGCGACGACCGGCAACATCACGCTCAGCCACGATATCGGCGCCCACGTTTTCAACCCCACGGCGTGGCCGGCCTTCAACCCGTCCGACCTGGGCGTGGCGACGTTGTCGATTTCGGCGCCAAGCGCCTCGAGCACGATCAACATGCAAGGTGCACGGGCCGAAGGGAACGTCGTCATCTCCACAGGTGGAACCCTGAATGCCGCGAAAGCGATCACCTCGGTTACAGGCTCAGTGACCATCACCGCGCCAACGCAAAATCTCCACCAGGCAATAGCGATTGGTACGGAAACGCAAGTGGACTATCCGACGTTTGTCGCGCCGGCGGTTCCTCCCGGGCCGACGCCGCCGTTACCGACAGACCCCGGCGTAGCTGCGAACCTTGCCGCAGGTCTGCCGGCATTCGCCGAGATCGCCGTCGCACCGGCCAACCAGATCGTTGGGGGAGTCGCACTGCCTGGAGCCGCCGGCGGCTCCATCGGCATCGCCGGTTCAGCCGCGGGAGCAGGCGCGCCGGCCAACACCAGCAGTCCGGCGAGGAGCAGCCCGTCGGCTGCCACTGGGACCGCCGCTGGGCAGGCAAGCGGATCGTCTGACCCGACAGCGCTCGATACAGCCGCCGCCGTGCGCGCGGCAGGCGAATCGTGCGGCGAAGAGCAATCTGGTGACACAGGGCTCGCGGCCGTCGAAGGCTCGTCGGGGAAATCCTCTGAGCAGAGCCAGAAAAAGGCTGGATGTTCGTCAGGTTCAAGTGGCGCCGCGGCGGCCCCGACAACCAATGGAACACCAGCGGCGTCCGGCGATTCGCCCGCACCGCAGATCGTCTGGTCGTCGCCAACAGGAGTAAGCTCAAAGCGCCCGGCCGATCTGAAGCGCCGAATTCGGTAGTGCGGACCTTTAGGTCCGCCCCGGCTGGAAAGTGATCGATCTGATTAAGTCGATAGGACATTCGTGATTGTGCAGCGCCGGTCAGCCATGGTGAAGGTTGTTGCAGCCATGGCTGCCGGGCTCGGCCTGGCGATCGCCGCGCCCCGTCCCGTGTCCGGCCAGACCACCGCGCCGATCTTGCGCGTCGAGACCGGCATGCACACCACGCTGATCCGCCGCGTGGTGCCGGATATTCCGCGCAACAGACTGATCACCGCGTCGGACGACAAGACGATCCGTGTCTGGCAGATGCCGGAAGCACGGCTCCTGCAGATTCTGCGTGTCCCGATGGACAACGGGCACGAGGGGCAGTTGTTCGCGCTGGCCGCATCGCCGGACGGAACGATGGTGGCGGCTGGCGGCTGGACCGGGTGGGACTGGGAAAAAGCGGGCTCGATCTATCTCTTCGACATCGCGACCGGCGATCTGATCAAACGCTTCGGCGGCCTCAACGAAACCGTGAGCGCGCTGGCCTGGTCGCCCGATGGCCAATACCTCGCCGTCGGTTTGCAGAGCCGCGGCGGCTTCCGCGTCCTGCGAACGGATACCGGCGCGGTCGTCGCGACCGATCCGCAATACAACGACAAGCTGCAGGACATCCACTTCAGCGAGCAGGGACGCATCGTCACCGTTGCGCTCGACGGCCTGATGCGCCTCTACGGACCGCCCGACTACCGTTTGATCGGCCGCAAGGTGAGCCCTGGCGGCACGAAGCCGAATACCGTGCGGTTTTCGCCGAGCGGTGATCTGATTGCGATCGGTCACATCGACACGACATCGATCTCGGTCATGTCGGGACGAGATCTCGCGTTCCAATACCAGGCAGTGACCGAGGGCATTGCCGACCAGGTGAACTTCATGTCGGTCGTCTGGTCGTCGGACGGGAGCTACTTGTATGCCGGCGGCGACTACCGCGGCAGCGGCCTCAATCCGCTCTATCGGTGGCCTGAAGCAGGCCGCGGCCGGCCGGAACGCATTCCGCTGATGCGGAACCGCATCACCGAAATCCAGCAGATGCCCGAGGGCCAGATCGCGTTTGCCGCCGAGGATCCGGCTCTTGGCATCCTCGGATCGGACGCCAGGGTTGTGGCCTTTCGCGGACCGGACATCGTGAACTTCAGCGCCGCGCGGACCGACGTGCTCGTGTCTGCCGATGGGGCGGTTGTGTCCTATCCGGTCACAGCGGACCCGTCAGCGCGACGCAGTTTCAGCGTGCTAGGCGGAGGCGATCAAACGACAGCCGATGCGCCGGCCGTCCCCGTCTTTCCACCGCGACAGTCCGCTCCGGGCGTCGACATCCGCGACTGGAAGGACGGATACAAGCCGACCATCAACGGCGTGACGCCTGTGCTCGACGACTACGAGATGTCACGCTCCTATGCGATTGCGCCGGACGGCAAACGGGTGCTGCTCGGGACGGAGTGGGCCATCCGCCTGCTCGACGTGCAGGCCAGGGAGATCTGGAACCAGAGTCTGCCGGCGGTCGCGTGGGCGGTGAACGTCAGCCAGAACGGCGAAATGGCCGTGGCCGCGTTGTCGGACGGCACCGTGCGCTGGTACCGGATGCGCGACGGCCGCGAGGTCATCGACTATTTTCCGCTGAACAACGGCGTCGACTGGATCGCGTGGACGCCGGACGGGTACTACACCTCGTCGGTGAACGGCGACAACTACATCGGCTGGCATCTCAATCGCGGGAAGGATCTCGCTCCGGATTTTTACCGCGCGGTGCAGTTCGATCGAATCCTGTATCGACCCGACGTGCTGGCCGAGACGTTCCGGCTCGCGCTCGCCAACAGTCCGGCAACCCCGGCATCGACCATTGCAGACGCCACGTTCAAGATCGATCAACTGCGTCAGATTGCGCCTCCACGGATCAAAGTGGTGCCATCAGCGGTGCAAGGAATTGCCGATGGACGTCCGCGTACCGCACTGCGCGTGGAAGGCGAAAAGAACGCGCTCGCCATCAAGGACTACGCGGTATTCGTCAACGGCGTGCCGGTGACGCCAAGCAAGGAGCGCGTCCTCTCGGGCGGCGACGCCGATCGGTTCGTGCGCACGGTGGAGGTCGACCTGCCGGCGCAGGCCAATCAGATCCGCGTCGAAGCGTTCAACGGTGTGTCGATGGGCACCGCAGAGACCTACATCGGTCTCCGGTCGAACGTGAAGCCGGCGGCGGTGCGGGGGAACCTCTACGTCCTCGCGATCGGCGTGAACGCGTTTCCGAACCTGCCGTCCGCGCTCAGCCTGTCGTTCGCCGCACAGGATGCCGAAGGCATGGCGCAGGCGCTGGAGCGCCGCGGCGTCGGCCGCTACGCGAAGACGTTTGTGAGAGTGTTATCCGATGAGAGCGCCGAGAAGCCGACGCGCGAAGCGATCCTCTCGTCCCTCGAGTTCATGCAGCAGGGCGGGGCGAACGACACGGCGGTGATCTTCCTCGCCTCGCACGGGATCACCGACAAGTCGGGGAACTACTACTTCGTGCCTCGAGACGCGGAACGGAGCGATATCGTGGCGGCACAGCGTGGCGAGAAAGGCGACTCGCTGCTCTCGTGGATCGCCTTCTTCGACGCACTCAGGGCCGCGGCCGGGCGCCGGTTGTTGATCGTGGACACCTGCCATGCCGGCAGCGCGGAAGGGAGCTTCGATTCACACTCGCTGATGAAGCGCTCCGCGTCCTCGATGTTTCCGCTCATCGTCGCGTCGAAAGGCGAGGAGAAGTCGCAGGAGTACGCGCCGGGCAAGCACGGCCTCTTCACTTACGCATTGATGAACGCGCTGGCTCCGGCGGCGGACGCCAACGGCGACCTGCTGGTTTCATTGAGAGAGGCATTCAATTACGCCGTGCCGATCGTCGAGGAACTTCGCGACAAGACGGTGGGCGGGCAGACTCCTCAAATGGTGGTTCCCACCGTGCTGGGCGATGTCGCCCTGGTCGCTGCGAGCCGGTAGTGGGACACTGACAAGTGTCGACCGTCACCAGCAGCCAACCCGCAGCTGCGCATCCCTCTTCGCCGCCAATTGCCGCACCGACGCCGCGGCCGGGTGAGTCGTGGCGCGCGCGCGTGAAGCGCGCCCGCTTCCAGCTGATCGTGATCGTCGCGTCGATCATCGTGGCTGAAGCCGCGCAGCGTTCAGGCGTGCTCATGCCGGTCGATCATCTCTACTCGGATCTGTGGCACCGAGTGAGCGGCGTTCGTTTCGCGCCTGAGAAGGTCGCACTCGTCGTGGTCGACGACCAGTCGCTCGCCGAGCACGGCGACGTGCCGATGGTGTTCTGGACGCCGCTCTTCGCCCGCGCGGCCGCCACGCTGCGACAGGCGGGCGCCACGGTCATCGGGATCGACTTCCTCTTCGGGTTCACGCCGGAAGATTGGATCAGCAAGTTGAATCTGTCCGGCACCGGCGTGTTGCGCGACTACGACCTCGCGTTCCGGCAGGAGCTGAACCAGGGAAAGATCGTGGTGGTCGGCTCGGTGGTGCGAAGTGAGACCGGCGCGCAGGACGGCCTGCTGCTCGCTCACACCGACTACTTGCTGTCGCTGCCGAACGCCGATTTCGTGAACCACATCGGCTTCGCCGATCTCGTGACGGACAGCGATGGCGGAGTGCGTCGCTACCAGGTGGCCCCGTCGCTGAACCTGCCCGCGGAGCTCGCCGCCGGTGCTCCGCGTTTCACGTTGGCCGGCATTCTCGCCGCGCGCTCGGCGACCCTCGACACGCACGCGACCATCTGGCAGGTCGCCGGCCGCTCCATCGCCACTGGAGACACGCGCGCGATCAGCTACGCCGGCCCGCCCGGCACGGTGCCAAGAATCTCTTTGTCAAAGGTGCTGGCTGACGACGCGTCGAAGGACCCGGCGGTGCAGGCGCTCGAGGGCAAAGTCGTCATTATCGGCGGCGACTTCCAGGGCATGAACGATGTGCACACCACGCCCTACAGCGGCCGTCTGATCACCGGCTCGGGCGGCTTGATGGCCGGTGTCGAAATCCAGGCCAACATCGTTGAAACGCTGCTCTCAGGCAGGGAGACGAGAGAAGCGCCGGGCTGGCTTCGAATCCTCCTCCTGAGCATCTTCATCGGAGTGACCACCTGGGCGTATCGAGGACGTTCACCGTGGACCGGTCTGATGGAACTGGCTGTGGCCATGGCCGTGGCGCTGCTCGTCGCCTTTGCCGCCTTCCAGCGCTTGTGGCTGATCCCGGCGGCGAGCCTGCAGATCGGATTGCTGTCCGGCTACCTGCTCGCGTTCAGCGAGCGGCTGACGAGCGAAGAGCGCGACAAGGCTCGTGTGAAGACGATGTTCAAGGGATACGTTTCGGACAGCGTCGTCGACATGCTCCTCAGCTCGGAACGCCAGCTGGATCTGCAAGGGCAGTCGATGCACATCACGGTGCTCTTCTCCGACATCCGGCAGTTCACCACGATCAGCGAGAAGCTGAATCCGCGCGAGACGGTCGAGTTTCTCAATGCCTACCTCGGAAGGGTTGTTGCGGTGATCCTCGAGGAGGGCGGGCGCATCGACAAGTTCATCGGTGACGCGGTGATGGCTGAGTTCGGCGTGCCCTACAACTTTCCCGACCACGCGCACCGCGCGCTGCGGGCCGCCGTTCGCATCCGCCGAACGGCGCAGGAATTTCAGGAGTGGATGCGCGCGCGGTTTCCCGATCGGGACATTCCGGCATTTCAGATCGGCGTCGGCGTCCACACGGGCGACGCCGTCGTGGGGAACCTCGGCTCGCAGGCGCGCATGGAATACACGGCGGTGGGCGATACGGTGAACGTCGCGTCGCGCCTCGAAGGCGAGACGAAGTACCTGAACTGCGTCATTGCGGCCAGCGCTCAGGCGGTAAAGGAAGCGGGCGGAAAGGTTCAGACCGGCGTCCACGACACCGTGCGGGTGAAAGGGCGGGTCGAACCGGTCGAGGTTTATGAGATTATCGAGGTCTTGGAGTAAGCAGTGGGGCCCCACGCGAAAGTAAGTAAAGGAATTCGCCATGCTGCGTAAGGTCGGAGTGTTCGTCGTGATGGCTCTCTCGTCGGCCGGTATCGCGTCGGCGCAGGTGGCGATGCTCACGCAGGTGTCGGGAGATGTTCGCGTGTCTGGCCGGGACGGCGGCAGGGAGGCGGTGCCGTTTCTCAAAGTGAACGACGGCGACACGCTGACGCTCGCCGCAGGCGGGCGCGTCCAGATGGTCTACCTCGGAACTGGACGCCAGGAAGTCTGGACAGGCGCGGGGCCGGTGCAGATCGGCACCGCACAGGGAGCCAGCCGGTCGCTGACGCCGCAGACTTCTCAAGTGCCTGCACTGGTCCTCCGCCAACTGGAGAAGACGCCAGCAGTCGGACAGCATGGCAAGACGGGGATGGTCATGCTGCGCTCGTTGGACAATCTCGAGAAGCTCGACGCGCTCGAGAAGGATTACAAGGACTTCCGCGCGAAGACCGCCGCCGACGACACGACGCCGGAGGTTTTCTACCTTACTGGATTGCTAGACCTCGGCGGCTTTGATGACGCGAAGAAGTTCCTGGAAGAACTGAAGACCCGGCAGCCCAAGCAGGCGTCGCTCGGTCCGGTGATCGACCACTTCTCGCGGCTTCTCGCTGAGGCGACTGCAAAGTAAAGCAAAATCAGAGCTCTTCAGCGACTGCATCAGGACTGCTCCAGCGCAGCGAACTAACGTGCTGCCTGGAGGAAGTCATGGTGACCATTCGGTCTCTGTCGATCGTTCTCGTGTCTGGCCTGGTGTGGAGCAATCTCGCCGCGGCGCAGCAAACGCAGTCCGGAACAGCAGATCAGAACGGGACGCATCTGATGCTGGGGCCGACGGCGCGGACGTTGAGACAAGGTCAGTTCTCCGTCGATCTGTCAGCCATCGTTGGCGGTCCGTTGGTGGAGGTCGGGTTCACGAACCGCGTGTCAATGGGCGTGGGCGCGCCGCTCCTCATTCCGGGGATCCGACCGGGGAGCGCGTTCGTCGTCACACCGAAAGTCCGAGTGTTCACTGCACAGAAGACCGATGCCTCAGTCGGCGTGGCGCATGCCTCGGGTGCTGACGGACAACAACATGGCTTCGCGTACGGCGTTGTCACTCGCGGTAGTCGCGACGCGGCCGTGACCGGCGGACTCGGCTTCACCTACGCCGGCGACCACGGCGAGAACCGACACGCCGTCGGAATGCTGAGCGGAGAGAAACGGGTGTCGGCCGGGCACAAAGTGATCGCGGAAGGCTTCATGGGCCGCGATGGCGGAGTTCTGAGTGTGGGCGCACGCGCGATGCGCGGGCACGTCAGCGTCGATTACGGTCTCGCAACGTTTTTCGCCGACGGGCAGTCGTTCGCAGCGCCAGTCTTCAGAATTGCATGGAGCCGTTGACCTGACGTCTCGAACCCCGACACTATCAGGGGGCTTGTTCGACGGCCCGGAGTCAGCTACCGTGTGTGCGATTAGTCGCGCCTGCGAGGGAGCGACGCGGGGCGCAGGGGTCCCGCGGGCGACCGAGCCGGGGTGTGGGGCAGAGCCCCACGTGGGGGAGGATTTTCGATGCGTCTTCGATGCTTCGTCGCCATGCTCAGCGCCCTGCTTGTCGCCATGGTCGTCCCTTCGGCGGCGGGCCAATCAGGCAAATGGACGCCTCCCCGCACGCCGGACGGCAAGCCCGACATCCAGGGGACGTTCACGTTCAGTACGATCACGCCACTGCAGCGGCCGGTGGACCTCTCTGGTAAGGACGTGCTGACCCCCGAGGAAGCAGCCGCGTTCGAGGCCAACGAGAACAAACGCCTGAACCGCGATCTCTTCGATCCGGAGAAGGGTGCGCCGAGCGTCGGCTATCCGCCGAGATCGCAGGGCGGCGTGCTCTCCTATAACGATTTTTGG
>Ga0114129_10003984_pt1 | contig 20858 bp, 21 predicted proteins | sample RhiMetdeltSRZDD1_FD_80071 | JGI IMG/M metagenome (GOLD analysis project Ga0114129, IMG submission 80071) | Populus rhizosphere microbial communities from Tennessee, USA - Rhizosphere MetaG P. deltoides SRZDD1 (version 2) (version 2) | ecosystem: Host-associated > Plants > Roots > Rhizosphere >... | reverse complement strand
GAGGTGGAGCCGCCTGTCGGAATCGAACCGACGACCTTCTCATTACGAGTGAGACGCTCTGCCGACTGAGCTAAGGCGGCGGGACCAGACTGCCGCCTGGACCGAGGCACGAGTGTAGCGGGCGCTCCAGCGGATCTCGAAACTGGATACCAGCCCGGGACTATTCCGCGGAATCGTGCGGGCCTGCCGCAGCGGCCTGGCATCAGGTCCCGGCGCGCGCTCAGCACTCGATGAACTGGTAGTCGGTGCGGATCCGGCCGTCCGGACCCAGGACGAGGAACTCCAGGCCGACGGCCCGCACGGCACCGTCGCTGTCGACCATCTCCCCGGGGAACTTGACGACGTCACGCAGCGCGACCACGTCACCGCGGCTGCGGAACGAATAGGTGCCTGGAGCAATGAACTCCTGATACGCGTGCGCCACCCTGTCCTCGAGCTCCCGGTGGCCACGGGCTTCGAGGACGGCCGTGATGCTCAGGCCGGCGGCGACGTCACGGATCTCCTGCGGTGGTTGGTGGCGAGGGTGTCCGCCGCCGTCCTCCGGCTAAATTTCCTTGGGGATATGAACGATTACGGTGATCGGTGTGACCACGGCATGGCGACCGCGCTGCGGGACTGGCGCACGCGGCGCCGGCTCAGCCAGCTCGAGCTCGCGCTGCGGGCCGGCACCACGCAACGGCACGTGAGCTTCGTCGAGGTCGGCCAGTCGGTGCCCGGCCGGGCGCTGGTGATCCGTTTGACCGAGTCGCTCGACGTACCGCTGGGCGAAAGGAACCGGCTGCTGCTCGCGGCCGGGTATGCACTGGCGTTCGACGATGGGCCGCTGAACGGCCCGCGGCTAGGACCGGTGCGCGCCGCGCCGCGGTCGTGAACCTGGACGTCTGGGCGTGGCACGTGATCGACAGCCGTCGCGACCGCGTACCGGACGATCGCCTGCACGCCCTGCTCGCGGAGCTCGAGTCCATGGTGCCGGAGCGGCGGATCGGGCCGGACCACGTCGGGTTAGCCGTACCTCTGCGGCTGAAGTTCGAGGCGGGCGAGCTGCGGTTGCTGACCACGCTCGCCCACTTCGGCACCGGCATCGACGTAGCCCAGCACGAGCTACACCTGGAGGCGTTCCTGCCGGCGGACGACGCACAGCCGCCGTACTCGCCGTGCCGCACTCAGCTCAGAGCAGCAGCAGGGACTTCTCCGCGAGGGCGAGCTCGAGGCGGCCTGCAGCAACCGCGCCGTACGCGCCGATCGGACCGCTGGCGCAACGACCGCGGCCGTCGATCCAGAACGTCCAACCTGCCGGCGCTGGGGGCCACCCCGGGTCTGGCTCCCAGCCTGGCGGCGGACGCCAATCATCGGCGCGCGGCGTCGGCCATGTCGGTGGTGCGTTGAAGTGCTGCACGGCCTCCCCTGAACCTCAGACGGTCCTCCCTCGTCCGATTCAACGACAGCTCAGCGCGGTTGATACGCAGGAGCTGCTGACTGTCCACGATTTGAGCAACATACTGCGGACAGTTTCGAGATCGCTACTTTTGGTTGTGTTCGGCAAGGACTATCAAGGCGTCGCCGACGGGGCGCTCGCCGGCGGCGTCCGACGGCGCGTTCACGACCGAGCCTTCGACGACCATCGTGGTCGAGCCGCCGCCGTCCAGGTTCAGGGCGTCGCGCAGCCCGAGCGCCTTCGCTACCGCGGCCGTCTCGGCGATACCGAGGCCGAGGCTGGCCTCACTGCGACCGTCGGCGGTGACCAGCACGGTCCGGCCGGCCGCGTCCACACCGGCGAGCGTGCGCGGGTTCCGCTTGTGCGCCCAGCCGTAGTAGAAGCTCGGGTTGCCGGCCGGCGCCATCCCGTCCGCACCGGGAGTCGCGTGCAACCGGCCATCGCGAACCAGCTCCGGCCCGCCGTTCACCACCGTCGTCTGCCGGCCGACGTCCACCCGGTCGCCGTGGTCGTCGACCAGCCAGGCACGGACCGCGAGCGTGGCGCCGGGTTGTGCCGCCGCGCGCAGGTCGTCCACCAGGTCGCCGGTCGCCTGGACCGTCCGGCCACCGGTCGGTACGGCGCCGCCCCGGGTGTCCCGGATCGCGACCACGCGATCCTTCCTGTCGAGCACGACCTCGGTACCCGGACCGGCCGGGGTAGCCGCGCCGTACGCCGCGTCGAACGCGACCAGCTCACCCGGGTCCGTGCAGGTCACGTCGTGCAGTGGCAGATCCGTCGGGGTGTCGCCGCGGCCGCCGCAGTTGCGGATCAGGCCGGGCACCCGGTTCAGGCCGTCCAGCGGGAGGCTGCCGGCGAACCCGCGCCAGCGCAGCCGCACCACCTCGGTGCCACGGGCGTCGTGCCGCACCGTCAGCGCCGGCCGGCCCGCGACCGGCTCGCTGACCAGCCGACCGTCGTACGCCGCGACGCCGGCCGGGTCGCCGGGTGCACCTGCCGCCGGGTCGAGCACGAAGAAGCCGGCGTTCACCGCGGCTGTCGCGCCGGTCAGCGCCGCCAGTGCACTGGTCGTCTCGCGGCGCTCGAGATCCGGTCCGTACGACGCGGCGAGCGTGCCGCCGAACCGGCGCGGGTCCACCGTCAGCACCTGCACGTGCCAGGGCCCGGTCGAGCCGGACACGTCATCCGGTTCGCCGTCCCAGCCGGTGAAGATGCTGGACCCACCGAGACCAGTCGCGAGCACCTGGGTCCGCAGCGCGTCCGCCTCGGCCTTGGTCGGTACGGCGCCGACCCGGACCCGGTACCCGAGCACGCCGCCACCCGCGTCCGCCACCCGTGGCGTCGGCACCGGCTCCACCCGCGGCTCGAGCCCCGCGGCCCGCAGCTGGTCCGCGGTCGCGTTCGCGGCCGCCTCGTCCTTCAGCGCCGCCGGTGGTGCGTCAGGGTCCGGCGAGCCCTCGCCGGACGGAATCGCGATCTCGACCGTCCACACCGAGTCCGGATCCGCGACGCCGCGCACGATCGTGGTCAGCGTGACCCCCGGCTGGATCGTCCGGGTGGTACGCGTCTCCGTCAGGCCGGCGGGGCCGAGCGGTAGCGCGTGCGGATCCGACGAGGCGCCGTCCTCCGGTGCGGAGGCGGCGGCCTGTCCGGCGGCCAGTACGGCGGCGGTGAGAGCGATGACGGGCAAAGCGGTGCGCCGTATGTTCATACCTCCGTCCTAAGCCAGCAAACCCTTTCCCGCAACCCGAAGGGACAACCGTTCACCAGCCCGCCGTACATCGTTCGGCCACGACTCGGAACTCGAGTGTGACCTTCATGCCCATGAGAGCGTGGCCATCCGACACGAAGATCAAACTCGACAAGCCAGGGACGTCGCGGTCTGCCTACTCGCAGGCGACGCCGTCGCCGTCCCGGTCCAGGTGCGGTCCGTATCCCGGCTCGTCGCGACGAATCGGATCCGCGCCGGCGGCTCGGACCTCCGTGCAATTGTCGTAGTACACGCCCGACGATGACTCCTCCGAGGTGTCGGTGGTCGGTGGGATGGTGCCGGCGATCGGCGCCGGTCGCGTGACAGTTGCCGTTATCGTTGCTCTAGGCAACGGTTTTGGCCGGACCGTCACCGTGGCGGGCGGCAGTGTGACGGTGGCGCGCGGCTGGGCATTGGCCGTGCCCTGCTGGGTAACTGTGACGGTGACCGACGGTGGAGCTGGGCTGCGATACCGCCGTACTGCCCTCCTGACCACCACCATCCGACACAGCGGCGAGCAGCGCGATGACCGCCACACCGGCGGCGGCTCCGCCGGCAGCGAGCTTGCCGCGGCCGACCGCGCCGTACGCGCCCTGCGGGCCGAGTGTGCGACCGCCGCGTTCGTGACCCAGTACTTCCAGCCCGTCGGCGCCGGTGGCCAGGACGGGTCGGGTCGCCAGCCGGGATCCGGCGGTGGTGGCCAGCCCGGTGGCGAGTTGAACAGCTGCATGGATGATCCCCTCCCCTTACGGGGTACATCCGTGCGACTGCGGTCCGTGTTACCTGGGCCGCAGATCAGACCGAAGTCCCGGCCTCGCTCTCGGTTCCGGTCTGACCGTTCGGGGGCCGACCTCATCGATCGTGGCGCGACCAGTCGTGCCTTCGGACTCCCCGAGCATCTGAACCACGCCCGAACCATGATGCTCCTGGAAGACCGGACGGGTCAGCATTTTCGTCGCGCTGCGTCGCCGCCACAACCCCGCTGGTCACCCGCTTGACAACCCTTCCCGACACGCGGACCTTGGGAGCAAGGCCGAGCTGCCCGTGGGGGGAACCATGGGGTGCATGTGAGGGGGTTCAGCCATGCCTGAGCAGGAGGGACTGGAGCGGCAGATCGTCGTACGACGTCAGCTGCATGGGGCGACGATTCTGACGTTGCACCGTACGCCGCCGCGACCGATCATGACATCGAGACAACCGTTCGGATCCACGCTGGTCGAGGATCTCGAGGCCGAAGGTCTGCTGGGCCACGTGCTCTGGAGCACCGACTGCTCGATCGACGACGTCGAGCAGCGCGCGTTCCGGCGGCTCACCGACGCCGGCCTGTTCCTGGTCCGGCTCGACCTCGGCACCCATGGCCCGGTGGCGCGCAGCCGGCAGGCGTGCAGCGCGGTCCAGGTACTGCGCCAGCTCGGCGTGCTGGTCGAGTACGAGTTCGACATCTGCGGGACCACCACACCGCGGTTCGACACGCTGCACGCCAACCTGGACTACCTGGCCTCGATCGTGTGCGACGGGTCCACCCCGTTGGCGTTCCGCTGGCCGGTCCCGGACCGGTCGCACTGCTCGCCCTGGCTCGCCGCGTACCGGGACCGGCTCGCCGCCGTGATCGGGCCATGGCTGGGCGAGACCGGGTTGTCCGCACGGCTGTCGGAGGCGTGGGCCGACGTGGTCGTCGCCGAACGGCTGCTGCGCGGCCTGTCCGGTGTGGCCGCGCACCGGATCGCTCTGCAACGGCTCACGATGCGCTGCAACACCGAGCTCGCCACGCTGGTCGCGCGGAGCGCTGACGACTTCGAGCAGTACGGCGATAGCCCGCTGCTCGAGACCGCGAACATCCAGTCCCGCTGCGACGGGCTCGGCCGGGCACTGGACCAGCTCAGCATCGCGTTCCTGAACGCGAACGCGGACGCACTGATCCGCAGCGAGGTTGCGGCACCGGCCGGATACGATCCGGCTCGTGAGCAGCCCCTCGACCTCGTCGGCTGACAGACCGGTAGCCCTCGTCACCGGTGGCGGCTCGGGCCTGGGGCGCGAGATCGCCCTCGCCCTGGCGGCCGCGGACTTCGACGTGACCGTGACCGGCCGGACCCGGTCCACGCTGGAGGCGACCGCGGGGTCGGCGGACCGGATCACCGCCCGGGTGATGGATGTGCGCGACGCCGCCGCCGTACACGACGTGTTCGCCGCGGTCGAGAGTGACCACGGCCGGCTCGACCTGCTGGTCAACAACGCCGGCGTCTCGGTGCGAGCGGTACCGGTCGAGGAGGTCGCCGAGGCCGAGTGGCGTGACGCGGTCGACACCAACCTGACCGGAATGTTCCTCTGCGCGCAGGCGGCGTACGCGCTGATGAAGCGGCAGCAGCCGCAGGGCGGCCGGATCATCAACAACGGCTCGGTGTCCGCGCAGGTGCCGCGGCCGTACGCGATCGGCTACACCGCCACCAAGCACGCGGTCAGCGGCCTGACCAAGGCACTCGCACTGGAGGGCCGCGCGCACCGGATCGCCTGCGGGCAGATCGACATCGGCAACGCCGCGACCGACATGACCGCGAAGATGGCCGGCGGTGTGCCCCAGGCCGACGGCACCGTCGCCGCCGAACCAACCTTCGACGCCCGCCTGGTCGCGGAAGCCGTGGTCCACCTGGCCCGGCTGCCCCTCGACGTGAACGTGCCGTTCATGACCATGATGGCGAACGGCATGCCCCTCCTCGGCCGCGGCTGACCACCGTACTTCCGTTCATCGGGCCCTTGTGACCCGGCGTGTCGCCGTTCATCGGGCCCTTCTGACGAGGCGCATCGCTTGACCCCCATCGGCCGGACGTGCGCACGGCCAACACCTGGGCCTTTCGGCTCCCATGACCGCACACACGCCCTGCCACGTTGCCGGCGGGCGTGGCTTGGTCACAAGGGCCCGACGAGTGACGACACGCCGGGCCACAAGGGCCCGATGAACGGAGGTTTCAGGGGGTGAGGTCGTGCCAGCGGCGAAGGGCGGCTTCGTGGGCGGCAGGAGTGAGCTCACCGTGGACGCGGAGCCGGGCCAGGCCGCCGTCGGGATAGACGTCGAGGCGTACGTGGGTGGCCTCTTCGGACGATGCCGAGTGGAAGAAATGGCGGGTATCAGGCTGGAGCCGGGTCTTGGGGACGATGTCGAACCAGTTATTCAGGTCCGCGGTGCCGCGCAGGGAGGCCCAGCCCGGGGCGTTGCCGATGAAGTACGAGGTGTCGATCTCGACCCGGCGGACTGTTCCGCGGCCGGCGAGGCGGACGGTCACGTAGTCGTTGCCGTCGTCGCGCCGGCGGGCGTTCTCCCAGCCGTCGCCCATGATCCGCGCCCGGCCGGGCTGCAGGATCTGAGCCGGCGAGGAGTAGAACATGTTCGAGCAGTCGACCACGTCGCCACCGTTCTCGGCGGCGGCCAGGTCGATGGTGCCGTCCAGGAACCGCGGGTCGGGGATCGGCTCACCGTGCACCCGGAACCGCGCGACCCCACCGTCGGGGTAGATCGACAGCCGCACATGCGTCCAGCGGCGCGGATCGCCGACCTCGAACGGGTTCTCGCTGTCACCCTTGATAGTTGCCTTCGGCACCAGTGTCTCCCACACGGCGTCCGACAGCTCAGCCACAGAAGGCGCGCCCTCGACGCTGGTCGCCTCGACCGACGCGTACGGCGGGTAGTTCCCCTTGAACCATGCGGTGTCGACCACGACTCCGTGCACCACACCGGGTACGCCGAGCCGGACGATCGCGTAGTCGTGCCCATCGGTACGGCGCCGCCGGGTCTCCCAGCCGTCGTACACCTTGCCCTTGTGGCCGAAGTCCTCGGCGGAGAACACAGCGGGGCCGGGCTTGATCAGGTTCTCCCGTTCGGCGAACAGCTCGTCGTTGGCGTGGACGACGCTGCCGGCCAGCGCACGCGAGGCCAGGTCCGGGTACCGGGTGAAGCTCATGCCCCTCCTCGGGTCAGCAGCCGGCCGCGCGGCTGGTCGGTGAGGTCGATCCGCTCGCCGCGCAGCCAGGTGCTGCGGACCACGCCGGCGAGCGGGCGGCCGGCGTACGGCGTGACCGGGTTCTTGTGGTGCAGCCGCTCGACGTCCACCACGAAGGCGTCGTCGGGCGCGAAGACGCAGAGGTCGGCGGCGTACCCGCGGGCGATCTGGCCCTTGCGCAGCAGCCCGGCCTGCGCGGCGGGTCCGGAGGCCATCCAGCGCACCACGTCGGTCAGCGCGTGGCCGCGCCGCCGGGCCTCGGTCCAGATCGCCGGCAGCCCGAGCTGCAGCGACGAGATGCCGCCCCAGGCGACGCCGAAGTCGCCGATGTCGAACCGCTTCAGCTCCGGCGTGCACGGCGAGTGGTCGGAGACGATGCAGTCGATGGTGCCGTCGGCGACGCCCTGCCAGAGCAGCTCGCGGTTGTCCGCCTCGCGGATCGGCGGGCAGCACTTGAACTGGGTCGCACCGTCGGCGATCTCCTCGGCGGAGAAGGTCAGGTAGTGCGGGCAGGTCTCGACGGTGAGCTGTAAGCCGTCGCGCCGGGCGGACCGGATCATCGGCAGCGCGTCCGAGCTCGACAGGTGCAGCACGTGCACCCGGCAGCCGGTCCAGCGGGCCAGCTCGATCACCTGCGCGATCGCCAGGTTCTCCGCGCCGCGCGGCCGGGAGGCGAGGAAGTCGCGGTAGCTCTCGCCGTGCGCGGTGGGTGCGTGGTCGATCGCGTGCGAGTCCTCGGCGTGCACGATCATCAGCGCGCCGAACGAGCGAACCTCGCGCATCGCGGCCTGCAGGTCGTCCGGCTCCAGGTGCGGGAACTCGTCCACTCCGGAGTGCAGCAGGAAGCACTTGAAACCGAAAACGCCCGCGTCGTGCAGCCCGCGCAGGTCCGCGAGGTTGCCCGGCACCGCGCCGCCCCAGAAGCCGACGTCGACGAACGCCTGCCCGGTCGCCGTCTTCCGCTTGACCTCCAGTGCGGCGACATCGGTGGTCGGCGGGATGCTGTTCAGCGGCATGTCGATCATCGTGGTGACACCACCGGCGGCTGCCGCACGGGTCGCGCTGGCGAAGCCCTCCCACTCGGATCGGCCGGGATCGTTCACGTGCACATGGCTGTCGACCAGGCCGGGCAGCAGCACCTCGTCCGAGTCGAGCTCGATGACACGGTCCGCGTCCAGCTCCGCGTCGTACGGCTCGATGGCGACGATCGACCCGTTGCGGACGCCGACGCAGCGCGCCACCTCGCCCGCCGTCGTGATCACCCGGCGGGCGCGGAACACCACATCGAGCTCGGTCACGCGCGCCTCCGTCCTCAGTGTGCTACCCAGATCAGGCGCTGCGCAGCCGGCCGAGCTGATGGTCGAGCACGGCCAGCGCGCGCTCCGCGTCGTACCGGCCGAACGAGCAGCGCGGAACCGATGCCCGCCGTGTCCGCTGTCATCCTCGTCATGACCGTTGGCTCCGTCCCGACAGTCGTTCGACCCCGCGCAGCAGCGCGGAGTGATCGAGCCCGCCGTCGCCGGCGGCCTTGGCCGAGGCCATCAGCTGGGCCACCAGCGCGCCCAGCGGGATGACCACGCCGGCCTCGCGGGCCGCCGAGGTGACGATGCCCAGGTCCTTGTGGTGCAGTTCGATCCGGAAGCCCGGCTCGAACTCGCGGGCGAGCATGTTCGCCTTCTTCTGCTCCAGCACCTTCGAGCCGGCCAGCCCGCTGCCGAGCACCTCGAGCGCGGCCTTCGTGTCCACGCCGTACGCCTCCAGGAACACCACGGCCTCGGCGAGTACCTGGATGTTCGCCGCGACGATCAGCTGATTCGCGGCCTTGACCGTCTGGCCGGCGCCGTTCGGCCCGACATGTACGACGGTCCTGCCGACCGCGTCGAGGACCGGCCGGGCGGCCTCGAAGTCCTCCGCCGACCCGCCGACCATGATCGACAGCGCGGCGTTCTTCGCACCTGCCTCGCCACCCGACACCGGCGCGTCCAGATAGCGGAAGCCCGACTCCTGGGCCTGCGCGGCGAGCTCGGTGGTGACGTCCGGCCGGATGCTGGAGAAGTCGATCACCAGCGCGCCCGTCTTCGCGTGCTCGAACACACCGTTGCTCCCGGCAAGCACTTCCTGGACGTCCGGTGAGTCCGGCACCATCACCGCGACCACGTCCGCGTCCCGGACCGCCTCGGGGATCGATACGGCGGCCCGGCCACCTGCCGCGACCAGCGGCGCGGTCTTCTCCGGCGACCGGTTGTACCCGGTCACCTGGTGCCCGGCGTTCGCCAGGTGCACCGCCATCGGGCTGCCCATGATCCCGAGGCCGATGAATGCGATGTTCGTCATGGTGATCGTCTCCTCGGGGATCAGGCCGTACGACGCTCGCGCGGCAGCCAGTCGAAGCTCGTGACCGTGTCGCCGGTGCTCGGCTTGTACTCCAGCCCGACCCAGCCGTCGTACCCGGCCCGCTGCAACCGGCCCAGGTGGTGGTCCAGGTCGATCTCACCGGTGCCCGGCTCGCCGCGTCCCGGCGCGTCCGCGATCTGCACGTGCGCGACCCGGTCGGCGTAGGTGTCGACCACTTTGGTCAGGTCGTCACCGTTGCTGTGCAGGTGAAACAGGTCGCAGAGGAAGCCGAGGTTGTCCTCGCCGGCCCGGTCGATCACCTTGATAGCGTCCGCCGCGGTGCGCAGCGGGTACGGCTTCGGCCCGCTGACCGGCTCGACCAGCACGGTGCCACCGATCCCCGCCGCGGCCCGGGCGGCCAGTGCCAGGTTCTCAGCGCCGAGCGCGTCCTGCTGCTCCGGCGGGACGCCGTCCACCCGGACGCCGTACAGCGCGTTGAACGCCCGGCACCCCAGCCGCTCGCCGATCCCGACGGTGACGTCGACGTTGTCGCGCAGCTCCGCCGACCGGTCCGGGACCGAGACCAGCCCGAGATCCGGCCCGGCCAGGTCACCTGCGGCGAAGTTCAGCCCGACCAGCTGGACGCCGGCATCGCGGACCGCGCCGACGAAGGCGTCCACGTCGGTGTCCGCCGGCACTGGCTGGTCCGGCCACGGCCACCAGAACTCGACCGCGTCGAACCCGGCCGCCTTCGCCGCCGCCGGACGCTCCAGCACAGGCAGCTCGGTGAACAGGATCGAGCAGTTGACCTCGTAGCGCAGCGAGTGAGTCATCGTCGTTCACTTCCGTCCGAGGAGGCCTAATGGCGGTAGTTCAGGACTGGGCGGTCGCGCGCCGGGCCAAGCCGTCCAGCAGCGCGCGCTCGATCCCCACCTCGCTCTCGTCGACGGCGCCGCAGTCCAGACCGCGGCAGAGGAACCCGGCCAGCGCTTGCGCGGTCGCCGGCTCGTCGAGGAAGCCCGTCTCGGCCCGGCCCAGGTAGTCACGCAACCGGGCGGCCGCCGCCGGCACGCCTTCGCGGTAGAACGCGTATGTCGCGATGTACCGGGTCGGCAGCTGCGCCGCGTGCAGGTCCCAGCCCTGGTAGAACCCGCGCTCCAGCGACCGGCGGACCAGCCGGACGTGCAACCGCCACGCGGCCCGGACCGCGTCGGCGTCGCCGACGGGCAGCACGTTCGTCGACCCGTCGGACAGCTGTACGCCGGTTCCGGCCGCGGCGACCTGCATCACCGCCTTCGCATAGTCGGCGGCCGGGTGCTCCATGCTCTGGTACGCCGCGACGATCCCGCAGGCGGCCGAGTAGTCGTAGGTGCCGTAGTGCAGACCGGAGCAGCGGCTGGCCGCGGCGTGGATCATCCGCGCCACCAGCGCGGTACCGTCAGCGCCGAGGATGCTCTGCGGGGTCTCCACCTGGATCTCGAACCGGAGCCGGTCGATCCCGAGCGCCTGCTCGAGCCGTTCGGCGACCAGCACCATCGCCTCGACCTGGTCCACCGAGGTCACCTTCGGCAGCGTGACCACGAACCCGGACGGCGGCGGGCCGAGCGCCTCCAGGAACACGTCCAGTGTGCGCAGGCCGCGCCGCCGGGTCGGCGCCTCGAAGCTCTTGAACCGGATCCCGCAGAATGGCGATCCGTTGCCCGCGGCAACCGAACTGGCGAGTGCCTTCGCGGCGGCCTGGGCGGCAGCGTCCTCCTCGGCGTCCGGCCGGTTGCCGTACCCGTCCTCGAAGTCGATCCGCAGGTCCTCGACCGGTTCGCGGTCCAGCTTGGCGCGGACCCGGTCGTACACGTCGGCCACCGGACCGGGCTCCAGCCCGAGCGCCTCGGCCAGCTCCGGCGCGGTCCCGCCGTACTCGGCCAGCACCACCTTGGCCTGCCGGCCGAGGCCGGGCACCGTGTCGGCGTCGTACCGGTCCGCGGGCACGTACACGGTGTGCACCGGCTGCCGTCCCACCGCCTCACCCGGGTACGACGCTCGCAACCGCTGGTCCGCGGTGGCCAGCCGGGCGTCGAGCTCGTCCGCCAGGTCGTCCAACGCGGTCATGTCGAGCCCTCGGAGGCCAGCACCGCGTCGTACGCCGGAATGGTGAGGAAGTCCTCGAAGTCGTCGGCGAGTGCGACCTCGGCGAAGATCCGCTCCGCCTCGGCGAACCGGCCCGCGTCGTACGCCTGCGGGCCGAGCTCCTCGCGGATCCCGGCGAGCTCCTCGGACAGGATCCGGCGGACCAGGTCCGCGGTGACCAGCTCGCCGTTGTCGAGCTTGACCTGGTTGTGCACCCACTGCCACAGCTGCGAGCGGGAGATCTCCGCGGTCGCGGCGTCCTCCATCAGGTTGTTGATCCCGACCGCGCCATTGCCGCGCAGCCACGCCTCCAGATAGAGCAGCGCGACGCGGATGTTGCCGCGCAGCCCCGGCTCCGTCACGTCCCCCGGGGTGGCGGACACGTCGAGCAGCTGCTCCGCGGACACGGTGACGTCGTCGCGCTGCCTGCCGAGCTGGTTCGGCGCCTCGCCGAGCACCGCGTCGAACACCTCTTGGCAGACCGCCACCAGGTCCGGGTGCGCGACCCAGGAGCCGTCGAACCCGTCACCGGCCTCGCGCTCCTTGTCCTCGCGAACCTTGGCGAACGCCCGCTCGTTCACCGCGGGGTCCTTCCGGCTCGGTATGAACGCAGCCATCCCGCCCATCGCGAACGCGCCGCGACGATGGCAGGTCTTCACCAGCAGCTGCGCGTACGCGCGCATGAACGGCGCCGCCATCGTGACCGAGTTGCGGTCCGGCAGCACGAAGGCGGCACCGGAGTCGCGGAAGTACTTGATCACGCTGAACAGGTAGTCCCAGCGGCCCGCGTTCAGACCGGACGCGTGGTCGCGCAGCTCGTACAGGATCTCGTCCATCTCGAACGCGGCCGGGATGGTCTCGATCAGCACGGTCGCGCGGATGCTGCCGTGCAGGATGCCGAGCCGTTCCTGCGCGCGGGTGAACACGTCGTTCCACAGCCGCGCCTCGAGGTGGCTCTCCATCTTCGGCAGGTAGAAGTACGGCCCGCTGCCGCGCGCCAGCAGCTCGGCGGCGTTGTGGAAGAAGTACAGCCCGAAGTCGACCAGCGCGCCTACCGCCGGGGCTCCGTCCACCAGCAGGTGCTTCTCGTCCAGGTGCCAGCCGCGCGGGCGCATCACGATCGTCGCCAGCCGTTGGTCGTCGCGCAGCGCGTACTCCTTGCCGTCGGTCGAGGTGAACGAGATGGTCCGCCGGACCGCGTCGTACAGGTTGACCTGGCCGCCGACCACGTTCGCCCAGTGCGGGGTGTTGGCGTCCTCGAGGTCGGCCAGCCATACCCTGGCTCCGGAGTTGAGCGCGTTGATGCTCATCTTGCGCTCGGTCGGACCTGTCATCTCGACCCGCCGGTCCCGCAGGTCCTCCGGCGCCGGCGCGACGGTCCAGTCCGACTCGCGGACCTGCTCCGTCTCGGCCAGGAAGTCGAGCCGGTGGGTGCGGGCCACCTCGTCCCGGCGCTGCTTCCGGAGCTCGAGCAGCTCGTTGCGCCGAGCAACGAACTGCTGCTGGAGGTCAGCAACGAACGCGAGCGCGTCCGGGGTCAGGATCTCGTCGCCGCGGTCGACCGGGCCGCCGGTGAGCTGGATGTCCGCCATGGTTACTACCTCCCTGACGCGTGCCGTACGGCGGCGGCGACGGCCGGCGCAACCGCCGGGTCGAAGACGCTGGGCACGATGTAGCTCGCGTTCAGCTCGTTCGGCGCGACGGCGTCGGCGATCGCGGTCGCCGCGGCGATCAGGCTGGCGTCGGTGATCTCGCGCGCACCCGCGTCCAGCATGCCGCGGAAGTACCCGGGGAACGCGAGCACGTTGTTGATCTGGTTCGGGAAGTCGCTGCGACCGGTGGCCACAACCGCGGCATGCTCCCCGGCGGCGATCGGGTCCACCTCCGGGTCGGGGTTGGCCAGCGCGAACACGATCGCGTCCTTGGCCATCGTGGCGATGTCGTCGCCGGTGAGGAGGTTCGGCGCGGACACCCCGATGAACACGTCGGCACCGCCGAGCACCTCGCGCAGCGTGCCGTCCTGGCGGTCCGCGTTGGTGTTCTCCGCGATCCACGCGCGGAACTCGTCCCGGCCCTGCTGGCCCGCGTGCACCGCCCCGCGCCGGTCGCAGGCGACGATGTTCGTGGCGCCCTGGGCGTGCAGCAGCTTGATGATTGCGTGCCCGGCGGCGCCGACACCGGAGATCACGAACTTGACGTCGCCGATCGACTTGCCGACCACCCGCAACGCGTTGGTGAGCGCCGCCAGTACGACGATCGCGGTGCCGTGCTGGTCGTCGTGGAAGACCGGGATGTCCAGCAGCTCACGCAGCCGGTGCTCGATCTCGAAGCAGCGCGGCGCCGCGATGTCCTCCAGGTTGACTCCGCCGTACACCGGTGCCAGCAGCTGCACCGTGCGCACGATCTCGTCGGTGTCCTGGGTGTCCAGGCAGACCGGCCAGGCGTCCACACCGGCGAACTGCTTGAACAGCGCGGCCTTGCCCTCCATCACCGGCAGTGCGGCGGCCGGTCCGATGTTGCCGAGTCCGAGCACGGCCGAGCCGTCGGTGACCACCGCGACCGTGTTCCGCTTCACCGTCAGCCGCCGGGCGTCCTCGGGGTTCTCCGCGATCGCCTGGCAGACCCGGGCCACACCCGGGGTGTACGCGCGGGACAGGTCGTCACGGTGCTTGAGCGGCACCTTCGGCACCACCTCGAGCTTGCCGCCGAGATGGAGCAGGAACGTCCGGTCGCTGACCTTCCGAACCACCACCCCGTCCAACTCGCCGAGTGCCTTGATGATCGCGTCGGTGTGCTCGGCGTCGACCGCGTCACAGGTGACGTCCACAACGATCCGGTCCGCGCGGGACTCGACCACGTCGAGCGCGGTCAGCGCGCCGCCGGCGCGGCTCACTGCCGCGGTCAGGGCCGAGGTGGCGTGCGGGGTGGCGGGTGCCTCCACCCGCGCTGTGATCGCATAGCCAGGACTGGGTGTCGGCATTCCGTGCTTCCTCCGATTTCGGTTTTGTATAGTGGATGCTAACTTCCATCTTTCGGAAATCAATCTGCGGACAAGTGCTCCTGGCGAGAAAGTACGCTTTCGGCATGCGGAACATGAAGACCTCGGACGGGGAGCCTGCCGGCCGGTCCGGCGGAGTGCAGTCGATCGAGCGTGCGTTCGACCTGCTCGAGACGCTCGCCGACGGCGGCGGCGCGCTCGGCCTGTCCCAGCTCGCCAGCACCTCCGGGCTTCCACTGCCGACCATCCACCGGCTGATCCGCACTCTGGTCGACCTCGGGTACGTGCGCCAGGAGCCGTCCCGGCAGTACGTGCTCGGCCCGAGGTTGATCCGGCTCGGCGAGAGCGCCGGCCGGATGTTGTCCACCTGGGCGATGCCGCACCTCACCGGGCTGGTCGACGCGCTCAGCGAGACCGCCAACCTCGCGATGCTGGACGGCGACCAGATCGTGTACGTCGCGCAGGTGCCGGGCCGGCACTCGATGAGGATGTTCACCGAGGTCGGCCACCGGGTATCGCCGCACTGCACCGCCGTCGGCAAGGCGCTGCTGGCCGACGTACCGGACGACGAGGTGCGGGCACTGCTGAACCGTACCGGGATGGCCGCGCACACAGAACACACCATCACCGACCAGGGTGCGTTCCTGGAGCAGCTTGCCTGGGTCCGCGAGCACGGCTACGCGATCGACGACGGTGAGCAGGAGCTCGGCGTCCGCTGCGTCGCCACCGCGATCCCGGAGGCGCCGTCGCGGGTCGCTTTCTCGATCTCCGGACCCGCTCCGCGGATGAACGAGCAGCTGGTCGAGCGCGCCGTACCGCTGCTCACCGACGCGGCGAAGGCGCTGTCCGCCGAGCTCTCGGCGGCTTAGGGGCCCCTAGGCTGCGTCGGCGTAGCTGCCGCTGACCCGGGTCAGCCGGTCACCGGCCGACAGCCGCCGCGCCAGCTCGACCAGCTGGCGGCAGGCCGCGTCCAGCGCGTCGCAGTGACTGGCGCAACCGGCCACGTACCAGTAGGGGTCGTCAGGCTGGCGATCGTCCGCGTCGTCGATATCGGCGTACCACCGTTCGTGCCCCGGGCAGCCGTACCGCACCACGCGGACCTTCAGCTTCATGGCGAGTACGACGACGCCACCAGCCCGGCCGGTTCCGCGCGCCTGCGCGGCGGCGCTACGCCTGGTCGAGCTGTCGCTGAACGAAGACAATGCAAAGTGTGTACGTTCGAGGTCACCAACGAGTCAGCACTTGAGCCCGTCGGTCGGCGGAGTGCCGTTCAGGTAGTAGGTCTCCACCGCGTCGTCCACGCACTCGTTGCCCTCGAAGTAGCCGGTGTGGCCGTCGCCATCGCGGGTGACTAGGACGCCGCTATCCAGCTGGCCGGCCAGCGCCACCGACCACTCGTACGGCGTCGCCGGGTCGCGCGTGGTGCCGACGACCACGATCGGCTTCGCCCCGGCCGCCTTGATCGCATGCTGGGTATTCACCGGCTTCACCGGCCAGTTCGCGCACGGCAGCGATCCCCACAGCAGGTAGGAGCCGAACCGGGGCGACGCGGCCTTGAACGCGGCCTCCTTCGCCTTCGCGTCCGTGACCGAGGTGATGTCCGGGTGGTCGATGCAGTTCACCGCGTAGATGACCTCACCGGAGTTGTCGGTGTAGCCGTTCGGGCCACGGCTGGTGTACTCGTCCGCGAGGGCGAGCAGCCGGTCGCCGTCACCGCTGATGCCGTCGGCAACGGCCTTCTCCAGCCGCGACCAGTAGTCCTTGACGTACAGCGGGAAGATCACGCCGAGCACCGCGAGGCCCTGCGTCAGCGGACGGTCGCCGCTGGTCCGCAGCGGCCGCGCATCGCTGTCCGCGAGCACCTTGTCGACCTTCGCCAGCACCTCCTGCTTGGTGCCGCCGAGCGTGCAGCTGCGCTTGGCGCAGTCCTCGGCGAAGGCGTCCAGTGCGACGTCGAAGCCCTTCGCCTGCGCCATGTTGATCTGCTCGGTCGGCTTGGCCGGGTCGACAGCACCGTCCAGCACCAGCCTGCCGACGTTCTTCGGGAACAGCTCGGCGTACGTCGCACCGAGGTAGGTGCCGTACGACTTGCCCAGGTAGTACAGCTCGCGGTCGCCGACGATGCCGCGCATCACGTCGATGTCGCGGGCGGCGTCCCGGGTGGACACGTGCGGCAGCAGCTGGCCCGAGCGTCGCTCGCAGCCGTTCGCTAGCTCCTTGGCGACCTTGTCCAGCGCGGCGACCTCGGCCGCGTCGTCCGGGCTGCCGTCGGCCGCCACGAACTCGTCCATCTGCGCGGTGTCCAGGCAGCGCACCGGCGTCGACTCGCCCACGCCGCGCGGGTCCCAGCCGATCACGTCGAACTTGCGCAGCAGCGAACCGCCGAGCACGAAGGTGGCCGCTGCGGCGTACTCGACGCCGGAGCCGCCGGGCCCGCCCGGGTTGAGGAACAGTGTGCCGATCTTGCCGGTCCGGTCCCGGGCCGGCACCTTGCGGGCGCGCAGCTCGATCGTCTTGCCGGACGGCGCGTCGTAGTCCAGCGGGACCCGGATCGTCGCGCACTGGTGGCCGCGACCGCAGCTCTGCCAGTCCGGCCGCTGGTTGTAGAACGTCTCCAGGCCCTTCGGAACGGGACCTGCCGGTCCGGTCGGGGATGTGGTGCTGCCACCGGCACTGCCGCCGCTGGCCGAACCGCGCGACGGCGCGTCCTGGGCGCGGGTCGCCAGACCGCAGCCGGCAACACCGGTCGCCAGGCTCAGCACAGCAGACAGTGCAACGATCGTGGTGCGCATGTTCACTCGGTCGGTTCTCCAGGCTCGGTGTCGTTCTCGTCCTCAGTGAGGTTGCCCTCGGCAACCTCGCCGTCACGCCTGGTCCGCCGGCGGCGGCGCGGCTTGCGGGTCTCGTCGTACTGTTCCTCGTACTGCTGCCGCGGCGAGCACACGTCCGCGCGGCTGCAGGCGCACCGGCGGCCGGACGCGGCCAGCCGGACCACGACGGTATCGCTCGGCACATTGTGACCGACCACGGTGCCGTCCCCGAGCGGGGTCTCCACCGCGGCCCCGTTCGCCGGCGCCTTCGCGTTGAACTCCTGGTACAGCGGGTGCTCGTACTTCAGGCAGCACATCAGCCGACCACAGGCGCCGGAGATCTTCAGCGGGTTCAGCGGCAGGTCCTGCTCCTTGGCCATCCGCACGCTGACCGGCTCGAAGTCCTTCAGGAACGTCGCGCAGCACAGGTCCCGCCCGCACGGCCCGATCCCGCCCTGCAGCCGGGCCTCGTCCCGGGCCCCGACCTGGCGCAGCTCGATCCTGGCCCGCAGCCCGCGGGCCAGGTCCCGGACCAGCTCCCGGAAGTCCACCCGGTGCGGTGCGGAGAAGTAGATGATGACCAGCTGGTCGACGTCGGCGCGCCGGTCGACGAAGTCGATCCCGACCACCTTCATCGGCAGGCCGTGCTGGCGGATCAGCCGCTTCGCGGTGACCCGGGCGTCGGCGCGGCGCTGCCGGTTCTTCTCGTCCCGCTCCAGGTCGGTCGCGGTGGCGATGCCCTCACACAGCGGAAGGCCGCCGATCTCCTCGGCGACGAACTGTGGCGCCCACACGCACTCGGCCACCTCCGGGCCGTCGTCGGTAGGGACCAGCACTTTGTCCCCGACCCGCGGAGCATGCGTGCCGGGGTCTAGGTAGTAGAGCCGTCCGTACCGCTCGAACGAGACCGCCATCACCATGCCCACGGACTCACCTTACGTGGAGGACGGTTACGACACCGTGGTCAGCGCTTGGTGCCAATCACGGCTCGGTCCTCGTCGTCAGCGCCCGCTGCCCTTCACCGTGCCGACCAGCCGTTCTCCGTCGGGCGCGAACGCCAGGCACACAACAGTCCGGTCGCCGTCCTCCAGCCAACTCTCACGCGTCGGGTAGATGACCTCCCGGCGGAGCGCGGACCTCTCCGGCGGGATCCCGATGTACACCTCGAACGCCTCGTCGCAGACCCCTTCGGCCAGGTCCTGGATGTGGCCACGCGAGTAGTCGATGTCAGGCAGCGACGGCATCACCGTGATCTCGCCATCGTGCCGGTTGCCGCACGGCATCATGTACAGCGAGTCGACCCAGTCACCCTCGGACCAGTCGTCTGCTGACCAGTCGTCCTCGAAACAGTCGCCGGCGCGGACCTCGTCGAGGCTCATGTCACCCTCCTCGACGATCACGCCGGACTCGTCCCGCTCCGCGTCGAAGGCACCGGACAGTCCCAGCGCCACGAACGAGCCGATCCCGACCATCCAGACCACAGAGACAGCCACCGCCGCGATCGCCAGTCCGCGGTTGCGGGCCTCCGTGCGGCGCATGCCGACCAGGGCGGCGATCGCCATCGGGATCGCGACGATAAAGCCCGCGATGAGGCTGAGCACGAACGCCGTGATGGCGAGTGCGCTCGTCCACCGCGGCTGTTCCGGCCGCCGCCGCGGGTCCCAGGGCACCCGCCAGTAGTCCTGCTGCGGACCCGGGTATGGCGGCGGTCCGTACGGCGGCTCACGATGCGGCGGCTGGTACGGCGGCTGCGGTCCGTACGGTGGCTCGGCCATGCGGGTCCCTCCTTGGTACGGCCTGATCGTGACACCACCTCGCTTGATGCCGCCACCGTCGGGAAGGTTTTCGGCGACCTCGCTTGATCAGCGCTTGCTGTCGCGCACCGTGCCGGTGAGCTGCTTCCCCTCCGGGCCCCAGGCCACGCACACCACGGTCCGGTCGCCGTCCTCCCACGCCTCCCGGACCGGGTAGTAGAAGTCCGCGTCCAGCTCGGTGTCGTAAACCGACACCCCGACGTACGACGCGAACTCCTTGTCGCACCGCTGCCGCGCAGCGTCCTCGACCGCCCGGTCGCCGGGGTACTTGCCCGGGGTCAGGATCACCGCGGCGACCGCCTCGGCGGAGTGCGGGAGGTCGCACGGCACCACGAACACGTCGTACTCCTCGTCGTCGGACTCGTCGAAGCAGTCCCCCTCGGCGACCTCGTCGATGTACGCGTCGAAGCCTCCTGACTCGTCCACTGACTCGTCCACCGGCTCATCGGTCGGCTCGTCGGTCGGCACCACGACCGGCGCCGGCTTGTCCGCACCGGCCAACGGCTCGTTGTCCCAGTTCATCGCGATGCCCACCACCATCAGCACGAACCCGGCCAGCGCCACCGCACATACCGCGAACGCGGCGATCGCCAGCCCGCTCGGCGCCGAACGGCGGTGCGCCGGATAGCCGTGGCCGGACGAGGCCGGGGGTTGCTGCGGCACCGTGTACGGCCACTGGTCCTGACGCGGGGTCTGCGGCCGGGTCTCCGGCGGGGGTGTGCTCTGCGGCCGGCCGTACTCGGGGAAGCGCGGCTGGCTCATCGTGACCGCCTCACCGCCGGCTACCGCGCATCGAGCCGGTGAGCTCCGTGCCCGGGCGGGCCAGCATGCAGAGTATGTTGCCGCCCTCCTGAACCTTGTCCTCGAGTACGACGAACAGCACGTCGAGGTCGGACTCGGCGTACGCGCGACCGACGAAGGCCTCGAACTCGCCCGCGCATTCCTGGGTCGCGGCCAGGTCCTTCGCGTCCTGCTTCAGGCCGCTGAGATCAGCGCTGACCTTCGCGAACGCCTCGCCCGCATGCGGTCGCGCGCAGTCCGCGATCGTCGCGACCAGCAGCGTCTTCTTGGCCAGGTCGGCGTTGAAGCACTGGCCGACCCGGATGTTCGACACCGCGGTGGTGTCGCCGATCTCTGCCGCGCCGCCACCGAGGAACCCGAGGGAGGCCAGTACGACGATCAGGGCCGCCCACAACCCGCTGAGCACCAGGCCGGCGATCGCGAAGCCGCGCCCGCGCTGGCCGAGCCGCTTGATCCGGCGCAGGCCGATCAGGCTGAAGATCGGTGCCAGGACGACGCCACCGCCCAGGCCGATGACGAACCCGGCCACCGCCCACGCACTGGTCTTCTGCCGCTGCGGCACCAGGTCATGCGGCGGCACCATCTCCTGGGGCGTGCCCGGGTGCGCCGGACCCCGATACGCAGTGCCGGGATACGTCGGCGTGCCGGGTTGTGGCGGTGGAGTGCCGGGTTGCGGCGGCGGCGTGGGCATGCCGGGACCAGCCTGCGGCGGCTGGTACGGCGGCTCGGTCATCTGGTACCCCGTCACTGCACTTGTCTGGCCACCCAGACATCGCGTGCCGAGGAAGGTTCGTTACAGG
>Ga0114129_10003983_pt1 | contig 20859 bp, 20 predicted proteins | sample RhiMetdeltSRZDD1_FD_80071 | JGI IMG/M metagenome (GOLD analysis project Ga0114129, IMG submission 80071) | Populus rhizosphere microbial communities from Tennessee, USA - Rhizosphere MetaG P. deltoides SRZDD1 (version 2) (version 2) | ecosystem: Host-associated > Plants > Roots > Rhizosphere >... | reverse complement strand
TCGACCGCCACCTCGGTGCACGACCGGGGCTCGGCGAGCTGCCGCAGCACTTCGATCCGCTGCGGCTTGAGCAGGGCCTCAGCCTGCTCGATCTGGTCGAGGTAGACCACGTCTCTCATGGCGAAAATCAGTCTTTACGTAAAAGATATTTTTGTCAATGACCGGACTGGGCTCCCTCCCACGATGCGGGCCGGCTGGCGCGGATCCGGGTCAGGGAATCGACAGGCAGAACGGGTGCCCCGCCGGGTCGGCCAGCGTGATCCAGGTGGCGCCGTCGGCGAGCCGGGTGGCACCCAGCTCCTGCGCCCGGGCCCCGACCGCCCTGAGGTGGTCGGCATCGTCGACGATGACGTCGAGGTGCCCCTGCTGCGGGTGCGCCGGGTCCGGCCACTGCGGCGGCGTATAGTCGCTGACCTGCTGGAACATCAGACTCTTCCCGCCGCCGGCGACGAGTGCGCCCTCGAGGCCGTCGTAGGTCACCTCCATCGCGAGCAGGTCGGCGTAGAAGCGGGCCAGCGCCGAGGCGTCGGGGGCGTCGATAGTCGTCGCGAACAGCTGCATCTGCGGGCCGACCCCGTCCCGCTGGCACAGGTCGAACGGGTGGCCGGCCGGATCGGCCAGCGTGATCCAGGTGGCGCCGTCGGCGAGCCGGGTGGCGCCCAGCGCCTCCGCGCGCTGTGCCGCCTCCTCGTGCCCGTCGACCAGCAGATCGAGGTGGACCTGCTGGGGGCGTTCCTGCCCCGGCCACTGCGGCGCAATGTGCCGGGCAACCTGCTGGAAGCCAACCTCCTGCCCGTCACCGGCTCGCAGCGTGATCCAACCATCCACGTTGCGAACGGTCTGCCAGCCGGTCAGCTCGGCGTAGAACGAGGCGAGCCCCACGATATCCGTCGCGTCGAGGGCGACGAGCTCCAAGCGTCCTGTCACGGTCATGCCGGTCATCCTGCCCCGCCCGTCCGACAAGAACCCGCGCGCGTCCGCACCGTAGCCCCGCGACGTCGGCGGCTGCGGGGGATGAGCCAGGACGGTGCCCGTGACCCCTTTAAGGATTACCGTTATCGGTAATCCGATAATCCGGACGGGCGTACATCATAATGACTGTTATGAGGTGCCCCGTTCGGCGCCCAGCAGGCGTTCGAGCAGCCGGGGTTCGCCCGGCCAGGCGTCCAGCAGCACCTCGCGCGGCACCTGCCGGCCGGCGTACCGCAGCGCCAGCGCGACCACCACGATGTCGTCCAGCGGCCCGATGACCGGCAGGAACTCCGGGATGAGGTCGATGGGGCTGGCCACCCAGAGCCCGGCGAGCAGGACCGCGACCCGGGCCCGGCGCGGTACCCGCGGGTCGGTGCGCAGCCGGCGGACGGCCGTCAGGCAGTCCGGGAGGAACGCGGCCAGGTCGCGCGCCGTCCCCGGCGGCAGCCGGCGGGCGAGCAGCAGCAACACGGCCCAGCTGGCGACCACCGCCGCGACCGCGATGCCGAGGCCGACCAACCAGCTGCGGACTGACGGCACGCCCGCCATCGTCGCATCCGGCGCGCTGCCGATCAGCCCGGGCCGATCCGGGACATGATGCACCCATGTGGCTGGCACCCCGCGAGCCGAGCGAGCCCGGCGCTCCCGCCCTCGGTGACCACCTCGCCGCCCTCGCCGACGGGTGGCTGCGCAACCGCCGGCTCTCCGCGCACACCCGGGCCGCGTACGCCCGCGACATCGCCGCCTGGCTCGCCTGGTGCACGGCCCGCGGGCTGGACCCGTTGCGGGCCACCTTCCTGCACGTCAACGAGTACGGCCGGACGCTGGAGTCCACTGTGGAACCCCGTACCGGCCGGGTGCTCGCCACGGCCACGGTGGCCCGCAAGCTCTCCGCCCTGTCCAGCTGGTACGGCTTCCTGGCCAAGGTCGGGGTGGTCGGCGCGAACCCGGTCGCCGGCGCGGACCGGCCCCGGGTGGCGCGGGACCACTCGGCCACGGTCGGGCTGACCGCGGCGGAGGTCGACGCCCTGCTGGCCGCCGCCGAACGGGACACCGGACCGGTGGCGGTGCGCAACCGGGCGGTGATCGCGATCCTGGCCGACCTGGGGCTGCGGGTCGGTGAGGTGGTCGGCCTGGACGTCGCCGACCTCGGGTACGAGCGCGGCCACCGCAGCGTGCGGTTCGTCGGCAAGGGCGGCGCGGCGCGGCGGCGGGCGCTGACCCCGGGCACGGCCGCGGCCGTCGACGCCTACCTGGCCGCGCGCGGCACCGGGCCGGGGCCGCTGTTCGTCACCGCCACCGGCGGGCGGCTCGACCGGCACGCGGTGTTCCGGCTGGTGCGCCGGCTGGCCCGGGACGCTGGGATCGCGGCCTGGGCCAAGCTGTCGCCGCACTCGCTGCGGCACGCGTTCGCGACCACCGCCCGGGCCGAGGGGGTGGCGCTGGAGGACGTGCAGGACGCGATGGGCCATGCCGACCCGCGGACCACCCGCCGGTACGACCGGGACCGGTACAACCTCGACCGGGACCCGGCCTACGCGGTATGGGCCGCCCGCACCCGCCGCGCGGCCGGCTGACCGACCGGCTCAGGACAGCTCGTGCAGGCCGGTGGAGACGTCGGCACAGGCGAGCCGGCCGCGGATCCACAGGTCCGCGATGACCTCGGCCTCCTCGTCGCCCCAGGCGGCCTGCTCGACGAGCAACGCGGCGGCGAGCAGGTACGCCAGCCGCAGCGCGAACCGGCGGGCCCCGGCGATGACCGGCGTCGCGTACGGGTCGGCGCTCACCGCCGCAACCGCCTCGCGAACCCCGGCCACCTCGTCGGCGAGCAGATCGGCCAGCCCCGGCGGGGCCAGCGCGACGGCCGCGTCGAGGCGGGCCAGCAACGGCCCGCCGGCCCGCTCCCGGACCAGCGCGCGCAGCACGTCCAGCGACAGCACGTTGGTGGTGCCCTCCCAGATCGGCAGCACCTGCGCGTCGCGCAGCAGCCGCGGCACCCCGGTGTCCTCGATGTAGCCGGCCCCGCCGAAGCACTCCACCAGCTCGCTGGCGGCGGCGACGGCCAGCTTGCCGGTGGCCAGCTTCGCCAGCGGCGCCACGATCCGCAGCTCCACGCCGGCGTCCACATCGGACCCTGAAGACCCGGCGGACCCGGCGGACCCGGCGGACGCGGCCTCCACCTGGCCCAGCAACGCGAACGCGTGCCCGGCGAGCACGAACGCCGCCGCCGTGTCGACCGTCAGCGCGCCCAGCGTGGCCCGGTGCAGCGGGCTGGCGTCGAGCCGGCCGCCGGCGACGTGCCGCGCCGACGCGTACGCCCGCGCGTAGTCCAGCCCGCGGCGCATGCCGGCCGCCGCGGCCGCCGCGTTGTGCAGCCGGGCCACCCGGACCAGCGTCATCGTCCGGGCCAGGCCGGGCTTGCCCGGGTCGCCCAGCGGCAGCGCGTACGCGTCGAGCAACCCGACCTCGGCGGTGGGCAACGCCCGGGTGCCGAGCTTGTCCTTGAGCCGGTGGATGCGCACCCCCGGCGCCGGCCAGTGCGGGGCGCTGCGGGCCTCCGCGAGCGGCGAGTCGGCGGCGTACCGCGGCACCAGGAACGGCGCGAGCACCCGGCTGCCGGTGTCGGCGCCCTCCGGGCGGGCCAGCGTCACGGCCATCGCCGCGTCGGCCGCCGAGCAGAACCACTTCTCGCCCTGCAGCCGCCACGAGCCGTCCCGGGCCGGCCGGGCGCTGGTCGCGCAGCGGGCCAGGTCGGACCCGCCGGTCGACTCGGTCATCCACTGGCCGCTGGTCACCGCCGCGGACGGGTCGGTGGACAGCAGCCGCGGCAGCCACGCGTCGCGGACCGCGGGGTCCACATCGGAGCGTGACAGCAGCGCGGCCGCGCCGTCGGACATCGCCACCGGGCAGGAGAACGTGGCCGACTCCGGCCCGTACAGGTGCAGCAGCGCGTGCTGCAGGACGCGCACGGCGGGGCCCCAGCGGTCCCGGCTGTGCGCCTGGTAGGGCAGCGCGACCACCGCGTGCGCGGCGGCGGCGCGGCGCTGGGTCTCCCAGCCCTGCGGGGTCTCGATGTGGTCGATCCGGGCGCCCCAGGCGTCGTACCGGTGCAGCACCGGCGGGTGCGCCTCGGCCTGCCAGTGCGCGGCCCGCAGCGGGCCGGCCACGTCGGCGGCGAGCGCGGCGAGGCGGTCCTTGGCGGCGGCGTGCCCGGCCGGGCCGAGCAGCCGGTCCAGCCAGGAGCGCAGCAGCGAGTCCCCGGCGTACGGGTCGGCCGGGGGCGGAACGGTTTGCACGTACCGTGACATCGTGTCCAGACGGTACTCTCAGCGGCCATGACCGCGCCAACACCACCGGCAGAGCGGGCGCCAAGGCCGCGCAACACCATGCGTACCGTGTTGATCGTCGTCGGGGCGGTGCTGGCGGTGTGCTGCGTGGGCGGCATCGGCGGGGGCCTCTGGTTGTACCGCAGCGTCGGCGCGGCGAACGGGCCGGCCCGCGAGGCCGCCGACGGGTTCGTCCGGGACCTGGAGGCGGGCAACCACGCCGGCGCCTACGCGCGGTTGTGCCAGCGCACGAAGGAGCAGTTCAGCCAGGCGGCGTTCACGACCGGCGTGCGCGGCCAGCCGACGATCAGCTCGCACGACATCCGCAGCGTGACGGTACGCACCGTCAACGGCCGCCGGACCGGGCTGGTCACGGTGGACCTGACCTACGACACCGGGTTCGTCGACCGGCACACGTTCCCGCTGACCGAGGAGGGCGGCGCCTGGAAGGTCTGCGGCCAGCCCTACTAGGCCCTACTGAGCCTGGTCGGTGACGTCGACCAGGCCCAGGTCGTACGCGACGGCCAGCGCGGCGGCCCGGTTGCGCACGCCGAGCTTGCGGTACAGCCGGGACTGCAGGTTCTCCACCGTCTTGGTGGCGATGCCGAGCGACCGCGCGGTCTGGCGCACCGTCTCGCCGAGCGCGACCGAGCGCAGGATCTCCCGTTCCCGGCCGGACAGCTCCGGCGGACCCCACGGGCTGTCCAGCCGGTGGGTGGTGTCGACCACGAGGTACCCGCTGGCCACGACGGTGACCACGGCAGCGATGTCCCGGGCGATGTGCTCGGGCGGCACCACCGCCGCGGCCCGGGCCAGGGCCACGTCCGGGGCACCGCCGTCGGGCGCCGGGACGAGGACCAGCGGCGCGTCCAGCAGCGCGGCGAAGCGCCAGTCCAGCGGGGTCGGCGCGACCAGCACGGTGACCGAACGGCGGCTGCGCCACTCGGGCAGCCGCCGCCACATCTGCGGGCCTTCGGCCCGTTCGGCGATGAGCGGGTCGGTGGCGAGCACCTGGTTCATCACGTCGTCGACGAGGCAGCCGGGCGGGCCGCAGACCACCACGTGGGTGGCTGCCGCGCGTTCCGGGCCGCGCCGGTTCGCGGTCGGCCGGCGGTCGAGCACGCCCAGCGCGGCGGCCCGGGCCACCGCCCGGGCCTGGCTGGTGGCGTCCAGCTTGGTGTAGATGCGCCGCTTGTGGCTCTCCACGGTACGCGGGCTGATGTCCAACAACGTCGCCATCTCGGCGACGTTGTGACCGCTGCTCATCAGCACCAGGATCTCCCGTTCCCGGCCGGTCAGCCGGCCCCCGTCGGCCGACCGGCGCACCGGCGTCGGCGCGCGGCGCAGCGGGTGCAGCAGGGCGGCGATGCCGCGGGCGTACGGGACGAGCGCGCTGATCCCGGCCTCGACCGCCGAGCTGAGCTCCTGCGGCGTCAGGGAACCGTACGTCACCAGCATGCGCACGCTCGGGAACAGCGCGTTGAACCGGCGGAACCAGTCGAGCGCGTCGCTCAGGTCGGTGTCGAGGTCGACCACGACCGCGTCGGGCGGTCCCAGGCCGCAGAGGGTTACGAGGTCGGGCCACTCCACCGTGTGCCCCACCACTGCGAATTCGGGTCTGCCCGAGAGGTACCCGGCTAGAGCCTCTCCGATCAGACGCCGATGGGCGTGCACCGCCACCGAGATGCGCAGCCCGGTCATTGCATCGAAGGTTACCGAAGCGTAAAGGGCCGGGAAGGGCCCTAAGGGTTTTGCTGTACGGGCGGCCCGAGGTCGCCCAACCGGTAGTGACGGCGGCACAGCACCTGGTAGCGAACGCCGTCGCCGGCGGTGTCGCCGATGACCACCTGCTCCCCTTCGCGGGCCACCGCGCCGTCGACCACCCGGGCGTTGAGCTGGCCCGTGCGCCCGCACCAGCACAACACCTCCACCTGCAGCCGGGCCACCTCGTCGGCCAACTCGAACAGCCGCCGCGCGGCCGGGAACGTCAACGACCGGAAGTCCGTGGCGAGGCCGAACGCGTACACGTCCACATCGGACGCGTCGACCAGGTCGGCCATCTGCTCGACCTGCTCGACCGTGTAGAACGACGCTTCGTCGCAGATCAGGTAGTCGACCCGTACCCCGGCCGCCCACCGGGACCGGACCAGCTCGCGCAGGTCCAGGTCGTCGGTGACCTCGACGGCGTCACGGGCGAGCCCGATGCGGGTGGTCACCTTCGGCAGGCCGGACCGGTCGATCTTCGTCAGCACCAGGCCCTGCCGCCCCTGCCGGGCATGGTTGTAGTCCATCTGCAGGGCCAGGGTGGACTTGCCGCAGTCCATCGGCCCCCAGAAGAACTTCAGCATCGCGCCGCCGCGCAGCCGGCCGTCGCCGGCCGCGTGACAGGCGGTCGTTGACAGTGCGTCGTCCATGTGTCGCCTCCGGGTTGGCGCGCCGACCGGAGGTCCAGGCGCTGGTGGCGTCGCAGCCCGATTAGAGCACGCGCGGCGGGATGTTCCCGGCAGCGGTGATGGCCCGGCGGATCGGCACCGCCAACAACGCCAGGAACCCGATGATGAAGAACGCCAGCAGCGAGATGATCGCCACCCGGTAGCTGTTGGTCAGCCCGTACGCGAGCCCGAACAGCAACGGCCCCAGCCAGCTGGTGCCCTTGTCGGAGATCTCGTAGAGGCCGAAGTACTCGCCCTCGGAGCCCTTCGGGATCAGCTGGCTGAACAGCGAGCGGCTCAGCGCCTGGCTGCCGCCGAGCACGATGCCGATCGCGCCGCCGAGCAGCACGAACGGCAGCGGCTGCCCAGCCGGCAGGCGGAACGCCACCAGCACCACCGCGGTCCACAGCACCAGGCTGAGCAGCACGGTCTTCCACGCCCCGATCCGCCGGGCCAGCGCGCCCAGGCCCAGCGCGCCGAAGAACGCCAGGAACTGCACCATCAGGATCGTCGGTACCAGCACCTCGTCGGAGAGCTCGAGCTCCTCGGTGCCGTAGACGCTGGCCAGGGCGATCACCGTCTGGATGCCGTCGTTGTAGATCAGGTAGGCGATCAGGAAGAACAACGTCAACGGGTACGCCTTGAGCCCGCGCAACGTGTGCCACAGCTGTTTGAAGCCGTCGGTGAGGACCGAGCCCTGCGCCGCGCCGGCGGCCGGCTCCCGGTTGCGCAGCCGCAGCAGCGGGATCGTGGTGAACCCGGCCCACCACAGGCCGGCCGAGACCAGGCTCCACCGGGCCACCTCGCCGGTGTCCAGGCCGAGCGAGTCCTTGAACAGCACCGCGGCCACGTTGACGGCCAGCAGGGTGCCGCCGCCGATGTAGCCCATGGCCCAGCCGATGCTGGAGACCGGGTCGCGTTCGTCCGGGCCGGCGATCTGCGGCAGGAACGAGTTGTACACCACGATGCTGGCGCCGAAGGCGATGTTGGCGAGCAGGAACAGGCCGGCGCCGAGCAGGTACCGGTCGCCGGTGAGGAACACCAGCCCGGTGGTGGCCGCCGCGCCGAGGTAGGCGAACAGGGCCAGCAGCTGCTTCTTGTACCGGGTGCGGTCGGCCACCGCCCCGGCCAGCGGCAGCACGAACACGGTGAGGAACACCGACAGCGACACCGTGTACGGGAACAGCGATCCGGGCGCGATGTCCAGGCCGAGCACGCCGATCGTGCGGCCCCGGCACGGGTCGTCGGAGGCGCAGCCGGCGGCCGCCTTGGCCACCGCGGTCAGGTACGGCCCGAGGAAGACGGTGACGACCGTGGTGCTGAACGCGGAGTTGGCCCAGTCGTAGAAGTACCAGCCGACCCGCTCCCGGCGGTCGCTGGTGATCTGCTCGCTCGGGGGGGCCTCGACCGTCATGGGTGGCTCCTCCACACGCCGCGGGAGAGGTACACGTCGCGCAGCACCTCCGGGTGATCGGTCATGATGCCATCCACTCCGAGATCGAGTAAGCCGTGCATCTCGGTGGGGTCGTCGATCGTCCAGACGTGCACCTGTAGGCCGACCCGGTGGGCCCGCGCGACGAACTGCCGGGTGACCACCCGGATGCGCCCGTACCGGACCGGCACCTGGGCGGCGACGATGCTCGGGTGCCGCGGCCGGAGGCGGGCCAGGCGCAGCCGGGTCACCTCCCGGGTGCCCAGCGAGGACGCCACCGCCGGGCCGAGCCGGCGGCGCAGCACGGCCAGCCGGGCGTCGGAGAACGACGCGACCAGCACCCGGTCCTGCACCGCGGTGCGCGCGATGACCTCGATCGTCGGCTGCACCGCGAGGTCGGCCTTGACGTCGATGTTGAACCGGACCGCCGGCCAGGCGGCCAGCACGTCGTCGAGCCGGGGGATCGCGGCCGCACCGGCGATCCGCTCGGTGGCCAGGTCCGCCCAGCGCAGCGCGCCGACCTTCGCCCGGCGACCGGTCATCCGGGTCAGGTCCGGGTCGTGGAAAACCACCGCGACGCCGTCCGCGGTGGCCTGCACGTCGGTCTCGACGTACCGGTAGCCGAGCGCGACGGCCCGCCCGAACGCCTCGCTGGTGTTCTCGTCGCCGGCGGCGGCCCCGCCCCGGTGGGCGAAGGCGAGCGGCAGCGGAGCGGCCAGGTAGGGCATGGTGTGGTCCGACCTCACCCGGTGGAGTCTAGGGTGGCGGCATGCGACTGCTCGGCGTCGACTTCGGCACGTCGAACACGGCCGCCATGGTGGCCACGCCGGACGGCCGGACCCGCCCGCTGCTGTTCGACGGCTCGCCGCTGATGCCCTCCGCGGTGTACCTCGATCCCGGCGGGCGGCTGCTGGTGGGCCGCGACGCGGAGCGGACCGCGCGGCTGGACCCGGGCCGGTTCGAGCCGAACCCGAAGCGGCGGGTCGACGAGGGTGTGGTGCTGCTCGGCGGTACCGAGGTGCCGGTGGCCCGGCTGGTGGCCGCGGTGCTCGCGCAGGTGCTCACCGAGGCCCGCCGGTCGTTGGGTGCCGCACCGGACCAGGTCCGGCTGACCCACCCGGAACGGTGGGGGGAGCGGCGCCGGGCGGTGCTGCTGGAGGCGGCCCGGATGGCGGGTCTGGGCACGGTACGGCTGATCGCCGAACCCGTCGCGGCGGCCTCGTACTACACCGCGGTGCTCGGCTCGGCGCTGCCGGTCGGCCGCGCGCTGGCCATCTACGACCTGGGCGGCGGTACGTTCGACGCGGCGGTCGTGCGGCGTACCCCGACCGGGTTCGAGGTGCTCGCCGAGGCCGGCATCGCGGACCTCGGCGGGCTCGACTTCGACCAGGCGATCGTGGAGCACCTGGGCCGGGTCTACGCGGCCAGCCACCCGCAGCAGTGGACGCGGCTGGTCAACCCGGCGGACTCCGGCGACCGGCGCAACCGGCGGATGCTCTACGAGGACGTCCGCGGCGCCAAGGAGATGCTGTCCCGCACCGCGAGCACCGATGTGCACCTGCCGACCCTGCAGGCCGACGCGCACCTGACCCGCGACGAGCTGGAGACGCTGGTCCGGCGGTACCTGGAGCACACCGTGCTGTGCCTGCGGCAGACGGTCGGGCAGGCCCGGCTGGCACCGGCCCACCTGGCCGGCATCTTCCTCGTCGGTGGCTCCAGCCGGATCCCGCTCGCCGCCCACCTGATCCACAGTGGACTCGGGGTGGCCCCTACGACGCTGGAACAGCCGGAGACGGTGGTCGTGGAGGGGGCGCTCTACCTGGACCGGCCGGCACCGCAGGCGGCCGGGCGCTCCGGGGCGCCGCAGGCCGCGCCGCCGCCGCGTCCGGCACCGCGTCCGGCACCGCCGCAGTCGCCGCCGGTGCTGCTGCGGTCGGTGCCCGCGCCGCAGGTGCGACCGGCCCCGGCTCCGGTGTCCCCGATCGCCCCGCCGGTATCGCCCGGCCCGGCGGTGCAGCCGACCCCGCTGCCGCCGCGGCTGACCAACCCGGTGCCGGCACCACCGCCGACCGGGCGGCGGGTCGAGCCGGTCATGCTCACCACGATCGTCGTGCTCGCGCTCGTCCTGGTGGCGTTCGTGATCCTGCTGGCCGTCGTCGCCTGAACGGGCTGGCCGCTCACTGGTCCGCCGGGCCCCACCAGCGGGCCAGGGCGCTGGTGGCCGGGTCGTCCGAGGCGAGCAGCGCGGCCCACGGGTCGGCGCCGGGATCGTCGAGGCCGGCGTACTCGAGAAGGCCGCTCGGGTCGACGCCGCCGGTCTCCGCGTACTCCGGCACCGGGGTACCACCGAGCAGCGCCGCGTCCGTCCACGGTGGACCGTCGATCGGGTCGGGCAGGCCGGGCAGGTCCAGGGCGGGCGGGAACTGCGGTTCGGTCCAACCGTCGTGGCCGATCGGGTCGGGCGCGCCGAAGACCGGCTCGGGCGGATCCCCGGCGCCGTCCCCACGGTCAGCGCCGTCCCCGCCGTCGGCGGCCAGCGGCTCGTCGACGTGCGCGTCCACGCCCCCGAACGCGGGCGGCCCGGAGCCGGCCTCGCCGGGCTGCTCAACCGGCCAGTCCGGCCCGCCGTCGACCCCGCTGCCCGCCTCGCTGCCGAAGTCGACGCCGGCCTCGCCGCCGAAGCCCGCGGTCTCCGCGTCACCCGGGCCGGCAGGCTCGTCCGGCTCGCCGAGGTGGTCGCCGAGGTGGTCGCCGAAGTCGCCGTGCTCCTCCGGCCAGTCCCAGTCGCCGCCCATGTCCCTCACCCGTCCCTGATGTCGCTCGGTGCGGCCGGCGCGAGCTGGCGGGCCCGTACCAGCACCTCGTCGATCTGCTTGACCCGGGCCCGCAGCGCTTCGCGCTCCTGTTGCAGCGCGGCGCGGCGTTTGGCCCGGCTGGCCTTGTCGTCGGCCATCGCCTTGTCGATCTCGGCGATGTGCGCGTCGAGCTGCTGCAGCCGCCGCTCGATCGCGTCGTCCAACGCGAGCGTCAGCGCGTACTGCAGGTCGGTGAACCGGTGCATGATCTCGTCGCTGAGCGCGGCCCGGGCCTCGCCGATCACCTCGCGTAGCCAGCTGCGGGCCTGCTGCCGGTCGGTGGCGACCCGGCGCCGGTACAGGATGAACGCGCCCGCGGCCAGGCCCAGACCGATGCCTGCGAACGGGATCAGCACGCTGGCGCCGGCGACCGTGCCGACGCCGAGCGCGGAGACGCCGATCATCGCGCCGCGGCCGGCCATGAACGCCATCCCGCCGGCGGACATCGCGATCATCACGTTGTCCGGGCCGCCGCTCTCCCGCTGCGGCTTGGTGCCCAGCGCGTGCCGCAGGGTGGCGTTGAGCTGGCGCAACACGTACTGCAGCTCGTGCGGCGGGAAGACCTGGGCGAGGGTACGTTCGGCGACCTTGCGGAAGCGGTGCTCCAGGTCCTGCGACAGCCGCACCGACAGCGCGTGCAGCGAGCGGTCAAGCTCCTGCGGCAGCCCCCTGATCTCGTCGCGGCTGCCCTTGTCGATCCGGCTCAGGTACTGCTCCTGCAGCCCGGACAGGTACTGCCGCAGCCGTCCGGTGGCCTCGACCCGGGCCCGTTGGGTCTCGGTGTTCAGGGCCAGTGACCACTGCCGGGACTCGGTGCGCTTGCGCGCGGCGACCGCGGCCCGCTCCTGCTTGGCCCGGTCGATCTCGGCCGGGTCGGGGTCGGTGGCCCGCATCCGGTCACCGGCCGCGAGGTCCAACCGGATGATCTCGCTGCGCAGCGCCCGCAGCACGTTCGCCTGGGCCAGGGTGTGCCCCTTGCCGGCGAGGTCGATCAGGGCGTGCTGCAGGTCGACGATGCGGGACTCGGCGACCAGCTCGCCGGTGGCCGCCCCGCCCACGGTGATCGCCAGCTCGGCCAGCCGGGCCGAGACCGGGAACCACGGCGCGCTGCCGAACCGGGGCGCGTGGGCCTGCAGCTGGGCCTTGTTGTCGGCCAGGATCGTGCGCCAGCCCGGGTACGCGTCCACTTTGGTCAGCGCGAACAGCACGAAGTTGACCCGCTTGCTGGCCTCGATGAGGAAGTCCAGCTCCGGCGCGGTGAACGGGGCGGCGGCGTCGACCACGAACACCAGCGCGGTGGCCCGCTCGACCGCGTCGAGGGCCACCTCGGCGTGCATCGGGTCGAGCCCGCCGGTGCCCGGGGTATCCACAAGGGACAGATAGGTCAGCAGCGGCGCGGAGTGCTGGACCACGATGCGCCGCGGCGGGCGCAGCCCGTCGGGCAGCTGACCCAGCACGGTGCCCCAGTCGCGCAGGTCGGACAGGCCCACCGGCACCGGCTCGGGCTGCCCGGGCAGGTACGCCAGCGCGCCGTGCGTCGAGGAGTGCACGAACTGCAGGTACGCCGCGGTGGTCACCGCAACGTCCACAGGGGACAGATTGGGTACCCCGATCAGCGCGTTCACCAGCGCGCTCTTGCCCCGCTTGGTCTCGCCGACCACCACGAACGCGGGCGTGCCCAGCTCGCGGCGGCGCAGCATCTCCAGGTCCGCGGCCGCGTCGCTGTCCGCCTTGCGCAGGAACGCCATCGACGCGTCGACCGCCGCACCGACCAGCTTGCCGACGTCCGGGCTACTCATGACGCCGCCGCCTTGACGCGCTGGGACAGCAGGTAGAAGCCGCGGTGGGCGACGAGCGCGACCCGGGACTGGGCCGGGCTGGCACCGGCGACCGCGTACACCCGCCACCGGGTGGCCGCCTCCAGCGCTGCCTGCGCGAGCTGCTGCGGACCGGCGGCCGGCAGCCCGAGGATCCAGGCCGGGTCGGTGGACAGGGCCAGCCTGGTCAGCTCCTGCTCCATCGGGTCGGGCAGGTCGACCGCGCCGGTCGTGACGAGCTGGGCCACCTCGAGCAGCCGCAGCCGGTGGTACTCGGGCTGCTGCAGCACCCGCTCGATGGCGTCGCGCAGCAGTTCCCGGTCGGCCGGGCGGTCCGCGTGGCTGGCGATCTTCTCCAGGCTGGACAGCGCCCACCCGGCCTTGATCGCGTCGGTGCGCCAGCGGAACGTCTGATCCAGCGTCTGCCGCAGGCGCTGGAACCCGGACGCCGCGAACAGGGTACGGACCAGCTCGCCGCTGGCCATGGTGGGCTGCTTGGCGAGCCGGCCGATGGCGAACGCGATGCCGTAGAGGTCCAGCAGCCGCAGCAGCCGTTCCCGCTGCTCGCGGGGCACCCGGCAGTCCCGGCTGGCGAACAGGTCCACGCTCGCGAGCAGGACCAGCCGCTCGGCCTGGGGCAGCCCGGCCAGCTCGCGCAGCGCCTCGCAGTCGGCGGCGGTCAGCCGGCCCGCCTCGGTGGTCTCGGCCAGCAGCCCGACCACCGGTACCACGTCGGAGACCACCCGGCGCAGCACCTTGCCCTGGTCCGCGGCGAGCGGCCCGGCCACCGGCCACGGGTCGGACCCGCCGCCGACCAGCTTGTCCACCTTGTTGAACAGGCCCAGCGAGTTGATCGGGTTGCTGGCCAGCCGGGCCGACACCGACCGGAACGCCTCCAGCGCCTGCAGGTCGTCCTCGCGGACGGACTGGGTGAAGACGTAGACGATGGCCTCCGCGCCGGACAGCGCGCCGACCGAGTCGTCGTCGATGTCGTCGTCGATCGGGGCCTCGTTGAACAGGAACCGGCGGGCGCCCGCGCTGACCGCCGCGTTCGTCGAGGACAGGCCCGGGGTGTCCACCACGGTCAGGTCGCGCAGATGGTCGGTGGTGAGCGTGACGTCGACGTGGGAGATCTCCGCCCGGGGTACGCCGAGGCGTTGCGGGATCATCCCGGCGTCGTCCAGCGGCAGGCTGGTCCGGGTACCGTCGCGGCGCACGACGTCGACCCGGTCGGCGGTGCCGTACCGGAACTGGGTCACGATGCGGGTGCACTCGCCCACCTCGGTCGGCGCGACCCGGCGCCCGATCAGCGCGTTGACCAGTGTGGACTTGCCTGCTTTGAGCCGCCCGGCGATCGCCACCCGCAGCGGCTCACCGAGCCGGCGGCGCACGTCGTACACGTGCGAACCGACCGCCGGACCCAACCGGGGGCCCACCTCGTCACAGAGCGTGGCAACCCGGGAACTGAGCGGACCGGAGATCGTGGCTGTCATGTTTCGGCGATCCTCCGGGTGGGAGTTGGGCGGCAGGCAGCGCTAGGGACCACACTACGAATATCCTGCGCGCGCAGGATCCCATGTTCGTGCCAGTGGCTGGGGAGGACATTGGCTGGCTTGTACGTGCCCGATGTCGTGGCCGCCACCGTCGCCGCGCTCGACTCGCCCGGACTGGTCGTGCTGACCGGCGGGCCGGGAGCCGGGCGCAGCAGCGCGCTGCGTCGCGTCGGGGAGGCCTACCACGGGCCGGTCTTCGCCGGCGGCGGGCTGGCGATGCTGACCGGCGTACCGGCGCTGCCGCTCGCCCGGGCGGTGCGGGCCCGGCTGCCCGGCGACGACCCGGCGCTGCTGGCCGAGGCGGTCCGTTCCCGGGTCCGCGGCGGGCTGCTGCTCCTCGACGACCTGCAGTGGGCGGACCCGGCCACGGTGGCCGCGCTGCCCGCGATCGCCCGGCACTGCCGGGTGGCGGTCGCGCTGCGCACCCCGCACCGGATCCCGGCCGACCTGCTCGCCGCGCTGCGGGCCGCGGCCGCGGGCTGGTTCACCGTGCCGCCGCTGGACGGGGCCGGCGCCGCCGGACTCGCCCGCCGCGTCGCGCCGCGGCTGGACCAGGCCACGATCGCCGAGGTGGTACGCCGGGCCGGTGGCGTCCCGCTGGCCGTGGAGACGCTCGCCCGGCACGCCGCCGCCCACGGTCTGTCTACTGTGGAGGAAACCGGCACCGGCGGTACCGCGTACGCGGTCGCCGAGGCGTTGGCCGATCTGACCCGCCCGGCCCGCACCGCGCTGGCGGCACTCGGCCTGCTCGGCCGGCCGGCGCCGGCCGCGCTGCTCGGCACCGGCGTCGACGAACTGACCACCGCCGGCCTCGTCACGGTCGACCCGGCTGACTCGGGGCCCGCGCGATCGCAGGGAGCGCCGGCTGGCACGGTGTCGCCGGTCTCGCCGTACGTGGCCGAGGTCGCCGCCGGGCTGCTGGACGACGCCGCCCGCGCCGACCTGCACCGCCACCTGGCGGCGCTGGTACCGCCCCGGGAGGCGGCCCGGCACCTGGCCGCGGCCGGGGACGCCGGGCCCGCCTACGAGCTGGCGGTCGCCGCCGGCCGGGCCGCCGCGACCGCGGGGGAGCGGGCCGACGCGCTGCTGTTCGCGTGCACGCTACCGGTGGCCGCCGGGCCGGTCCGGCTCGAGGCGGCCGCGGCCGCGCTGGCCGTGGGTCGGCCGCGGGCCGCGCTGCGCGCGCTCGGCGACGACCCGGCCGGTGGTGAGCTGCGGGCCGAGGCGCTGCTGCAGGTCGGCGAGGTGGCACAGGCGGCCCGGGTGATCGGCGACCGGCCGGGACCGGCGGCGGACCGGGTACGCCTGCTCGCCCTGCTCGCCACCGACCCGGCCGCAGCCCGGGCGCGGGTCGCGACGGTCACCGCGCAGACCCCGGCCGTGGCCGGCGCGGTCGCCGCCGTGCACGCCGCCTGGCGTACCCCCGGTTGGGAGTACGGCCTGGCCCAGGCGGCGGAGGCGGCCGGCGCCGGCGGGGACGCGCTGACCGCCCGGTGGTGCGCCTGGCTGCTGGTCGAGACGCTGGCCGCGGATGCCCGGCTGGCCGAGGCCGCGCAGACCGCCGAGGCCGCCGCCCGGGCCTGCGCGGCGGACCTCGCGTACAGCTGGCAGACCCGGTTCCTCGCCACCCACCTGTGGTGCCTGGTGCTGCGCGGGGAGGCGGTCGACGAGGTGGTCCGCCGGGCCGGTGACCTGACCGACCGCACCCTGCCGGCCGACGCCCGCGGGTACGCGGCCGCCGCGGCCAGCCTCGCCGAGGCCGACGCGGGCCTGCTCGCCCCGGCCCGGGCCCGACTGGCCGCGGTGCCGGCCACCCCGCCGGCCATCGCCGGCCTGCTGGACTGGGTGGCCCGGGAGACGGCCTGGCTGGACGGGCAGCCGGAGCAGGCGGCCGCACCGGCCGGGCCGCCGACCCGGCTGCGGCTCGTGGACGGGTTGCGCCGGATCACCGCCCGATGGGCCGCGTTCGACTGCGGCGCGACACCGGCCGCAGCCGACCCCCCGGCGTCCGGCACGGCGTTTGGCACGGTTGACGGCGAGCCGCTGCCGCCGGTCCGGGACACCCTGGACGCCTGGGCAGCGCGCGACCCGGACCGGTTCGACACCGCCGCCGCGGCCTGGCACGACCTCGCCGTCCGCGAAGAGATCCGCTGCCTGCTCGCGCACGGCCTGCTCGCCACCGACCCGGCCGACGCGGTGCCGCCGCTGCTGGCCGCCGAGAAGCTCGCCGAACAGGCTGGCCTGGTGGTGCTGCTCGGCCGGGCGCACCGCGGTCTGCGCCGGCACGCGGTGCGCCGCGACGTGCGCGGACCCCGTGCCGGCACCGAGCTGACCGACCGCGAGCGCGACGTGCTTCGCCTGGTCGCAGCCGGGGAGCCGACCCGGCGCATCGCCGGACGGCTCGGCATCTCCGGCGAGACGGTCGAGACCCACATCCGCTCCGGAATGCGCAAGCTGGGGGCGCGGACCCGCACCGAGGCGGCCGCCTTGGCGCTGGAGGTGCTCGGGTGACGGAGACGATCCCGTTGTACGTGGTGGGTTCGGTCGCCGACGCCACCGCTGTGCTGCGCCGGCTGGCCCGGGTCGGCTGGCGTACCCGGGAGGGGTTCGCGGTCACCGAGTCCGGCTGGGACGTGACCGGCCAGCGCCTGGTTCTCTTCGGCCGGGTGTCCGATGTGGACACCGGGCGGCTGGCCGTGCTCGCCGCCGCGCGTGGCGCCGGCGTGGTCGCGATCGCCGACCCGGCCACCGAGGTGGGCCGGGCGCTCCTGTCCGACCTGGGCCGCATCGGCCCGGTGCTGCGCGACCCGGACGCCGACCCCGACCCGGTGGCCGGCCCGACCGATGCCGCCTCGGGTGGCCTGCCGCTCTCGCCGGAGCAGCGGGCGCTGCTGGACCGGCTGGCCAACGGCGAGACCATCGCCGCCGCGGCGGCCGCGGAGTTCCTGTCGCTGCGCACCGCGAACCGGCGCATCGCGCAGGCCCGCGAGGCGCTCGGCGTGCGGACCACCCGGGAGGCGGTGCTGGCGTACCTGCGCTTCCGCCGGACGCGCTAGACCTCCACCACGGTCTCCTCGTCGGCGACCAGGATCTCGCCGGCGTACTCCTGCCGGGCCCGCACGACCGAGACGCCGCGGTCACTGCCCGGCCAGATGTGGGTGAGCATCAGCCGACGCGCCCCGGCCCGGGTGGCGTACTCGCCGGCCAACCCGGCGGTCAGCAGCAGCCGGGGCGTCCCGCCCTGGTGCGTGGCGTCCACAATGTACAGGTCGGCGTCAGCGCCCAGCTCGGTCAGCAGCGGGGTAGGGCCCGTGTCCCCGGTGTAGGCCAGCACCGCGTCCGAGGCGGCCAGCCGGATCCCGGCGTTGGGCACATGGTGCGGCAGCAGCACCGAGGTCAGCGTGAACGGCCCGACCCGGTACGCCCCGGCGGGCAGCGGGTGGTGCGCGAACGAGTCCCGCAGGTCGCTGTCCGGCTCCAGCGCGCCGACCCGGTCCAGCACACCCGGCGGGCAGTACAGCGGGATCCGCGCCCGGTCGGGGCCGCCGCGGAAGTGCCGGACCCGGTCCAGCGCGTTGAGGTCCACGCAGTGATCCGGGTGCTCGTGGGTGATGACGACCGCGTCGACGGCACCGTCCGGGCAATGCGCCAGCAGCCGGGGCAGGGTGGCGTAGCCGAGGTCGAGGACGACCCGGAACCCGTCGTGCTCGACCAGGAAGCCGCTGGCGGCCCGGCCCGCCTCCGGGTACCCGCCGCACCCGCCCAGCACGGTGATCCTCACGGCGTGACCGGCCTGGTCGGGTCGACGTGCCGCGGTCGGTCCGGCTCGTCGGCGCGCAGCGGCTCGAGCGCCGACGCGATCCCGGCGATGATGCGCTCGGTCGCCCGGCGGGCATCGCCGGTGCGCTGCCCGGACAGGTCCGACAGGTCGACCGGCGCTCCGAAGTGGACCCGTACCACCGGCCGGCGCACCACGGCCCGCAGCAACGCCGCGGCCAGGCCTTTGGGCGCGCCGTACGGGACCACCTCGTGCACCCCCCACAACGCCACCGGCACGACGATCGCGCCGCTGGCCAGCGCGATCCGGGCCGCCCCGGTCTTGCCGCGCTCGGGCCACATGCCCGGGTCGAGCCCGATGCGGCCCTCCGGGTAGACGGCCACCACCGAGCCCTCGGCCACCGCGCTGGTGGCCGCCCCGAGCGCGTCGGCGACCCGGGCGGTGCGCCGGTCCACCCGGATGTGCCCGGCCCAGCGCATGAACGGCCCGACGACCGGGGCGCGGAAAACCCCGCCGGTGGCCATGATGCGCGGCGCGATGCGCCGGCGCCGGCAGGCCGCGGTGAGCACGATCGGGTCACCCGGGCTGACGTGGTTCGCGGCGAGGATCAGCGGGCCGTGGCGCAGCGCCTCCGGCACGTCACCGGTGACCCGCAGCCGGCACCACGGCGCCACCACGGCGGTGGAGACCGCGAGCGCGGCCCGCCACAGCAGTGGTGGTTGCCAGGTCACGGTCGTACACGTTACCCGGGTGTGTATCTTGGTCCACAGCGACCTATGACACGGCGTAGTAGACCAGCGGCCCGTGCCCGGCCGGCGCGAGATCTCACCGGCCCGGCACGGTGAGGGTGGGGCGTGGCCGTGGCGGCTCACCCGGACCGTGCGCCGGACCGCCGTCGCCGTAACGCAGCGCGTACACGCCCGCGCCCAGGCAGCACACGGTCAGCAGGACGGTGAACCCGACCGCGATCACCGCGATCAGCCACCCGCCGACCTTCGACGCGCGGACCGGTGCCACCGGCTCCGGTGGTGGCGCAGGCCGGTGCGGCATCCCGCCGGGCGGGCGTGGTGGCGCGGCCCGGCCGGTGGCGTGAGCACCGGCAGGATGCCCGGCGGGTACCGGACCCGCCGGGACCGACGGCAGGCCGAGCTGGACGCGGGCCTCGGCGACGATCGCCCGCGGGTCGCCGAGGCGGCCGAGGACGTCGCGGACGCCGTCCTCGGTCTCCGGCTTCAGTTCCGCCCGGGCCGCCGCGATGTGCTCGGCAAGGTCGGTCACCAGCTCGACCCGCCGCTCGGTCGGCAGGTCACGAGAGGCGCGGTCGACGGCGGCAAGGTAGTCCGACACGATCCGCTGGGCGCTGTCGGTCATCGCGGCTCCGTTCCGACAATGCGGTCGACGGCGTCGCGGTACTCCGCCCACTCGGCACGGAAGTGGGCCAGCGCGGCACGGCCGTCGCGGGTGAGGGCGTAGTAGCGCCGGGGTGGACCGGTCGGAGACTCCTGCCAGGTGGTGGTGACCCAGCCGGTACGGCGCAGTCGGGACAGCAGGGGGTAGAGCGTGCCCTCGGTGGTGGTAAGGGAGGTCTCCTTGCCGAGCTGGCGCACCAGCTCGACGCCGTACCGCTCGCCCCGGTCGAGCAGGGCAAGCACGCAGAACTCCAGGGTGCCGCGGCGCAGGGCGGTCGCGAGGGCATCTATGCCAGCCATGCTACCTTGCGACGCAAGCTAGCCCCGGGCCTCGATCGGAGGCGGGCGCCGGCCTATCGGCGCACGGGGCCGGACCGCGACCCGGCTCAGCCGGTGACGCGCAGCTCGGCCAGCTTCGCCTCGATCTCGGCGAGCTCGGCCCGCAGCCGTTGCGCGTGCTGCTCGGCATCGGCCCGCTCGGCGGAGAGGATGTGCTCGACCGCCTCCTGCACGCCCGGCACGTCGAGCAGCCCCACCATCTTCAGCGCGTCCGACGGCCGGATCAGGTACGGCTTCGCCAGCGCCTTGCTGCCCTGCTGTGCGGCGACCGTCCACTCACCACCGGAGTAGGCCAGCGTCACGGTCAACGCCGGCGGCGCCTTGACCTTCGGACCCTTGCCGGCCGGAGCCGGCCGGCGCGCCGCCTTCGCCTCGCCCTTGCCGTCCCCGTTGGGGGAGGGGGCCGCCGCGGGCTTCTCCACTGTGGACGTCTCAGGCACGGGCCTCTCCTGGCGGGGGACGGGCTTCTCGCGGACAACCTTCAACTCGGGAGCCGGTGGCTCCGGCCCGAGCCGCCGGCTCCCCGCGCCGCGAGCCGGGATCTGCAGATCGGCAGGGGAGAAGGGCAGCTCGTCCTTGCCGAACCGGACCACCACCCACTCGTCGGACAGCTCCGGGTCGGTCAGCCCGACCACCTGCCCGACCTGGCCGGCGATCTGCCCGGCCGCATCGGTGAACATGACCTTCGGTTTGCGGCCCGCCGCGAGCGTGTCACGGATGGCCTTCAAGTCCTCGGTGGACAGCCCGCGGGCCGCGCTGCGCACGGCGGTGACCATGGCATCCCTCCGTACATCTGTTTGATTAGTGCTTCCTACCAGGCCGCTGCGACATTTTCGGTGAGACACCCCGATACAGTCGCCGGTGTGCTCATCCCGAGACCGGTGCTCGACCGCATCGCCCGCGGCGAGGTGACGCTGGCGTTCCGCCGGTGGGACCGGCCACGGGT
>Ga0114129_10003982_pt1 | contig 20868 bp, 18 predicted proteins | sample RhiMetdeltSRZDD1_FD_80071 | JGI IMG/M metagenome (GOLD analysis project Ga0114129, IMG submission 80071) | Populus rhizosphere microbial communities from Tennessee, USA - Rhizosphere MetaG P. deltoides SRZDD1 (version 2) (version 2) | ecosystem: Host-associated > Plants > Roots > Rhizosphere >... | reverse complement strand
GCGCGTAAAGCCCGTAGAAAGCGTGCAGGCCCGCGTCGTCGCTCACGTCGCGGACCGTGACGCCGCGCTTTGGACCCTGCCGCACGCTCCAGCGCGTGTCCTTGTCCATCGCGGCCATCAGCCCGTCCTCATCCGGAGCGAGGTCGAGCTCGAGAGTGGCGAGCACCGGTTGGATGTCCTGCGACGACCGAATGAGACCGGCGGCGCGCAGTGGCTCGCCCGCGAACTCCGGCGTTAGCTCAGGATCGACCTTGAGGAACACCGCGCCGCGCTCGCGCGCCAGATCCGCGAGCCGCACGAGCGCGCGGCGAAGTCCCGCGCTGTCGCCCGGCGCGATGATCGGACCACGAGGGACGTACGCGATGCGCTGGCCCCCGAGGACATCCTTCCAGAGCACGAGCGCGACCGGCAGATCGTCTCCGATGCGGACGTACTCCGCTCGCCAGCCCTGGCCCTCGCGCAGCGCCGCCCACACCGAGGACTGCAGCACGTGCCCCCACGGTGAGCGCACCGCGGCATCGTCCCAGCCGCGTGGCGCTTCCATCAGGCTGCCGAGCGCGCGAGCCGGCGCCGCGCGGCGAGCTGCCACAACGGGTAGAGCACGGTGCGCACCGGGGTCTCGAGCGCGCCGATCCATTCCACGACCTCGCCGCCGTATCCGAGCTTGAAGTTCTCCACACCGGCGAGCGGATCGTCCGCGCCCTCGGCGAGGCCGTGCATGTCGTAGCGGCGGACCCCGAGCTGTCGCATGCGCAGCATCGCGCGCCATTTGAGCAGATAAAAGGGACGGGCCTCGGCGTGCGCTCCACTCCAGCCGCCGTACAGCTCCCACGCGCGGTCAGCCATGCGCACCAGCAGCATCGCACCCGAGTCGTCAGCGCCAAGGCGCGCGAACATGAGCAGAGCGCGGTCGCCGAACACGGCGAGCAGCCTCTCGAAATACTCCCGGGAGCGGATCGCGAAGCGGTCGCGTTGACCGACCGAGCTCAGCACCTTCATGAACCGGTCCAGATCACGCGACTCCTCCGTGACGACGCCAGCTCGCTCCGCCTTGTGGATGTACTGCCGTGTCTTCTTGCGCATCGCCGCGAAGAGCTCCTCGTCGCCCTTTGAGAGGTCCACCAACAGAGTGCGGCGCGGCTGCACGAACACCGGCGAGGCACGAACGCGGGCGCGCGCGAGGCTCGCGCGGACCTGTGGATCGTCGGGCGCCTCGGGGTCGCATAGCAGGCTCGCGCAGCGCTCGCGCGCGAGCGCCTGGCGCACCGCCGCTATCGCCTCTGCGAGACGCTCGGCGGGGACGAGCGGACCGCGCGGCGCGTACGCGACGGAGATGCCGAGCGGCAGGGATCTCATGAGGACCTGCGCGACACCAGCGTCGAGCACGAAGCGGCGGACGCTCCAGCCGGTCGCGCTCTTCAGCTCCGCCCACCCGGTGGACTGAAGGACGTGCGGCTGTCCCGTCGCGACGACCAGCTCATCCCACCGCTGAACGTCGCTCGCAGTCGCCGCCGTCGCCCTCAGGCGAGGTCCCCGCTCGTCACGCGGCGTCTTTGCCCGTCGCAGCTTTGGCTGGCGCCTCGGTCCCGGGCAGCTGGCGCGCCGTGAACGTGCATTCCGGATAGCGCTCGCAGCCGTAGAAGAGAGAACGCCCGCGACCCCGGCGCTGGACGAGCTCGCCCTGACCGCACAGCGGGCAGGTGACGCCGGTCTTGACCTGCGTCTTCTTGATGTATTTGCAGTCCGGATAGCCGGTGCAGCCGATGAACGGTCCGAAGCGGCCTCGGCGGCGCGCGAGTGGCTTGCCGCAGTCGGGGCACATCTCGCCTTCGATGATCTCGAGCTGCTGCTCCTGCTGCCCCTCGAGCGGCTCGGAGTAGTCGCACGCGCCGGGCGGCTGCGGCTCGCCTCTCTTCGTCCTCTTGAATCCGGTGCACGAGTAGAAGCGACCGAACCGTCCGAGCTTGATGATCACCGGCCGCCCGCACTTGGGACAGATCCGGTCCGTCTTCTCCTCGGTGATGTCCGACTTCTTGACCGACTTCGTCTTCTCCTCGACGAGCTTGATGAACGGCGTGAAGAAATCGCGCACGACCGGGACCCACTCGGTCTCGCCACCGGCGATGCGGTCGAGGTCGAGCTCCATGCGCGCGGTGAATCCGTTATCGACGATGTCCGGGAAGTGCTCCTTCAGGAAATCCGTAACTACGAATCCCACGTCCTCGGGCACCAGCGCGCGGCCTTCCTTACGAACGTACTTGCGGCCGGTGAGCGTCGAGATCGTCGGCGCGTACGTCGAGGGACGTCCGATGCCGTGCTCCTCGAGCGTCTTCACCAGCGAGGCCTCGGTGTAGCGCGGCGGAGGCTGAGTGAAGTGCTGCGTCGCATCCAGTCCGAGGAGCTTCAAGTCCTCGCCGGCCACGACCTCGGGCAGCGGCGCGATCTCCTTCTCCGGATCGTCGGTGCCCTCGGTGTAGACGCGAATGAATCCGTCGAACGTCACGCGGCGTCCGTTCGCGCGCAGCACGTACGGACCGGCATCGACGTCGAGCCGTGTGTTCTCGAACCGCGCTGGCGCCATCTGCGACGCGAGCGTCCGCTGCCAGATGAGCGTGTAGAGCTTGAGCTGGTCCGGCTTCAGGAACTTCTTCACGTATGCGGGCGTGCGCGACAGGTCCGTGGGACGGATCGCCTCATGCGCCTCCTGCGCGCCCTTGGAGCGCGTCTTGTAGTGACGCGGTTTCTCGAGCGCGTACTGCGCGCCGAACTCCTTCGTGATGACGGTCTTCGCCTGATGCAGCGCGCCCTCGGCGACGTGCAGCGAGTCGGTGCGCATATAGGTGATGAGCCCGATCGGCATGTCGCCGAGGGAAACGCCCTCGTAGAGCTGCTGGGCGAGGACCATCGTCCGCTTGACGGAAAACCCGAGCTTGCGCGACGCGTCCTGCTGCAACGTTGAGGTCGTGAACGGCGGCGCGGCGTTGCGTGAGCTCTCACGCTTCTCGAGGCTCTTGACGACGTACTTCGCGTCGGCCAGCGCCGCACGATGCTTATCCGCCGCCTCGCCGCTGGTGATGTGGATCTTGTGGCCCTTGTGCTGGATGACCTCGGCGGTGAATGACTCCCCGGCGTGGTTCGCCAGGAGCGCCTCGATGCTCCAGTACTCCTCGGCCTTGAACGCCTGTATCTCGCGCTCGCGGTCGACGATGAGGCGGAGCGCGACCGATTGCACGCGCCCGGCGGACAGTCCGTAGCGGATCTTCTTCCAGAGGAGGGGCGACATCGTGTATCCGACAAGGCGGTCCACGACGCGGCGCGCCTGCTGCGCGTTCACCAGGTCCTGGTCGATGTCGCGCGGATGCTTGAAGGCATCGGCGATCGCCGCGGGTGTGATCTCGTGGAACGTGACGCGGCGCATCTTGCTCTTGACACCGCCGATGATCTCGGCGAGGTGCCAGGCGATCGCCTCGCCCTCGCGGTCGAGGTCGGTCGCGAGCCAGATGTGCGGCGCGGTCTTCGCTTCCTTGCGGAGCAGGCGCGCGTGCTTCTCGGAGTCGTCGGGGATCACGTACTCCGGCGCGAACGTCGTGAGGTCGATCCCGATCTTCGATTTCGGCAGGTCGCGGATATGGCCGTAGGAGGCCTCGACCTTGTAGCCGGGACCGAGCATCCGTTCGAGTGTCCTGGCTTTGGTGGGTGATTCGACCACCACCAGGTCCTGTCTTGCGTCCGCCAACAAACCGCCGCCTTTCACATAACGAAAAGCGCCCTCACGGGCGCCCTACCGCTCCTACCACTTTAATAGTCCCGGCTAGAGGCTCTATTCCTACGGGCTTCTGCCCGGCGCTCCGGCTACGGGCGCCCGCGCGTCATTTGCCCCTGCGCCGGCCCTAGAGCAGGTCTTCGCGCTCCTCCCGTCGGAGGTGGTCGACGACGTCTTTTACCTCCTCGGCATGCTCTTTCGAGGCCACCAGGAGGGCATCCGGCGTGTCCACCACGATGAGCCCCTCCACCCCGACCAGGGCAACGACCTTCCCCGGGGCCCAGGCGTAGTTGTCGCCGGCGCCGATCGCGACATGGCCGTCCGACGACCAGTTCTCCGACCGCTGCACGATGGATGCGAGGCGGCCCCAGCTCCCGACGTCGTGCCAGCCGATATCGGCCGGCACGACCGCGACGTTCTTGGCTTTCTCGAGGATCCCGTAGTCGATGGTGGTCTTGTCGGTCTCTTCCCAGACCTCCGCGAGCACGCTTTCATAGCGCGGCGAGCCGACGGCGTCGGCGAGCGCACGCAGCGCCTTCGCGGTCGAGGGCAGGTGCTCCTCGAACGCCTTCACGATCTCGGCGACCCGCCAGACGAACATCCCGGCGTTCCAGTAGTGCCCGCCCGCGGCGATCATCTTCTCCGCGGCGTCGCGCTTCGGTTTCTCGATGAAGCGCTTGACGGCGTGTACCGGCACCGGTGCCCGCAGGTCCAGCCTGTCCCCCGCCTCGATGTAGCCGAAGCCGGTGTCGGGGCTCTCGGGCTCGATGCCGAGCGTGACGAGGTGGCCCGCCTCGGCCGCGGCTGTCGCGGCAACGAGCACCTCCCGGAACTTCGCGCGTCGCTCGATGACGTGATCCGATGGCAGGATCGCGACGACCGCTTCGGGATCGAAAGCGTGGAGCGCCGCCATCGCGAGCCCGATCGCCGCGGCGTTGCCGCGCGGGTACGGCTCGACCACGACATGATCGGCGCGCAGCTCGGGCAGCTGCTCGTGGATCAGCTCGCGATGCTCCGGCGGCGCCGCCGCGAAGATCCGCTCGATCGGGATGAACTCCACCACGCGCTCGACCGTGTCCTGCAGCAGCGTGCGCTCACCGGTGAGCGGCAGGAACTGCTTGGGCTTACCCCGTCGCGAGAGTGGCCAGAGCCGCGTCCCTGCCCCGCCCGAGAGGATGAGCGCATAGAGCCGGGGCAAGACGCCTAGCGCCCGAAGTAGTCGAGACGCATCGCATGACGGACCTCGTGGAGGGTCGTGGCCGCCTCACGCCGCGCCCGCTCGCTGCCGGCGGCCAGGATCTCGTCGACGAGACTCGGCTTCGCGGCGAGCTCGGCGCGCCGCTCGCGAATGGGCCCGAGGAACTTCTCCATCGCCGCGAACAGCTTGGCCTTCACTTCGGCGTCCCCGACCTTTCCCTCGCGGTAGCGAGACTTGAGGTCGTCGATCTCGGCCTTGTCGGTGTTGAACGTGTCGTGGTACACGAAGACCGGATTCCCCTCGACGCGCCCTGGGGTGTCGGCACGCACGCGGTTCGGGTCCGTGTACATCGATCTGATCTTCTTCTCCACGGTCTTCGTGTCATCGCTGAGGTAGATCGCGTTGTCGAGGCTCTTTCCCATCTTCTCGCGCCCGTCGATCCCGGGGAGAAGTCCCATGTCCGGTATCAGCGACTCGGGAACGGGGAACACCGGCGCAAAAAGTTCGTTGAAGCGCCGCGCGATCTCGCGCGTCAGCTCGATGTGGGACTCCTGATCGCGCCCGACCGGTACGAGGTCGCCCTTCACGATGAGGATGTCAGCGGCCTGAAGAACCGGATATCCGAGGAGCCCGTACGTCGGCTGCGCGAGTCCGTGATCGCGCAGCTGATCTTTCAGCGTCGGGATGCGCTGCACCCGTGGGACTGAGACGAGCATCGAAAAGTACAGATGGAGCTCGGGGATCTGCGGCACGAGCGACTGGAGGATGTACGTGACCTTCTCCGGATCGACACCGACCGCGAGGTTGTCGAGGACGTCCTCGCGGATGTTCTGCTCGATCTCGCTCAGACCGTCGAGCTTCGTCGTGAGCATGTGGTGATCCGCCACCAGGAGGAACGTCTCGTACGAATCCTGAAGCTTCACGCGGTTCGCGAGCGTTCCAACGTAGTTGCCCACGTGCAGTCGACCCGTCGGGCGATCGCCCGTCAGGATGCGCTTTCGCGTCTGCTTGGCCGCAGGCGCGGTCTTCGGAACGCTCACTTCCGCGGTCATGGGACCGTCATCCTAACGTGCGCGCCAGATGGTCGGTCACCAGTCGCGCCATCTCGTCGCGGTGTCCGACGAAGAAGTGATCGGCCCCACGCACCTCAGCGATGCGCGCGCGCGGGAAGCGCTCGCGCAGCTCCGCCGCGGTCCCGAACTGGTCGCGCTCCGCGGCGACGATGAACGTCGCGTCGGGGACGGGCGGAAGATCGTTGTCACGTCCGGTCACCGAGCGGAGCGGCAATCCGACGAGCACGAGCGCGTTCACATCCCCGCCACGGGAGACCCACCGAAGGGACATGAGCGCGCCGAAGCTATAGCCGACCAGACCGATCGGCAGCACGGGCGCGATGCCGCGCGCGTGCGCGACGGCTGCCCCGACATCTTCCGCTTCTTCTCGTCCACCGGTCCAGCTTCCCTCGCTGCCACCGACGCTCCGGAAGTTGAACCGCAGCGCGTACCAGCCTCGCTCTGCGCACGCTCGGGCGATGGTCGCCACGAGGGGATTGCGCATCTCGCCGCCGTGCGTCGGCAGCGGGTGGGCGATCACGACGATCGCGCGCGGCTCGCCGTCGGGGACGCGCAGCGTCCCCTCGAGCCGGCCGTCGATCCGCTGAGCTTCCTCCCGCACTGCGAGAGTGTCGCGGGAACCCGCGCACGACGCCGTTGTATAGGCTTCGGATATGCGCGTTCGGGCCGCCGGCACCCTGCTGCTCGTCGTCGCAGCAACGGCCTGCCAGGCCGGCCGCCCGGCCGCGGTGGGCTCACCACCGGCATCAGGCCCGGCCGCGGTCGTGGGCCCGTCGGCGTCCACCGCGCCCACGCCGACCCCGACGATCAGCGCCACGCCCCAGAGCGCCCAGTGCGGTCAGCGCGTCACCGCGGACTTCGTGCTCGCGAACAACATGACCTGCACGACCGACGCCTTCGTCGTCAACGCCGACAACGTGACGCTCGATCTCGGCGGGCACACCATCACCGGTCCGGGGATGGGCCCGCAGACATGGCCGCGGCCGCAGCTCGACACGGTGGGGGTGCGCACCGGCGGACACACGAATGTGACCGTGCGCAACGGGACGATCAGCCAGTTCTCGACCGGCATCTACTTCATCGACATGGAGAAGTCGCGGATCGAGGACGTCACGAGCGAGCGCAACCGCTTCGGTTTCTACATCCACGCCTCGAACGGGAACACGATCCGCAGATCGACGGTCGTCGGGAACATCTATGGACTGCATCTGCAGGACGCGAACGACAACATCGTCGAGGGGAACAACCTCATCCGCCAGACGTACAACAGCCCCGGTGGCTATGGCATCTACCTCTACCGGAGCAAGGGCAACCGCATCGTCGAGAACACGATCGAGAACAACGTCAACTGGGGCATCTGGTTCAGCGACGCGACGGGCAACCTCATCTTCCGCAACAACGTCTCGGGCAACTCCCCTCAGGTCAGCGACAACAACCCCGACGCCAACCGCTGGTACGACGTCGACAAGAAGGAAGGCAACTGGTGGGCCGACTACAAGGGGACGGACGCCGACAAGGACCATATCGGTGACACGCCGTACGGCATCCTTGGTCCGGGTGGCGCCGTGGACGCGTACCCCTTCGTCGAACGGGACGGATGGAAGAAGAAGACCGGGTCCACGATCGATCACTACCAGCGACCGCTCGCGCGCGCCCCCCGAGAGGTGCGCCTCGTGGTCCTGTCCGGCGGGACCGTCGGCATCGGACGGCCGCACGACGGCGCGCTCGCGACGTCTTCCGTGCGTGCCTCGTCAGTCGCGATCCAGACCGACGGCCGCACGCTGCTCGCGCTCGACGGGAAGACGCTGACCGCCTGGGACCTCACCGGCGGCGAGCCGAGCACGCGCACCGTCGCGATCGACGACGGCATCGTCGGCGCGAACCGCGACGGCGTCTCCGCTCTCATCGTCGGCGCCCGCGGGGCCCAGCAGATCGACCTTACGACGGGGCAGCAGGAGTTCTTCAACTACTCGCACACGCCGCAGGAGCTCGCGCCGAGCTACAAGCACAACCACATCTTCGTCGCGACGCCGAGCGGGATCGATCTCCTCTACCTCAATCTCGGAGGACGGACTCCCTACACGATCCCGCTCGACGGCCCGGCCGGCGCGATGTCGATGAACGGCTCGGGCACGCGCATCTACACGGCGATCCGCGGTAAGAACGTGATCGACGTCGTGGATACGGAGCAGTACGCGGTCGTGCAGCGGATCGCCATCGACAGCGAGGCGACCGCCATCGCGGTCTCGCCGCGCGAGGAAGCGCTCTATGTCGGCACCGCGAACGGCGTGCTCGCGATCGATCTCGGCAACGAAGGTATCCGCGCGCGCACGAGCTTCCTTGGTTCGGTCGTGGACATCGCGATCTCGCCGAACGCGGACGAGCTCTACGTCGCGCTCGCGGGTCTCCAGCACGCGGTCGCTGTCATCGACACCGCGACCCTGCGGACGGCGAACATCATCCCGCTCCAGGCCGACCCCACGAAGCTCCTCGCCGCCACCTACTGACAGCGACGACCGTCCCGCGCTAGTTCAGGGTCGAACGCCTGCCCTGCGACGCCTCGATGTGCCGCGTGGTGTCTCCGACATCGGCGACCCGCGTGAGGCGGCCCTGGACATCGACGACGCTGCGCGTGCGGCGCCCGGTGTCCTTGAGCCGGACCGGCTTCCACTCGTGTTCGACCAGAGCTTCGATCGCGTAGTTGATCTCACGCCCATCGTCGAGGTCCGCGATGAGATCCAGTGGGGCCTCGAGCTGGAATTCGAGGTTGCCGTCGAGCGACACCACCGCCATGCCGCTCACCGCGACGACCTGGCCATCGCGGTCCATGACGCGGACCCGGGTCGGGCTGTCGCTGTCCGCCGCGGTCTGGAGCTCGAGCCGCGCGCGCGGTCCGTCGACGTGGACTCCCCAGGTGAAGTAGACGGCCTCGAAGAGCGGTCGCGCCGGTGGCTCTTTGCCCGCCTCGGTCAGCGATGCCGCCATAGCGATCTCCGCGAGACTTTCGCGAAGCCGCGAGATCTGACGCACGAGCTGCTCGATCTGGTGCTCGCGCTCGCGACCGCGCTCGGTCAACGAGCGCACGGCGGCCTCGGAAGCCTCGAGCCTGCACCTGATCTTCGCGACGTCGCCGACCGCCCACTCGAACTGCTTCACGACCAGCTCGACGCGAACGTCGGCGTCTTCAGCCAGTGCCTTCAGCTCGCTCGCGTGTGCCTCGTGCGCGCTTCGCAGCAAGCTCTGCCGCGCGACCCAGACGTACACCGCGCAGACCGAGATGCCACCCGCCAGACCTGCTCCGAGCCAGCCCGCGGCACCACGATCGACCGCCGCGACCACGAGTCCCACGAGCGCGGCAAAGGCGAGCGGGGCGATGTGGTGGAGTTCGCGTACCGCTGAGGGACGAGCCGCATCGGGCATCCGCATCTCGGCGCAGAGGCGGCAGTCTTCGCCACCCTTCACCACAGCGTGCCCAACATGCAACGGGATCACGCCCATCCCACACCCCCACGAAACATTCCCTCTACACCCACCGCGGCGTGTCGCGGCGCGGTATCAGGAGCGGCTTCGATAGCGTCCGTCCGGTGTCTGTGTGACCCGACCCGCGAGCGTCAATCGCATAAGCCGCTCCGCAAGTTCGGCCTCAGTGACGCGCACGCGCCGTCGCATCGCGTCGGCGTCGAGGTCGCCGCCAGCCAATGCTTCGAGGATCGGATCCGTGGGCGAGGTGGCGGCATGGATGCCTTGGAGCCCGATCACCTCCAGCAGCGCGGCGGCGCTCACGAGCGCTCGTGCTTCTCCCGCGGCGAGCAGCGCATTCGTCCCGACCGATGCGGCGGAACCGAGGGGACCCGGGACCGCGAAGAGCGGTCGCCCAAGACGACGAGCCTCGCCGGCGGTGATGAGCGCGCCAGACCGCTCCCCGGCCTCGATCACGACGACGGCTTCCGCGAGTGCGGCGATCGTCGTGTTGCGCTTCGCAAATGCCCAGGGCTGCGCGCAGAAGGCCGGCGCGTATTCCGAAACGAGCGCGCCGCTGGCGCGCACACGCGGCACGAGCGGCCGCCGCCGGCCCCGCACCGATCTGAGGAAGAGCGCGATCCCCTCACCGAGCACCGCGACGGTCCGGCCACCGCCGTCGAGCGCGCCGCGATGCGCGGCGCTGTCGATCCCCTGGGCGAATCCGGAAATGACGACGACGTCCGCCGCGGCGCACGAGCTCGCGATCTCGCGCGCCACACGCTCGCCGTATCCGGTCATCCTTCGCGTGCCGACGATGGCGACCGACCGCGCGCGGAGAGCCGTTTCGTCGCCCTCGATCCACAAGGGATCAGGTGGATGCGCGAGGTCTCGCAGACGCGGCGGATAGCCCGCGTCAGCGGGCGTGACCGCTATCACGCTTGAGCGCGGAGGAGGAGCGCGAGCGCGAGGTCGGCGGTGCGTATCTCGTCGCTGGCTGCGAGATCGGCGATGGTCCGCGCGACGCGGAGGACGCGATGAAAACCGCGGGCCGACAAACGGCGACCGCGCATGGCTTCGGCCGCGAGGGTCTCGGCCTCCTGTGCGAGATGGCAGTGACGCCGCACCTCCGCGACGGAAAGCTCCGCATTGCAGCTTCGGCCCGTTCCGACGAGTCGCGCGCTCATGCGCTCGTGCGCCGCGATCACGCGCTCCCGCACCGTGCGCGACGGCTCGCGGCCGTCCTCTCGCAGCTCCTCGTACGCGATGCGTGGGACGTGAACGCGCAGATCGATGCGATCGAGGAGCGGACCTGAGAGACGCGCGTGATAGCGGTCGACCGCATCGGGCAGGCAGGTGCACTGCTCTGCCGGGTCGCCGGCGTGCCCGCATGGGCACGGGTTCATCGCGGCCACGAGCGTGAATCGCGCGGGATACGTCGCGGTCGTCCCCGCGCGTGAGATCGTCACCGCGCCTTCCTCGAGCGGCTCGCGCAGCGTGTCCAGGACCGATGGCGAAAACTCGGCGAGCTCATCCAGGAATAGGGCGCCGCCGTGCGCAAGGCTGACTTCGCCAGGTCGCGGTGGCGATCCGCCACCGACGAGCGCGAGGTGTGACGCGGTGTGGTGCGGAGCACGGAACGGGCGCGCGCCGAGAAGCGGGCGCTCGGGATCGATCAGGCCGGCGACGCTGTGGACCGCGCTCGCGACGATCGCCTCGTCGGGATCGAACGCGGGCAGGAGCGACGCGATGGCACGTGCGAGCAGCGTCTTGCCGGTCCCGGGCGGCCCGACGAAGAGCAGGCTGTGCCCACCGGCGGCCGCCACTTCGAGCGCGCGCTTCGGCGTCTCGTGTCCCGCGATGTCGCGGAGGTCGACGGGGTGATCCCGCCGCTCCGCCGGTAGAGGCGTCGGTGACGGCGCCTGCCTCACGCGACCTTCGACGTGCTCGACGACGTCGCGGAGCGACGCGAAGCCGAACGCGTCGGCCCCGAGCGCCGCGGCCTCCGCCGCGTTCTCCGGTGCGACGAATGCCGCGGACACCCCGGCCAGCACCGCACGTCGCACGCGCGCCATGACGCCGCGCACCGGTCGCAGCGTTCCATCCAGAGCGAGCTCGGCGAGACACAGAGCATCGGCGTCATGCGTGACCTGACCGGTCGCGCGCAATACGCCCAGCGCTATGGCGAGGTCGAAACCGGTCCCCTCTTTGCGGCGCTCCGCCGGAGCGAGGTTCACGACGACGCGCCGCAGGGGGAACTCGAACCCCGAATTGCGGATCGCCGCGCGCACGCGCTCGCGCGCTTCGGACACAGCCGCGTCGGGCATCCCGACGACGGTGAACGAGGGCAGGCCGTTCGCGACGTCCGCCTCGACCGTGACCATCGCGCTCTCGAGCCCCCACAGGGCACACGCGGCGACGCGCGCAACCGATCGGGCCGTCTGACGCGGCGCGACGGCGATCGGCATCGGTCGCAGCCTTCACGGCTGCCGGCCCTGGTGGTACCCCACCCCCGAGCGGTACCGCGGTACCGGTGACGCCGCGAGCGTCGGCGGTGCGGGGCTTCCTCGACGAGCGTCTGCGCCCAGCGCGCCCGACCGCCACACGCGCGGTGATGAGCGGGCGCGCGTAGCCAGCAGCGAGGAGAGGGAGCGCCGCGACGTTGAGCTCTCGCGCACACTACGGCGCGCATGTCGTGGCGCGTGGCCGGCTTGTTCTTCACGCTCGGCGTCATCACGCGCATCCCGTTCCAGACCGAGTACCTCTGGGCGCACGACTCGGTGCTCTATACGCGGGCGATCGAGCGGTTCGATCCGCTCGATCAACGGCCACAGGCGCCGGGCTATCTGTATTACGTCCTGCTCATTCGCGCGATGTACGCGCTCGTCGGCGATCCGAACCGCGCGATGACGATCATCAGCCTCGTCGCCGGTGCGGCAGCGGTGGCCATGCTCTACCTGTTCGCAGCGCGGCTCTACGACGAGCGCACCGCGCGCGCGAGCGGCGCGTTCCTGTTGACCGCGGTCACGTTCTGGGCCTACGGCGGCGTCGCATATCCGTACACCCTTCTCGCGGCGCTCTCGATCGGCTGCGCGATGCTGTTCTGGCGAGTGCTGGTCACGGAGACTGGTCGCGGGCGGCGCCTGTTACTCGCGACCGCCGCGTACGGGCTCGCGATCGGGTTCCGGACCGATCTCGCGGTGTTCCTCGCTCCGCTGTGGCTGATGGCCGCCGCGGCGACGCCGCTGCTATGGGTCATCGCCAGCGCGACTCTCGGCGTCGTGCTCGTGGTCGCGTGGTTCTTCACGTCGGCGGCGTTCGACGGAGGCGTGAACGCGCTCCTCGAGGCGCTGCGGATCCAGGGGAAATTCGTCGACGAGCGCTACAGCATCTTCGGCGACCTGGGCCTGCGCGCGCTGTACGGGAACACGTACGAGCTGGCGCGCTTCCTCGGTCGCGGCCTCACGTTCCTCGCGCCGCTGCTCGCCGCCGTTCCGCTGTCGGCGAGCGCGCGGCGGATCGAGATGAGCGACAGGCGGCGCATCGCCTTCGTGCTGCTGTGGACGCTGACGCCGCTCGCGATCTATGTGCCGATCCACGTCGGGGAGTACGGCTACATCTTCAGCATGCTCCCGGGCCTCTGCGTCATCGCGGCGCGTGGTGCGGTCGCGCTGGCGCGCGGCGCCCGGATGCCGCGCTCATTGCCGTGGATCGTCGCGGCGGTCGCTCTAGCGAACGCCGCCGTGTTCCTCGTCAGCGATTCGCCGCTCTCGGCGCGCGACGTCGTGCGTCGCGACCGCGGGATCGGCGAGCGCATCGAGCGCCTCAATCAGCCGGACCTGGCCGGAGCGACGGTCCTCTCCGCATACGACGCGCTCATCGTCGAGTACTACTTCTCGGATGACGAGCGCTTGACGACGAATCACGTGCTGGTCGGCTATGACCCGTCGCTCCCGCGTCGCGAGATGGTCTTCACCACGCGCGTCTGCAACGCGGGCGGCGACGTGTGCCGCGACCGCGAGCCGGTTCTCGCCGTGTGGGACGACCTCATCCGCGTGAGCGGGAGCGGTTGGGAGGTGCTCACGATGCCGCACGGCGCAAAGCTGCGAGTCGCGCGGAACATGAGCAACGTGAAGGTCATCATCGACGGCCTCTCGGTCGAGATCGTGCGCTAGGAGCGATCGAGGTCCACGAGCTCCACGCGCGTGCCGTCGGCGCCGACGGTGAGGGCCGCGATCACGATGCGCCACACCGCGTCGCGCTCTCCGCGGTGCGCCAGCCACCCCTGCGCCAGCGCGGCGAGGCGCGCGGCCTTTCGCGCGTCGACGGCCTCCGCCGCCGCGACGAAGGATCCCGCCCGGCGCGTCTTGACCTCGACGAAGGCGTAGCCATGTGCATCGCGGCAGATGAGGTCGATCTCTCCGAAGCGGGTCCGGACGTTGCGGGCGACGATGCGAAGGCCACGGCGGGCGAGCTCGCGTTCTGCCAGGTGCTCGCCGGCGAGTCCGAGGAGGCGGCGCGGCTCCATCACAAAGGGATCGGCCGCCCCTTGCGTCAGGGCTGTGTCGCGGTGACTCGCAGGACCCGGTCGGAGGTGCCGTTGCTCGTCGTGACGTAGAGCGCGCCGTCCGCGCCGAACACGACGCTCCGCATACGCCCGTACACGTTGTCAAAGAGCACGTTCGTTTGACGGACCGTACCGGCGAAGAGCTCGAAGCGCCGCAGGTCCGTCTCCTTCAGCTGCGCGACGAAGAGCGAGCCGCTCCACGCGCCCCACTGCGGCCCGACGACGAAGTCCGCGCCCGACGTCGCGAGGGTCACGTTGCCCGATGACCACGCCGGATCGATGAAGCCGGGGCGTCCGACGGGACCACGGTAGAGCGGGTAGCCGTAGTTCCCACCGGCGACGAGGATGTTGATCTCGTCGTGCGTGTCGTCACCGTGTTCGACCTCGTACGGCGTGCCCGTGCCCGGCTCGAAGGCGAGACCCTGCGGGTTGCGGTTGCCCCAGGTGTAGATCGCGCTGCGGCCCGCGGATCCAGGGATCACCGGGTTGTCGGACGGGATCGTCCCATCCGCGTTCACGCGCAGCACCTTGCCGTTGAGCGCGTTCGGGTCCTGGCCGTTCCGCAGGTTGCCGGCGTCGCCCATCGTGATCCAGAGCCTGCTGTCAGGTCCGAAGCGCAGGCGGCAGCCGTTGTGGTTCCCCGCGGCAGCCATGCCACGGCGGATGACGAAGCCATCGAAGGCGATGAAGTTGCCCACGAGCTTGTAGCGAAGCACCTGATTGCGGTACTGCCCCTCGTCATCACGTGAGGCGCAGACGTAGATGAACGAGTTCGTCGCGAAGTTCGGGTCGACGGCGATTCCCATGAGGCCGCCCTCACCGTTCTCACGCGTTCCAACGACGGGATTGTTCGCGAGCTGAGCGGCACCCGGCGCCGTGCTCTGATAGACGAGCAGGTTGCCTACGCGCTCGGTCACGAGCATGCGACCATCCGGCAGCGGCGCGACATCCCATGGAACACGAAGGCCCGACTGCAGCACCGTCACGGTGAGCCGCGGCGTCGCGCCGCCGGTGACGGTCACGGCGACAAAGACTCCCTCGTCGTCCATCCAGACGGTGCCATCGATGACCGGCCGCAGTGCGAGCACATAGGTGCTCGGCGTCGTCGGTGCCTTCACCTTGAACGTGAACGTCGCGTTCGCGCCCGGCGCGACGGTCGCCTCGGTCTGCGCCGCGGGCCGCGAGCCGCTGAGCCAGCCCACGCCAAGCGATGCCCAGGTCAGCTCGTCGTTCTTGATCCCGATCCGCGCCTCTTGACCGAGAACGCCTTTCACCCACGGCTTGCCACCGGTGTTGCGGAACGTGAGTGTGATCGGCTCGCTCGTCACGCCCGGCGCGAGCTCGGGCAGCGTCGACTGCCCGATCCAGCGACTGTGATAACCGGAGTCGCTCGTGACGAGCACGAACACGCCCTGGTGCTCGAGCCACGTCACGCCATCTGCGACCGGACGGAGCGGCAATCGATATACGCCGAGCCGCGCGGGAGACCTGATCGTGAAGGTGAACGTGCCGATCGCGCCGGGAGCGACGCTCGCTTCGACCGTGGTGGCGGTGCGGTTCGCGCTCAGCCAGCCGACCGCCATCTCCGCGAACGCGGTCGAGTCGTCGACCACACCGAGGTTGACCTGTCTCCCAGCGACATCGCGCTGCCACGTCGTGGTGCCGGTGTTGCGGAAGCGGAGCGAGTAGCTGACGGTCATCCCCGGCGCGAGTGTCGGCCACGAATCCTGACCGACCCACGCGCTGTGAAATCTGGTGTCCTCGACGGCGGCCGCAGGCAGCGCCGCAGCAAGCGTCGCGGCCACGATGACGAGCGCCCCCAGCGTCGATCGCACCAACACGGGGAACGAGAGGGGCGGTACAGCGTTACTGAGAAAAGCGCCACAGCCGCTTTTCAGCTGCACATCCCGAGCGTAGCGAGGGAGGTGTGCAGACACTGATTTGGCCCCGACGCCGACCCTACCCCGCTTGGCCTACGCCTCCAGGACTTGCTAAGCCGCTTTGCGCAGGGCCGGCCGCAGCGAGCCGACGAACCGCGAGATGTAGCTGTTCGTCCACGCCGGCGCCTCGAGCGGCAGCATGTGACCGACGCCCCGCGCGACATGGATCTCGGCACGCTGGTGGAAGTCGCGACACCGGACCGCGTCGCCCGCGCATATCACGCGGTCCTCGTTGCCCCACAGCACGAGCGTCGGCACGTCGCTCAACTCCTTGAGGCGATCGCCCACCGCGAACGCGACCTGCTCGCCGCCCGGCGTGAGGACCATCAAGAACCTCCGCCACCATGCGGGTTGATTGGCCCAGACGATCGCGCGCGAGGAGAGCGCGCGCTGCCTCGCCTTGTTCCCGTGGCGCACCATCATGTCGACGAACCGGTTGTCCTCACGACGCATGCTGCCCACGAGGAATCGCCGAACGAACCCGCGCTGGCCGGTGCTCCGCGGATACAGGAGCGCGCGACCGATGAGCGGAAGGCAGTAGAGCTTGTAGATCCAGTGCAGCGAGCGGCCAAGCGCCGCGGGCGCGAGCAACACCAGGCCGTCCACGAGATCGGGACGCGTGAGCGCGAGGTGCAGCGCGACGCCCCCACCGAGTGAGTGACCCACCACGACCGCGCGCTGAACGCCGAGAACATCGGCCACATAGGCGACCTGCTCGGCGAGCTTCGGGAAGGTCGCGTCCGCGGACATGAGCGAGGGCGGCAGGGCCATCCCCGGCAGGTCGATGACGTGCACCGTCGCGACCTCGCGGCGGAGCATGCGGATCTGCGGCGCGAGAGCGCGAGCGTCAGCGGAGAGGCCCGGGAGCACGATCGCGTGCGGCGTTGCGCCGCTGCCCCAGGTGGTCACGCGGAGCTTGTAACGGCGCTGCTGTATCGCGCGGACTTCCATGCCCGCACAAATGCATTGACCGTGCCGAATCGCCGGGGCGCCGGTCAACCCCTGGTCAAGGCCGGAGGCGCAGCTCCAGACCGATCCAGGCGGGCTGTTTCGCGAAGCCCATGGCCTCGTTGATCGCGAGCATCGGACGGTTGCGCTGGTCGTTCCACGTCTTGATGTGATCGACGCCGAGACGCTGCGCGTGACGGACCGTCTCGAGCTTCAGCGCCATCGCCAGGCCGGTTCCGCGCGCCTCTCGACGCACCCCGGTCAGCCCCTGCCAGATGAACGAGGGGTCCTCAATGGACCTTTGCAGGTTCGACATGCCAAGCCAACGTCCGTCGCGGTCGATCGCGATAAAGAACGCGTCCGCAAGGAAGCTCGGTGAGTCGATCCAGTGCTGTCGCCACTCCTCAAAGGTGATGTCCGTGGCCGCGTCTATCGCCGGGACATCGCGGCGGCAGAGATCGATGAGCTCGAACGCCTTCTGCGGCGCGCCGGCGTCGCGGGAGAGCTCATCGGCGTAGGTGCTGATGCGGATGCCCTGCGCCGTAACGCGCTCGATCGCGCCCGCGAACCGACCGAAGTCGAAGCCCGCGACCACCAGACGCGACTCCCAGTCGCGCTTGACCTCGGCCCAGCCGCGCTTCGCGGTGAACGCGACGCCATCGGTCATCGACTCCTTCACCCCCGCCGTCGCGGCGAGTGCGGTCCGACCGCGCAGGAGCGCCACGGCCGCGTCGTGGAGCGCGCTGCCATGGCCCTGTCGGCGACGGTCGGGCAATACCCAGAGGTCGAACCAGTAGCGGTCCGGATGGAAACGGGACGGCTGATGACTCACCTCGACGGATCCAACGATGCGACCGTCCTCCTCCGCGACGATGCGCGCCTTGAAGAAGCGGCTGTGGTCCCACGTGTCGTCTTGATGGCGCACTTCCTCGACCGACCACGGGTAGTCGGGATAACAGAGGTTGCTGCCCGCGACCCAGGCCGAGTAGTCGCCACTGGTGAACGCGCGCAACACTGCCGTCTGGGTCTTCATCGGTCGCGCGACTCTAGCTGACGCTACGCCGCTGCGAATGTCATTTCGGTCACGTCGAGCTCGCGAGCGCGAGCTCCAGCTGGTTTTCCACCGCGCGCAGGAGCTTGACCGTGCCGAAGTCGTGCCGGTGGAAGGGTGTCAGGCCGCGCGCACGCAGCGCGGTCCGGTGGTCGATCGTCGGGTACCCGCAGTTGTGCTCCCACCCATAGCCCGGGTACTTGAGTGCGAGGCTGGTCATGAGGCGATCGCGCGTGACCTTCGCGACGATCGAGGCCGCGGCGATCGCGAAGCTCTTCGTGTCGCCCTTCACGATCTCGCTATGCCGGCCCGGAGCGAACGCGGGGTCGAGGATGCGTCGGCCGTCGACGAGCACCCAGTCGTACTCACCGATCTGGCGCAGCGCTCGCATCATCGCGACGTGGCTCGCGTGATAGATGTTGAGACGGTGGATCTCCGCGACCGATGCCGCGCCGATGCCGACGCGCGCGACGCGCGAGCGGATGAGCTCGAACAGGTCTTCCCGCTCCGCGCGCGTGAGCATCTTTGAATCCTTCACGCGGCGAATGAGCTTCGTGTCCGGCGTGACGAGACACGCTGCAGCGACCACCGGTCCGGCGAGCGCGGCCATGCCGACCTCGTCGACGCCGACGACGCGCAGAAGACCTTTGGACCAGAGCTCTTTCTCGAGGCGGAGCGTCGGCACGCTCCTAGGCTACTTGTTCATCGCAGGGGGAGACCCTGTTCATCGCAGGGGGAGAACCCCGTGCAACCCCCCTGCTGGCGGCGCGCTGTTAGCGGCGCTTCTCGCGGATGGTCGCAGCCTTGCCGACGCGGTCGCGGAGAAAGTAGAGGGCCGCGCGGCGCGCGTGCCCGTGACGAAGGAGCTCGATCTTCTCGACGCGAGGCGAGTGGACGAGGAACGTGCGCTCAACACCGATGCCGCTGGCGATCCGGCGGACGGTGATCTGGTGGTCGAGCCCGCCGTTGCGGACGCGAAGCACCGTGCCCTCGAACTTCTGAAGCCGTTCGCGGTTCCCCTCGACGACACGCACGCTCACGGCCACGGTGTCACCGGGCCGCACCTCGGGGACCTCGGCCTTTTGCTGCTCGGAGGCAAGCGTCTTCAAGACGTCGTTCATTGGCATGGTGATGGCTGTCACGGAGTCGTCCAACTCTAACAGAAATCTAGCGTTTGGCCTTCTTCAGACGGTCGAGGATCGTCACGTGCGACACGCCGAAATGCGCCGCGAGTTGTCTCACGGTGAGGCCCGTGGCCCGCAGACGCGTGACGTCGGCAGCGGTCGGACTGCGCTGGACGCTTCGCGCGGCGCGTAGGCGAACCCCCGCGGCGCGAAGACGGACACGAACCGTCGCGGGTGAGATCCCGAACCGAGCGGCGATGCGGTAGGACCCAACGCCCGAGCGGTACGCCTCGACAAGGTCAGCGTCGTTGACGCTCGTCTTGCGAGCAGGCGTGCGGGGAAGCCGCGCGCGCTCCGCGGGTGTCAGCTTCGCCTCGGCCAGAAGATCCGGCCTGCGCTCCGCGGTACGCCGGATCGACTCCGTGCGTCGCCACTTGGCGATCGCGCCGTGATCGCCCGACACGAGCACGGGCGGCACCTTGCGACCTTCGAACTCCGGCGGCCGCGTGTACTGCGGACCCTCGAGCAGCCCGTCGGTGTGCGACTCGTGGGCGAGCGACTCGGCATCGATCACGTCGGGCACCAGGCGGGTCACCGCGTCGATCACGACCATCGCCGCGAGCTCGCCGCCGGTAAGCACGTAGTCGCCGATCGAGATCTCCTCGTCGACATCAGATTCAACGACGCGCTCGTCTACGCCTTCGTAGTGACCACACACGAGCACGAGGTGCCGCGCCGAGGCGAGGCGCCGCGCGGCCGCCTGGTCGAAGAGCCGTCCCTGCGCGGAGAGAAGCACGACGTGCCCATCGGCGCGACGCGCGCTGCGGATCGCCCGTGTCAGCGGCTCGGGCTTGAGGACCATTCCGGCCCCGCCGCCGTACGGCGTGTCGTCCGCGACGTGGTGTTTGTCGCTCGTGTGCGAGCGGATGTCGTGCACTTCGAGCTCGAGGCGTCCGGCCTGCCGCGCGCGCGCCACGATGCTCTCCGCGAACGGACTGTCGAACATGCGCGGGAACAGCGTGAGCACGTCGATGCGCAGGGGTGCGGTCATCCCTCCTCCTCCTGCGGGACCGCGACGATCCTTCCGGCTTCGAGGTCCACGGCCTTCACCACGGACTCGAGCATCGGGAGGAGGCGTTCACGCCCAGAGGCATCGGCGATCACGAGCACGTCGTTCTCGCCGGCGCGCAGCAGCTCACGAACGATCCCCAGCCACGTGCCCTCGGGGGTTTCCACCCGCGCTCCCAGAAGATCCGCCCAGAGATACGCGCCCGTCGTCGCCCGACGAGATTCGCTCCGGGCGACGCGGAGGAATCGGCGGCGCAGCGACTCCGCGGCCGCGCGCGACTCGTAGCCCTCGAACTGCACGATCGGCTTCGCGACCTCTCCGCGGACCCCGGCGACCGTGAGCGGACCGATGTCGTCGCATTGGAGGACCGCGCCCGCGCGGAAGCGATCGGTGACATCAGTGCGGGGATCGACACGGACCTCGCCGCGAACTCCGTGCGGACCGAGGATGAAGCCGACGACGAGGTCGTCGTCGCTAATCGATCTCGAGGTTGACCTTGGTCCCATCGCGCGTCGCCATCACCTTCAGCAGCGCGCGGATGGCCTTGGCTATCCGGCCGCCGCGGCCGATGACCTTCCCGACGTCCGCTTCGCCGACCTGAAGGTGGAGCTTAATGAAGTCCCCGTGGAGCTCCTCGGTGACGTCGACCGCGTTCGGGTCCTCGACGAGCTGCTTC
>Ga0114129_10003980_pt1 | contig 20868 bp, 18 predicted proteins | sample RhiMetdeltSRZDD1_FD_80071 | JGI IMG/M metagenome (GOLD analysis project Ga0114129, IMG submission 80071) | Populus rhizosphere microbial communities from Tennessee, USA - Rhizosphere MetaG P. deltoides SRZDD1 (version 2) (version 2) | ecosystem: Host-associated > Plants > Roots > Rhizosphere >... | reverse complement strand
GACGGCTTCGAGACCGACCCGATGCTGATGATGCCGCACAATCCGCGCGAATACGCGACGTTCCTCGAGTCAGCGGGATATCGCAAGGTCAAGGACCTGTTCGCGTGGCTCTACGACATCGAGCGCGAGCCGCCGGCAGTCGTCGCCAAGCTCGCGCAGCGCCTGAAGGCGCGCGAAGGCATCGTCGTCCGGCCGCTGAAGCTGTCGGAGTTCACGCGCGAGGTCGGGCGCCTCCGCTCGATCTACTGCGACGCCTGGGAACGGAACTGGGGATTCGTCGCCCCGACCGACGCCGAGTTTCGCCGGATCGCCAGCGAGCTCAAGCCGATTTTCGACCCGCGCTGCGCCGTGTGCGCCGAAGTCGACGGCCGCGCCGTCGCGTGCGCCGTTGCGGTGCCCGACATCAATCAGGCCCTGAAGGGCACGAACGGCCGCCTGTTTCCGCTCGGGCTCGTCCGGTTGCTGCGGCGGAAGCGCTACGTGACGCAGATCCGACTGTTGCTCCTGGGCGTTGCCGCCACGTATCGCGCGCGCGGCCTGTACCCCCTGCTGCTGTTCGAGCTCCATCGACAGGTAAGGGCCACGCCGTACCGGCGGGCGGAGTTCTCCTGGGTGCTGGAAGACAATCGCGACATCAATCAGCCGGCCGAGCTCGCCGGGGCCCGCCGCTACAAGACGTATCGCATCTACGAAAAGCCGCTAGTGGCGTGTACACGATGAAGCAGGACCGGTCACGACCGCCACGAAGGCACGAAGGCACGAAGCAAGGTCATTTGTTCTTCGTGTTTTCGTGTCTTCGTGGCGGTTTACAAGTGTCCTGATGCGGATCGCCGTCACCGGCGCGACCGGATTCATCGGCCGGCACGTGGTGTCGTACCTCAGGGCGCGCGGCGACCACGTGATCGAGGTGCGGCGTCCGCTCGAGCCGAAGGTCATTGCACACGCGATCACGCCAGCCGAGGCAGTCATTCATCTGGCGGGTGTGATCTCGACGCCACGAGAGCAGGACTACATCACGGTGAACGTCCATGGCACCCGCGCCGTAGTCGCGGCGGCACACGCACAGGGGGCGCGGCTGGTGCACATCTCCAGCCTGGCGGCCGCCGGCCCGGCCGGCCCGCAGGCGCCGCGAAGCGAAGACGATCCGCCCGCGCCGGTGACCGCGTACGGCTGGAGCAAGCTCGAAGGTGAACGCGCCGTCACGGACGTGCCGGGGCTACGGTGGACAATCCTGAGGCCCGGCGCGGTGTACGGGCCGGGCGACCGGGCGCTGCTGCCGCTCTTCGCGCTCGCGTCTCTTGGCGTCCTACCCAACATCGGGCGCACCTCCGCGGCCTACACGTTCGTCCACATCTCGGACCTGGTGCGCGCGATCGTGGCCGCGGTCGATCAGGACGCGAAGGGCGATGTCCTCTTCGTCGGTCACCCGCAGCCGGTCACGACACGCGCGCTGCTCGAAGGCGTCCGTCAGGCTCTGGGCCGCGCGGCGATCATCGTGCCGATCCCCTTGCCGGCCCTGAGGCTGATCGCAGTCCTTGGCGATGCGGCCGGAGCCCTTCGCGGGAAGCCGCTGCCGATGAACAGCCGCCGGTACGCCGAACTGGCCGCCGACGGTTTCGTGTGCCGCGTCGATCGACTGCGCGCTCGGCTTGGGATCGTGGCGAACGTCGGACTAGACGAAGGACTCGCGGAGACCGCCGCGTGGTATCGACGCGAAGGGTGGCTGTGAGAGGGCGCGCGCGAAGATCTCCAGCGCGCGCGTCACGTGTTCGGGGCTGTGCGCCGCCGAGCAGCTCGCCCGGAGCACGCACTCGTCGCGCGGGCAGCCGGGCGGAACGATCAGGTTCACGTAGAGTCCCTCGTTCAGCAGATACTGCCAGAGCGCGATCGTGCGCTCCTCCTGACCGGTGAGGATCGGCACGATCGGCGATTCGGTGCTGCCGATCACGTAGCCGAGCTCCTGCAGACCGCGGCGCAGCCGGCGTACGTTCGCCCAGAGCTGATCGCGCAGCTCGGGGTGAGCGCGGACCACCTCGACGGCGGCGGCGACGCTCGCGATATTCGACGGCGACCCCGACGCCGTGAAGACGTAGGCGCGCGCGAAGAAGTGCAGCGCGCGGAGCTCCGGGTGGTTCGACACGCACACGCCGCCGATGCCCGCCAGCGACTTGGAGAACGTCCCGACGATGAAGTCGACGTCGTCCAGCACACCCTGGTCCTCGGCACATCCAAGGCCGGTGGAGCCGTACGTGCCGAGCGAGTGGGCCTCGTCCACGAGCAGGTAGGCGTGGTGGGCGCGGCAGACGCTCACGATGTCGCGCAGTGGCGCGACGTCGCCGCGGATCGAATACAGACCCTCGACGACGACGAGTCGGTTCGATTCGCGGCCCGGCAGCCGCTCCAGCTTCTTGCGGAGGCTCTCCGGCGAGTTGTGCCGAAAGCCGATGACCTGCGCCGCGGTCTGGCGCGTCGCATCGTAGATGCTGGCGTGGCTGTCGCTGTCGATGAGGATGACGTCGCCCGGTCCGCAGAGGCCGCCCACGAGCGACAAGTTCGCCTGGTAGCCGGTGCTGAAGATGATCGCGTGGCGCTTCCGGAACCACGCGGCGAGCTGCCGCTCGAGCTGCTCATGAATGGCCAGTGTGCCATTCGCGGTTCGCGAACCCGTGGTGCCGGTGCCGTACTCCACGACGGCGCGGCGGGCCGCCTCGATGACGTCGGGATGCAGCGTGAGGCCAAGGTAGTTGTTCGATCCGAACATCAGCGTGGGCCGTCCCTGCACAACGACCTCGCAGGCCCCCAACACACGCTCGATGACCGTGAGCCCCGGCATGACAGACCGGTCCGCGACCGATGCGGCACGCTGTTCGATGGCGCGCAGTTTGTCGAGTAAATCCACAGTGTTCAGCTTTCGGCTCTCGGCTCTCAGCTCTCAGCTCTCGGCTCTCAGCTCGGCCAGCGACGCCCACTTTTCCCTGGTCGCCGCGCGTTGTACTTTCCCGCTGGTGGTGCGGCCCACGGTGCCGCTCGGCACGACGGCGACTTCGTCGACGTACAGGCCGAACAGATCGCCGATGCGTCGGCGGACCATCTCGGTCAGCGACGCGGCGGGCACCGTCCCGTTCGGTTCGACCACCATGACCACGCGATCGGCCCGACCCTCACCCACCATGCCGAACGCTACTACACGGCCGCGCCGCACGCCGGCAAGATCGTCCACGGCCCACTCGAGATCCTGCGGGTGGTACTTCCGGCCGTTTGCGATGATGACGTCCTTCACCCGCCCGCAGACGAACAACTCACCGTCAGCCAGGTAGCCCAGATCGCCGGTGTGCAGCCAGCCGTCCTCAACCGCGTCGCCGGGGTGGTCCTGCTGATAGTAGCCCAGCATGACCGAAGGGCCAGCCAGCAGAATCTCGCCGACGTGTCGCTCCGGCAGCGGCTGATTGTCCTCGTCGACGATCCGGATCGCATGTCCCGGCAGCGGGGACCCGCAACTCACGAGCGAGTTTTCGGTGCGAAGCGCGCGCCCGCGCGGGGCAAATGTCGCGGCGAGGACGTGCTCGGCCAGCCCGTAGCTCGGAAGAAAGCTCGTCTCGCGGAACCCCACCGGCGCGAACTTGCGGGCGAAGGCCGCCAGCGTCGGCGGATGGATGGGCTCGGCGCCGCACCCGGCCACGCGCCAGCTCGAGAGGTCCAGGCCTTCGAGGTCGGCGTCCTTGACGCGGCGCACGCAGAGGTCGTACGCGAAGTTCGGCGCAAAGCTGATGGTCCCGCCGTGGCGGGTCAGCGCCCGCAACCACTCGGCCGGGCGTTTGACGAACGACTGGGGCGGCAGCAGCACGCAGGGCCGCGCGGCATACATCGCGCCGAGCGCCATGCCGACCAGCCCCATGTCGTGGTTGAGCGGGAGCCAGCTGACGCCGACATCGTCGGCGCCCGTCATCAGGCCCGACGGTCCGTTGATGGCGTCGATGTTGGCCGACAGGTTCGCGTGCGAAAGCGTGACGCCCTTCGGCATCGACGTCGATCCGGACGTGAACTGAACGAACGCGATGTCGTCGAGCGTCGGCAGGTCGTCCGGCTCGATGAGCGATGCATCGAGCTGTTCGTGCGCGAGCACGAGCGAGAGCGACGGGCATCGTGCGCGAAGGCCGGCGAACGCCGGCACGAGGGTGGACGTTGTCACGACCGCCGTGGCACGAGAGGCGCGGAGGATCCCCGCGGTCAGCTGGAGATACCGGGAGAGGTCGCCCGCAGCGCCCATGAGCGCGGGCGGATAGAGCGACGCCGGGATCACGCCCGCCATCGACGCCGCGCAGAGCATGGTCAGGAATGCTTCCGCGTCTGCGAGCACGAGCGCGACGAGATCGCCTTTGCGCAGGCCGGCCTCGCGCAGGGCGCGCGCCGCCCTCACCGACGACGCACGGATGTCGGCAAACGAGCGAAATGTGTCCGCGCCGCCGGACGCGAAGACATATCCAGCATCTCCGCGCGCGGCCTCGGAAAGCGCGTCCGGCAGCGTCCGCAGTCGGCCCATCAGGCTGTTGGTCGTTCTCCTACGAGACGAGCGACCTGCGCGACGATCTGCCCGACCGTACGCGTGGACGGCACGTCGTTCAACGGGATCGAGATGTCGAAGCGATCCTCGAGCTCGGCAACGAGCTCGAGGACCTGAAGCGAATCGAAGCCGAGGTCGGCGACCAGGTCGCTGTCCACCGTCGGCTCGATCGGTCGTCGACTCACGTTCTTCAGCACGTCGATCACAGTATCTTCGAGGGAGGCCGAGGCGGGCTGAACCATGTATGAAGTGCGTAAGAATATCATCAGGCCGTAGAGAAACGATAAATTGCGGGGGATTGCAGGAAGGCAGAATGGCAGGATTGCAGAATTGTCGGAGAGCGCTGTGGGCGTGGGCCGCGCTGCTCTCGATGGCGGCGCCCTGCAACGCGCAAGTCGATCCGAAGGCCGCGCTGGTCGAGCGCGCGGCCTGGGTCGCCCTGACCGCGGGCCGCGCGCACGTCGCGGCCGAGGCATTTCGCGAAGCGATCGCGGCCGATCCGAAGAACGCACGCCTCCATCTGGGCGCCGGGATGGCCGCGGCCCTGGAGCGACGCGATGGCGATGCGCTCGACGAGCTCCAGCGCGCGCTCGCGCTCGACCCGCGGCTGGTGGAGGCGCAGGCCCTCCTCGGTCAGGTTCAATATCGGACGGGCGACGCGCCCGCGGCCATGCGGACCTACGAGAAGCTGGTCGCCACGACGCCGGGCGATCCGGGTCCGCAGGCGACGCTCGACCGGTGGCGCCGCGAGGCGGCCCTGCACGACCGCATGCGTCAGACGATCGACGCGAACTTCACGGTGTCGTTCGACGGGCCGGCCGAAGAAGCGCTCGCAACGGAGGCGCTGGCCTCGCTCGACCGCGCGTACTGGCGCATTGGTCAACTGCTGGGGACCTATCCCAGCGCTCCGATTTCAGTGGTCCTCTACTCCGCGGAGGAGTTTCGCGACATCACGCGATCGCCCGCGTGGGCCGCCGGCGCCTACGACGGGATCATCCGCGTACCGGTCGGCGGCGCCCTCAAACAGCGCGAGGAGCTCGATCGCGTGCTGGCGCACGAGTTCACGCACGCGCTGGTGCGCACGCTGGCAACCCGCGGCGTGCCGGCCTGGCTGAACGAAGGGCTGGCGAGCGCGCTCGACACGGGCGATCTCGACTGGGCCTCGTCTGCCCTGTCCGTCCGCGCAGCCGGGCGGCCCATGGTCGCCCTGCGGTCATTGCAGTCCGGGTTCGGCCGGCTGAGCGCCGGCGAGGCGACGACGGCGTACGCGCTGAGCGCCATCGCCGTGCGCCGCCTGCTGGACGACGCCGGCGGTGTCGCCATCGCGAACCTGCTGCGCGATCTCGGCGCCGGTGCCGACTTCGAAACAGCGTTCCAGCACCGCGCGCACCGGACGTTCACAGATTTTCAGAACAGCCTGTTCTGAGCCGCCGCGCGTTCGACGTGGTGGCGTCGGACGTTCGGTATACTGAGCGACGTGTCCGACGGGCTGGAAACGTTGCTCGCGCGGATTGATGCGGCGGTGCGGCTGCGGGATGCCGACGCGGTGACCCTGCGCATCAAGCAGGAGCTGCAGGACGCCATCCGTGCGCGAACGATCACGCTGCCGGATCGCTTTCATCAGGTGCGGCCCGACGGCTACGCGCGGCGGTTGCTGCATCGCAGCGACGATCTCGGCTACACCGCGGTCGTGATGACCTGGGGCCCCGGGCAGAAGACCCCGCTGCACGACCACGCGGGTATCTGGTGCGTCGAAGGCGTCGTCTCGGGTCAGATCGATGTCACACAGTACGATCTCGTCGAGGAATCGGGCGAGGCCTACCGGTTCGAGGCCAGGGGCTGCGTCCACGCCTCCGTCGGTTCGGCGGGATGCCTCATTCCGCCGTTCGAGTACCACGTCCTCGCCAACGCGCTGCCGACGCCCTCCATCACCCTGCACGTGTACGGCGGCGAGATGACCACGTGTCATGTGTTCGAGCCGGCGGGCCACGACCGCTACGTCCGGCGCGAGCGATCGCTGTCCTACCAGGAATGACGCGGCACTAGAGTCGTGCGCAAACCAGTCATCGCGGGACTCACGCTCGGTGTGCTGTTCGCCCTCGGCGCCTTCCGCGCACTCGAGCTCTGGTCGGGACGCACCCAGGCGCTGACGACCGCGTCCGCGCGCGCGTCGAACCTCGCGTTCATCCTGTCCGAGTACATGCGCGAATCGCTCGCCGCAGGCGACAGCGCGCTCCGCCAGCTGACCGTACACAGCCGGCGGATCGGCGGGCCCTCGGCTTCATCGAAGGACTGGGCGCCCAGCCTCGCGTCGGCCCGTGCCGGCCTGCGGAACACAGGGTCCATTTCGGTCGTCGACTCGACCGGCACCATTCGTCATTCCACTCAGCCGCTCATCGTCGGACAGTCGCGCCGCGATGAATATGCCTTCCGCACGCTCGCCGCCAATCCGAAAGACAATCTCGTCGTCAGCAACCCGTATCCCACGGTCGTCGAGCCGAAGATGTTTGTGATTCCTTTTGCGCGCCCGCTCCTCGACGAGGACGGGACGTTTCAGGGGATCGTCGTGGCGGCGATGATTCCGTCCGCGATGGGCGGCCTGTTCCAGACGATGGACGTCGGCCGTTCCGGTGCCGTCTGGGTGTTCCATCCCGATGGCATCGTCCTGTTCCGCGAGCCGTCCGACAAGGACGGGCTCGGCCAATCGGCAACCGCGAATCCGATCTTCTTCGCCGCGAAACAGGCCAACCAATCGGGAACGATCGAATCCGCCGTGCGGCCAGGCGAACCGACGCTGCTGACTGCGTTCCGTTCGACCGCCGAACCGCCGATCATCGTCGCCGTTTCGCTCGATCGCGACGAGGTGCTGCAAGACTGGCGACGGCAGGTGGTGGAATCGGCGCTGTTCTTCGCCGTCCTGACGATGACCATGGCCGGCACGCTGGTGGCGCTCTTCCGTCAGATCGATCGACGGGCCGAGGCGGAGCGCGCCCTGGCGCGGACGCAGCAGGACGAAGCGGACCGACTCCGGACGGCGAACGATCGTCTGGAGAAGGCGCTTCGGATGGAGCAGGAGTTCCTGATGACGGTGTCGCACGAGCTGAGGACCCCGCTCACCGCCATCCGCGGATGGGCGCGGATGCTGGCCTCGGGCGCCGTGCAAGGGGATCAACAGACGGCGGCGATCCAGTCGATCGAGCGGAACGCGCGCGCGCAGACCCGACTCGTCGAGGACCTGCTGGACATGGCCCGCGTCGACGGCGGCACGCTGCGGCTCGATATCAAGGAGGTGAGCCTGGCGAACGTCGTGCGCGAGGCGGTCGAAACGATGGCGCCCGCCGCCGACGCGAAACAGATCCTCGTCGAGACGAACATCGACGACACCATCGGCGTCATCGCCGGCGATCCCGATCGGCTGCAGCAAATCGTCTGGAATCTGCTCTCGAATGCGATCAAGTTCACGCCGAACGAAGGACGCGTCGAGGTCCGGCTCGAGCAGAACGACCGCGAGGCGGTAATCATCGTCCACGACAGCGGCGCCGGCATCTCACCCGAATTCCTGCCGCACGTGTTCGATCGCTTTCGGCAGGAAGACGCCGGTGCCAAGCGCCGGTTCGGCGGTCTCGGCCTCGGGCTCGCGATCGTCAAGCACCTGGTTGATCTGCACGGCGGATCGGTTGTCGTCGAGAGCGACGGCCAGGATCACGGATCCACGTTCGTCGTACGGCTCCCCATCGGGCCTATACTGAACGCCGATGTCCACGCCAGCGACCGACGCAGCGGTTGATTCGGCGGTCCTGGAGCTCAGAGCGCTCCTCGGCCCTCGAGCGAGCGACGCCGTGTCCGTCCGCGAGCATCACAGCCACGGCGAGTCGTACCACGCGCCGGCACCGCCAGACATCGTCTGCTTTCCGCGATCGACCGACGAAGTCGCGGCGATCGTGGCGCTCGCGGCGCGGCGGCGGCTGCCGATCGTGCCGTTTGGCGCGGGCACGTCGCTCGAGGGGCACGTGAACGCCATCCACGGCGGCATCTGCCTCGATCTTCGCGAGATGAACCGCGTGGTCCGCGTCAACGCCGAGGACCTCGATGCCACCGTCGAGGCGGGCGTCACACGCCTGCAACTGAACAAGGCGTTGAACAACACCGGCCTCGGTTTCCCGGTCGATCCGGGCGCCGACGCGACGATCGGCGGCATGGCCGCCACCCGCGCGTCTGGGACCACAGCCGTGCGATACGGCACGATGCGCGAGCACGTCCTCGCGCTGAAAGTCGTCCTTGCCGACGGATCGATCGTCACGACCGGCACACGCGCGCGAAAATCAGCGGCCGGCTACGACCTCACGCGTCTGTTCGTCGGATCGGAAGGCACGCTCGGCGTCATCACCGAGGTGACTGTGCGGCTGCATCCGCTGCCGGAAGCGGTCTCCGCCGCCACTTGCGCATTCGACTCGATCGAGGGCGCCGTCGAGACCGTCATCGCCACCATTCAGCTGGGCATCCCGGTCGCTCGAATCGAGCTGCTCGATGACGTCCAGATGGATGCCGTGAATCGTTATTCGAAGACGGGCTACCCCGTCGCCCCGACGCTGTTCTTCGAGTTCCACAGCGACAGCGGGCGCCACGTCGCCGATCAGGCCGAGGCGGTCCAGGTACTGGCGCTCGAACGCGGCGGCCGCGGCTTCACGTGGGCGACGCATCTCGAGGACCGCGAACGGCTCTGGCAGGCGCGCCATCACGCGCTCTACGCGGCGCTGGCGCTGCGGCCAGACGCCAAAGGCTGGACGACGGACGTCTGCGTCCCCATTTCCCGCCTCGCCGAGTGCATCGTCGAAACCAAGAAGGACAACGTCGGGGCGCCGTTTCCGATTTGCCTCGTCGGCCACGCGGGCGACGGCAACTTCCATCTGATTTACGTGCTGGATCCCGAAAGCGCGTCGGAGCGGGAAGAGGCGGCCCGTCTGAACGAACGGATGGTGATGCGCGCGCTCGCGATGGGCGGCACGTGCACGGGCGAGCATGGTGTCGGTCTGGGCAAGATGAAGTATCTCGAAGCGGAACACGGTCCGGCGCTCGACATCATGCGCACGATCAAGCGCGCTCTCGATCCGGACAATCGGATGAATCCGGGGAAAATGATCTCGGTAGGGGCTAGGGACTAAGGCCGAGCTGAGTTCTCAGAAAGTCTTTCACGTCATTGATGTTGCCCGCGCGTCTCACGGACGGCGGAAAGTGCTTCACTAACGACGAATCCGGTGAATACGCGATCAGTGGCCTGCCGTAGCGGATCGCCAGCTCGATTTCAGACACGGTTCCAGCTTCCCCCGGCAACGCGATAATCGCCACGCACGACAGCACGTTGACGTGGTTCCGCGACAGATCGTGTGTGCCTTGATCGCCGCTCAGGGGCAGGTGCGTATAGATCGCGAGCTCGACGTACTCGTTCGGGTAACCGGCCCTCGGTGTCACGCGATCGGTTTCGCTCTCGCAAGGAATGATGCCGATGCTGATCCCTCGCTTGCGCTGGTGCTGAGTGAATGCACGACCGACGGCGGTCATCACGCCGCGGCCACCGCCGGTTAGCAGGTTGACTCCCAGGTCAGCCAACAATTCACCAACGGCGTGTGAGGTGCTCTCATGCTCACTCGTGCCTGATCCGATCACGCCGACCGTCTGTTTCGAGAGTATCGCCGGCATCGAGCAGTCGTCTGCGGTCTGATTGAAAGACTGCCCGCCTTAATTCCCTTCGATGATGTTGTAGATCTCTTCGATGGTTGGCTTCGCGTCGATCCCCATCTCCTTCAGGATCGGCATGAGCTTCGCGCCGAACGCGTCGAGCTTGGCCCGACTCTCGAAGACGTCGATGACTTGCAGGCGCTGCTTGTCACCATAGCAGATGTGGTACAGCTGTCCGTCTGGCACTCGTGCACCGATGGCCGTCAGTCGACGGATGACCTCGTCATACTTCGCGGCGGTCGCGCCGTTCACTTCGAACATCGCCAAGATTGCCATGTCTTCCTCCGTTCTCGATCGATAGTCACACGGGTACGGCTTCCACGACGCTCACGTCAGACGCCGTCGGTACGACGCGGCTCAACCGGAAACCGGCCTTGCTGAGCAGCGACGCATACTCGGCTTCGGTGCGCTCCTGCCCTCCGGGAATGACGAGCATGACCATGTCCAGAATTTTCCCTGGATGAGGCGTGTCGCCGGCAGGCAGAACCATCTCGACGATCAGTAGACGCCCCTCCGGTTTGATGGCCCTCCGACAATGGCCGAGGATGGTCAGACACCGATCTTCCGTCCAGTCGTGGATGACGTGTGACAACACGTAGGCGTCGCCGCCGGCGGGAACCGTCTCGAAGAAATCGCCCGACTCGATCGTCACGCGTTCCTCGATGCCGCGCGCCTTGAGCAGCGCAGGCGCGTCTCGTACGACGTGCGGCCTGTCGAACAGCACACCACGCGGCCCGGCATGACTGGACAGGATCGCCGCCAGCATGTTGCCCGTCGCGCCGCCGACGTCGACGACCGTCTTGAAGCCGGAGAAGTCGTACGCCGCGGCGACGGCAGGCGGCTCGGCGCCATGGAAGCCGACCATGGCCTCACTGAAATGGGAGGCGTCGTCGGGGTGTTGCCCCAAGTACTCGAAGATCGGCATGCCCAGGGCCTTCTCGAAGCCCGTCTTGCCCGTTTCGAGGGCGTAGAGAATCTCCTGCCAACCGCTCCAGAACCATGGGCTGCAGAAGGCCAACAGAGTGGCACGCGCGGATCCGCGTGCGCCGGTCTTGAGCGCTTCGCCCAGCGGCGTCAGCGCGAACCGTTGGGCGTCTCGCTCGGTGAGAATGCCGAGGCTGGCAAGGGTCCGCATGAAGCGATGCAGCGCCGGTGCGTGGGTGCCCGTCGCGCCGGCGAGCTCGGCGGCGCTCTTCGGCCCGTCAGCCAGGTGATCGGCCAGACCCAGTTTGGCCGCCGCGTAGACGATGCCGGAGATCCATGCCCCAGTGCCCATCTGGATCAGTTGGGCGTGTGGCGGTAAGGCCTGGGGTGCGGGATGCTGTTCGCGACTCATGCTGCTCCTGTATTTTGAAGGCTCTGTGTTCGACGGCGTCGGATTTGTTGTGGTGGTGAATCGCCGTACGGGCGCGAGCGCGAGAATAGCACGGTAGAATGCACCACATGACATGTGGAATCTCTGCATGCCGCACTCGACGCTCCGCGCTCGCGATCGCTCTGCTGCTGATCTGCGCAACGGCGCGGGCCAGCGAGCTCTCCGACGATCTCAAGGCGCGTCGCGCGCGCGTCATGGAGAAGCTCGGACCAGATGCGACGCTCATCCTCTGGAGCGCGCCGGCGCGGCGCTACTCGCGGGACATCGATTACGAGTATCGACAGGACAGCAACGTGTACTACCTGACCGGCCTGACTCAGGAGAACACGATCCTCGTCCTGATGCCGGGCAACAAGACTTGGCGCGAGCTGCTGTTCGTCAAGGACCGCAATCCGGCGCGCGAGCAATGGACCGGGACGCTGCTGGCGCCGGACGAAGCGAAGAGCCGGACGGGCGTCGACCGCGTGTTCCGCTCGAGTCAATTCGACGAGGTCATCGCAGGCGTCCTGAACCGCCTGCCTGTCGGCGGCGACAACGACCCGATCGACGCGTCACGTTTCTACGAGGCCCTGTCAGCCGGACGCGCGCGCGTGGCGCTCGCGCTCGGCCCCCGTCAGTTGAACGCGCCGCTGACACCGGAGCTGGAGTTCGCTCAGAAGATTCGGGAACGGTACGTCGGGTTCCAGGTGTCCGACGCCTCGCCAATCCTCAACGAATTGCGCGCGGTGAAGACGCCGTACGAGCAGCGGATCCTGACCAAGAGCGTGGAGATTTCGGGCGAGGCGCAGATGGCCGGCATGCGCGCCGCGCACCCTGGCGCCTACGAGTACGAAGTACTGGCGGCGATCGAGGCGGTCCAGAAGGGGCGCGGCGCCATCTCGTGGAGTTATCCCTCGATCGTGGGCAGCGGCCCCAACGCCACGATCCTGCACTACCCGCGCGGTGAGCGTCAGATGCAGTCCGGCGAGCTCCTGCTCGTCGATGCCGCCTGCAACTATGGCTACATGGCAGCCGACATCACGCGTACCTATCCGGTAAGCGGCACGTACTCTCCGCTCCACAAGGACATCTACCGCATTGTGTTGCAGGCGCAGGACGAGGCGATCGCCGTAGCACGGTCCGGCGTGTCGCTCCAGGACGTTCACAACAAGACGGTCGAGGTGATCAAGGCGGGACTGCTGAAGCTGGGCCTCATCACCGATACAACGGGCGATCAGTACAAGATGTGGTACCCGCACGGCGCATCTCATTTCCTTGGCATCGACGTTCACGATGTCGGAGACCGCGAGGGGCCGCTCGCGGCCGGGATGGCGTTCACCATCGAGCCCGGCATCTACGTTCGTCAGAGCACACTCGACGCGCTCCCCCGAACGCCGGCGAACAACGCCCTGATCGAGAAGATTCAGCCGGCCGTCAAGAAATATGCCGACATCGGCGTCCGCATCGAGGACTCGTTCCTCCTCGAGTCGTCCGGTGTGCGGCGGCTCTCCTCGTCGGTCCCGCGGACCATCGAGGAGATTGAAATGTTCTTGAAGCCGAAAGGATCCAAATGAATCGTGTGTGGCCCAGGGCTTCAGTGTGGGGCAGGGTTTCGGTGTGGCGCAGGGCTTTAGCCCTGCGATCGATCGCCATCGCCTCGCTGGCCCTGGCTGCGGCGTCGCTCGACGCGGCGCCCGCGCGCAACTTTCTCTGGAAGGCCACATCGAAATCCGGCGGGACGCTGTATCTCGTCGGATCGGTGCACCTGCTGTCGAAGGACTCGTATCCCCTGAACCCTGCGCTCGAAACGGCGTTCAAGGAGTCCGACCTGCTGGTGGAAGAGGCGGACCTCGGCGAGATGGGCATGAACGCCCAGATGACGTTTCTCAGCCGCGGCATGCTCCCGTCCAGCACGCCGCTCGAAAAGGTGCTCTCCCCCGCCACCTATGCGCTGCTCAGCAAACGTGTCGTGGACATCGGCATCCCGATCGAGCCGCTGAAGCTGCTGAAGCCGTGGATGGTCGCGCAGATGCTCGAGGTCATGCAGTGGCAGAAAGCCGGGTTCGATCCCGAGCTCGGGCTCGACAAGCACTTCTACGACCGGGCGCAGAGCAGCGGCAAAAGCGTTCAAGGTCTCGAGACGCTGGACTTTCAGGTCTCGCTCTTCGACAGCATGACGATGCCCGAGCAGGACCACCTGCTGGCGGAGACGCTGAAGGAAATCGACACCGAGCAGGCCAATATGTCGAAGCTGATGGAGGCCTGGAAGGCCGGCGACGCGCCGACTGTGGAGCGCATCGTGCTGTCGGCGCTCCGGCAGGAGCCGCAGCTGTATCAGCGGCTGCTCGTGGACCGCAACAAGGCATGGATCCCCAAGCTCGAGGCGCTGTTCGCGCGCAAGGGTCACACCTTCGTCGTCGTCGGCGCCGCGCACCTCGTCGGCCCCGACGGTCTGATCGCAATGCTCAGGGCGAAGGGCCACACAGTCGAACAGATGTAGTTGGTGAATTCGCGAATGCTTGAATTGGCGAATCCAGAAGGTACTCCGCCGCGACGCGAATGAGCGTATGCCCGCCATCGCGGGCGCGAGCGAGTTGACGGCGCGCATTCTCCGTGGCCCCGGCACACAGCTTGCGATGGCCGGCAATGAGATTGAGGTAGGGCGCCAGCCACGGGATCGGTAGATTCCGCAACAGCTCGTCGATGAACGGCGCCTCGCGATCGAAGTCAAGATCGAGGGCCAGGCCGGCCGCCACCTTCGCCGTATCCTTCCCGGGAAACAGCGAAAACACCACCCGCTCGATGGCTACGCGCTTGTCATAGAGGGCCAGTTCCTCCGTGCTGCCACTGCGCGGCGGCGCGAGGGCGCTCCTGAACGCGCGCTCCCGCTGCCGATACTCATCGAGACGCTTCTGTGCGTCGGGCGGCAGCTCGGCATTCTGCTCCGGCGGCGCCATCGGCGTGCTCAACACGAGCGCGCGCGCAACAGCGCCCGCGCCGGCTACGACTTGGGCGGCGAGAAGTGCTTCTCGTACCACCGAATGCTCCGATCGATGCTGTCGACGACGTGCTTCGATTCGCGGATGCCGTGGCCTTCCCGCGGATAGCGGACCATGACGGCTTCGGTGCCGACGTCCTTGAGGCCGATGTAGAACTGCTCCGCTTCGGCAATCGGCACGTCGTTGTCGTTCTCCCCGTGCATCAGCATCGTCGGCGTGTGCGCGTTGGCGACGTGGCGGATCGATGACCTCTGCAGCAGCGTGTCCATCAGGTTACCCTGATGCGGGTACACGCCCCACTCCATTGCCTCGTACTGGTTGTAGTACGTCATGTAGTTGTAGCTGATGATGTTGGTGATGGCCGCGGTCGGAATCGCGGCCTTGAAGATATTGGTCTGCGTGATGAGCCACGTGGACAGTTGACCGCCGTAGCTCGTGCCCTCGACGCCGAGACGGTCGCGGTCGATCCACGGATAGCGCCGCAGGGCCGCGCTGACGCCGTAGAGCACGTCCTGCCCTTCGTTGCCGTTCTGGTCGGCAAAGACGGCGTCGGAGAACGCCTGCGTGTAACCCGTCGAGCCACGATAGTTCACCATCAGCGTCGCCCAGCCGCGCGTCGCGTACACCTGATTCTTGAAGTTGAACGCCGGCCCCTGTTGACCGTGCGGTCCACCGTGGATGTTGACGATCAACGGATGTTTCGTCCCTTCGGTGAGGCCGATCGGCTTCGTGAGGAAGGCTTCCACCTCGAACTTGTTGTCGTTCGAGACGAAGGTGAACGATTCGACCTCGGCGAGTCGCTTTCCGCGCAGGACATCCGCGTTGAGATCGGTCATCTTTCGTCCGGCGATGTACAGCTGCGCCTGATCGCCCGGCGTCGCCAGCGCGTAGGCGAGCACCGTCTTCGATATCGAAAAGGCGCCGACCGTTCCACGCTCGCCGACAACCAGCTCGGGCTTCCCCCCGGCGATGGGTTGGCGATACAAGTGCACCGCGCCGCGTTCCTGGACCGTCAACAGGAGCGCCCGGCCATCGGGTGTCCACTCGGGGGCACCTTGACGGTTATCGATGGCGCCGACTTCCCTGCGGCTCGTGCCATCTGCGTTGACCACCCAGGCGTGCGTGTCTTCCATCGTCGTTTCACGGTCCGTGAGCCCGCGTTTCGTCGCCTGGAACGCGAGCGCCTTTCCGTCCGGCGACCAGCGCGGATGGTATTCGTTGCTCTCGGTCGCGCTGAGGCGCCGGATCGACTTGTCGGCCACCCGCATCACGTACACGTCGTAGTTGAAGAACTCGTCGTGATCGGCATCGCGATTCGTGAGAAACGCGATCTCCTGCCCGTTCGGCGACCAGTCCACCGAGTGCTCGTAGTACGGACCGTCGGTCAGCTGCTCGACACGCCCCGACGCGACGTCCACCATGAACAGGTGAAGCCGGCGGTTGTCGTTGAAGCGCGTCATCCCCTCGGCAGCGTCGGGCTTGTAGAGGTACCGCGTGATCACGATCGGGTCGCCCGTCGCGTCCGCTGTTTCCGGCCCGGGAACGGAAGACACGAAGACGATGCGTTTGCCGTCGGGCGCCCACGCGACGGTCTTTCCGGATCCCGGCAGTGGCGCGTTCGTGCCGGTCAGGTCCGCGAGCCATCGCGCGCCGGAACCGTCAGGCTTCGCGATCACGAGTCCCGACTTGTCGCCGACCCGACCGCGATAGGCGATCCACTGGCTGTCCGGCGACCATTCCGGGTTGCCAGACGGCTCCGTGCCCCCGCCAAACCGCACGCTCTTCCCGTCGGCGATCGTCATCACCCACACCTGGCCGTACGGACGGCCGGCGCCGTCGTTGTTTTCAACGGTGTAGGCCACTCGTGTGGCGTCCGGAGCAACCTGAACGCCGCTGACCGAGCGCAGCTTCAGGAGATCGGCGCTCTGCAGTCCTGGCTGCCCGAATGCGGCCGACGCCGTCGCGACAACGCCCGCGGCAACGGCTCCGCGGGCAAGCGACAACCGGATGTTCATGGCTTGAATGTGCCTCCGTACTCGAGGGGTTGGCCAGTGGTCCAGGGGTGGTATTCGTTCGCGAAATCAATACGCTCGCCGAGCGGCGGATGGCTCTCGCGAAAGATCTTGTACAGCAGTCCCGGCCGCGGATTCGCGAGCGCGTCCTCCTGCAACTTCACGAACGCCGTGCCGGCGCTGTGGTTCGTTTGAGTGATTTCCAATCCGAATCGATCGGCTTCGTGCTCGATGTGCCGGGTGAATGCCAGCTCGAGCGGCGTGACGACGAGACCGAATGCCGACATCAGCAGGAGCAGAAGCGGAAGCGACGCAACGTCGGCAAGCGTCGTGAACCCCCAGCGCCGGCCGTATCGGGCAATCACGGCATCCGCCGTGCGGTACGCCACGTAGAGCGACGCGGCGAGGATCAGAACGGAGAACGCAATCGCCTGCCAGACGTGGTGAAGGACGTAGTGCCCCATCTCGTGGCCCATCACGAACATCAGCTCGCGATCGTTCATACGCTTCAGCGTCGTGTCCCACAAGACGATCCGCTTCGTGCCGAAGAGGCCGGCGACGTAGGCGTTGAGCGTCTTCGTGTCGACGCTCTTGTTCACCTGGTAGACGCGGCTGCCCTCGATGCCAGCGCGGCCGGCGAGCTTCAGAATCTTCTGCTCGAGGACCTTGTCCTGCATCGGCTCGAACGTGTTGAACAGCGGCGCGATCCAGATGGGCGCGACGAGGTTGGCGAGAACGATGAACGGCACCAGCGCAGCTGCCGTATACAGCCACCAACGCCTTGGGCTCTTGCGCAGCAGCAGATACGGCACCCACATCACCAGGGCGCCGACAATGCAGGCGACGGCGAGCGATTTCAGCGTGTCGCCGAACCACTTGCCGAACGTCTGATTCGACAGCCCGTAGTCGTGCTCGCGGACGAACTCGGCGTAGTAGCTGAGCGGCAGGTCGATGACCGTCGTGAGGATCGTGAAGAGCACGAAGTACAGGACAATCGTGAAAAACCAGTTTCGCCCGATCTGTCGCGCCAGGTTTCGCAGCGCGGCGGAGAGACCGGTCGCGAGCAGAACGACAAGCACCGCGATCGACCAGGCCTGTTCGACGACCCACAGGATGTTGCCGGTGCGGTAGTACCGCATCGCCTGCCCGCTCGGCTCAGGCACCTTGACGGGGGCCGTCTCGTCTTCCAGCACCATCGACTGGACGCGCGCCACCCCAGTCCCCGGCGGAGGTGACGAAGGTTCCGGCGAAGGCTGCAGGCCGACCGAGCCAGCTCCAAGCGCGAGCGCACACACGAACGAAATCAGCATCGGAGCAATCCGCCTTCGCCCACCTTCCCGCGGCTCGCGCTTCGGTGAGGCAAGCGCTTGTCGTTTCGCGCGATGGCGAGGCAGGCTATTCTATCGCCCAGCGGAGGATGATCTCATGCGCCGAATCTTGACGATGGCCGTGGTCGTGACGCTTGCGGGAACAGGCCTTCAGGCGGACGCGAAGCGATGGTGGTCGTTCGTGGAAGCGCTCGCCAACGACGGCATGGAGGGGCGCGACACCGGCAGCCCCGGCCACAAGCGCGCGGCGGAATTCGTCGCCGCCCAGTTTCAGAAAGCCGGTCTCGAGCCCGCCGGTGTCGCTGGCTATATCCAGCCGGTGAAGTTCAAGTCGCGACGCATTCTCGAGGACAAGTCCAGCCTCACGCTCATCCCCGCCAGCGGCGGCGCGAAGCCCGAGCCGCTGACGCTCGGCGAGGAGGCGACGATCAGCATGCGAGTCGATCCGGCGCCGTCGCTCGAGGCGCCGCTCGTGTTCGTCGGCTACGGCCTGAATATCCCGGAGCGCAACATCAACGACTTCGCCGGCCTGAATCTGAAAGGCGCCATCGTCGTCTACGTGTCCGCGACGCCGAAGTCGCTACCGGGCCCCCTGCAGGCGCACTTCGGATCGGCCTCCGAGCGCTGGCAGATGTACCGCGCCGCCGGCGCAATCGGCACGATCAGCATCGCGAACCCGAAGAGCATGGACATCCCGTGGGCGCGGTCGACGCTCGCGCGGCTCCATCCGGCCAAGGCGCTGGCCGATCCGACGCTGCAGGATGCCCAGGGCCAGCAGCTGTCGATCACGATGAATCCGGCACATGCCGACAGGCTGCTCGCCGGCTCGGGCCACACGTTCAAGGAGCTGCTCGCGCTGGTCGACGCCGGCGAGGCGGTGCCGGCCTTTGCGCTTCCCTGGCGCCTCAAGGCCACGACGGCCGTGGAACGCACGGACGTGGAGTCGCAGAACGTCGCCGGCATCCTGCGCGGATCCGACCCGAAGCGGCGCAACGAGTACGTCGTCGTGTCGGCGCACCTCGATCATCTCGGCGTCGGCGAGCCGATCAACGGCGACCGGATCTACAACGGCGCGATGGACAACGCCTCCGGGATCGCCGCCATCCTGGAGGTCGCGCATACGTTGCACGAGTCGGGCGCGAAGCCGGCGCGCTCGATTCTGTTCGTCGCGGTCACGAGTGAGGAGAACGGGCTGCTCGGATCACGCTACTTCGCGGCGCGTCCCACGGTCCCGCGAGACAGCATCGTGGCCAACGTGAACACGGACATGTTCCTGCCGCTCTTTCCGCTGAAGACGTTGATGGTGCTCGGGGTGGACGAATCGGATCTCGGGCGCGACATCCGGGCGACGGCACAGGAGCTCGGCCTCGGCGTGCAGACCGATCCCGAGCCGCAGCGCAACCGGTTCGTCCGCAGCGATCAGTACAGCTTCATCCGGGCGGGAATTCCGGCACTTGCGATGAAAGTCGGCTACGAGGAGAAGACGCCGCAGGCGGAGATCGCCAGGAAGTGGACCGCCGAGCGCTACCACGCCCCGTCGGACGACCTTGACCAGCCGATCGATCTGACCGCGGCGGGCACGTACGTGCAGGTCGTCGGCAACGTGGCGGTGCGGATCGCCAATCGGACCGACCGTCCGACGTGGAACGACTCGAGCTTCTTCAAGCGGTTTGCAAAGAGTGGGACGCACTGACAAGACGTGGCGATGGGGCCGGCGGCCTCGTGTAGCGCAGGCCTTTAGGCCTGCCAACGGCCGCCGGGGCAGCCCTAAAGGGCTGCGCTACGTTCAGCGCGTAATGCGTTCGCTGCTGGCCCTCGCCGTGATCGTGCTCTGTCCCGGCGTCGCGGCGGCGCAGGACACCGCATCGACCGTACGCGCGCTCGGGGAAGTCCTCAAGCGCGAATACATCGACGTCGACGTCGCCGCGAAGGCCGACGTCGCACTTCAGCGCAATCTCGCGGAAGGCCGATATGGCGGCGCCTCGACCCCAGATGCACTGGTACCGCTGCTGAATCGCGATCTTCAGGAGGTCACGCACGACAAACACATCTGGGTCGAGGTCGTCCCTCCGGCGACGCCGTCGGCCCAGCCGGCGCCGGCGCGCGCGCCCGCCGGCGCCGATGCCGCGCGTGCCGAGGGCGTGCGCCGCGCGAACGCGGGCGTCCGGCGAGTCGAAATCCTCCGCGGCAATGTCGGCTATCTCGATCTGTCGAACTTCTTCCGTCCCGAAGAAGCGCGCGACACGATCGCACTCGCGATGCGTCTGCTGAACAGGGCCGATGCGCTCATCCTCGACATGCGCCGCAACGCCGGCGGTTCGCCGGGGACAGTGGTCTATTTGCTCGGTTATCTGCTGGATGCTCCGGGCGCGGCGCTCTTCGAAATCGTCCATCGACCGCCGGAACCGCCCGACCGTTATGCACTCGACACGACGCTGCCGCCGGAACGAGATGGCACACGGCCCATCGCAGTGCTGACTTCGGCGCAGACCTTCTCCGGCGGCGAAGGACTCGCCTTTCTGCTGCAGGAGCGCCATCGCGCCGAGATCGTCGGCGAGGTCACCGCGGGCGCGGCGAACCCCGGGACAACGTATCCGGTGAACGATCGCTTCCGGGTCAACGTGCCGAACGGCCGCATCAAGAGCGCCGTCGGTGGCGGTAACTGGGAAGGCACCGGCGTCACACCCGACGTCAAGGTGCCGGCAGCCGACGCGCTGCAGACCGCGCACGACCGGATGCTGCGAACGCTCGGCCGATAGGCCGCGGCGCTCGACCTTGACAGCCGACGCCCACCTGACGCATTCTCCCATCGATAGACGATGGGAGCCAACGCGCACGTGCCGGATCTGCTTCCTGGCACGCTCGAACTGCTGATTCT
>Ga0114129_10003979_pt1 | contig 20871 bp, 20 predicted proteins | sample RhiMetdeltSRZDD1_FD_80071 | JGI IMG/M metagenome (GOLD analysis project Ga0114129, IMG submission 80071) | Populus rhizosphere microbial communities from Tennessee, USA - Rhizosphere MetaG P. deltoides SRZDD1 (version 2) (version 2) | ecosystem: Host-associated > Plants > Roots > Rhizosphere >... | reverse complement strand
TGGCGTGAGGATCTTCGGCATCGACCCAGGTTCCGAGCGCACCGGCTACGGCTGCGTCGAAACGAACGGGTCGCGCCACACGATCGTCGTGTATGGGGCCATCACCACGCCGCCTTTGGCGCCGTTTCCCGACAAGCTCCTCCTGATTCACCGCCGGCTTTCGGAAATCCTGCGCGACTGCCGACCGCAGGCCGTTGCCATCGAGAACCTGTTTCACGCGGTGAACGTGCGAAGCGCGCTCAAGCTCGGGCACGCGCGCGGCGTCGCGATGCTGGCGGCGGTTGAGACTGGCGTCCCGGTCTTCGAGTACACGCCGGCCGAGATCAAACGGGCCGTCGTGGGCTACGGCCGCGCCGAGAAACCGCAGGTGCAGCACATGATCAAGCTGCTCCTGGGTCTCGCGTCGGTGCCATCGCCGCACGACGCGGCCGACGCCTTGGCCGTGGCCATCTGCCACGCGCACTGCCGGCCGTCCGCGCGCGTTGCCGCCGCGATGCCGCTCCGCACGAAGGCGACGAGCTGGCGCTCCGCCTCCGCGCTTGCGCTTCGGCGGGACAAGTCCGCCTCTGCACCGGCGGCGCTTCGGCGCGACAAGCCCTTGTCGTGATCGCGCATCTCCGCGGGCGCATTTTAGAAAAGCATCCCAATCGGCTGGTCCTCGACGTCAACGGCGTCGGGTACGACGTGTTCGTGCCGCTGTCCACGTTCTACAGCCTCGGCGAACCGGGATCCGAAACGGCGCTGCGCATCCACACGCACGTCCGCGAGGATGCGCTCATGTTGTACGGATTCGCGACGCTCCTCGAGCAGGAGCTTTTCGAGCGGTTGATCGGCGTCAGCGGAATCGGCCCGAAAGTGGCGCTCGCCGTCCTGTCGGGCATCGAGCCGCTGGAGCTGATGCGTGCGATCGAGCGCGGAGACCTCGCTCGACTCACGGCAATCCCCGGCGTCGGCAAGAAGACCTCCGAGCGCATCGTTCTCGAGCTCAAGGACCGGCTGCCGCGCGTGCAGGTTGCGGCGGTCGCCGCCGGCGTGACGCCGCAGGACACATCGACGCTGCGGGACGATCTGCTCTCGGCGCTCGTGAACCTGGGGTATCATCGGCCTCTCGCCGAGAAAGCGGTCGAAGCGGCCATCACGATGCTCGGACCTTCGTCCGACGCCGGTTTCGAGCGCGCGTTGAAACAGGCGCTGCGAGAGCTTTCGAAATAAATGGACGATCGCCTGGTCACCGCCGCGCGTGTGGACGAAGACGCGCAATACGAAGCCGGCCTGCGGCCGCGGCTGCTCGACGAATACATCGGCCAGGATCGCATCCGCGAGAACCTGGAGGTCGCGATCGCGGCCGCCAAACAGCGCAAGGAACCACTCGACCACGTCCTCCTGCACGGGCCGCCCGGGCTCGGGAAGACGACGCTCGCGTACGTGATCGCCAACGAGCTCGGCGTGCAGGTGCGGGCCACTTCGGGCCCGGCGATCGAAAAACCGGGCGACCTGGTCGGCATCGTCACGAACCTCGCCGCGAACGAGGTGCTGTTCATCGACGAGATTCACCGCATGTCGCCCGCCGTGGAAGAGATCCTCTATCCAGCCCTCGAGGACTACGAGGTCGATATCGTCATCGGGCAGGGTCCGGGTGCGCGCACGGTGAAGATGCGGCTCGAGCGCTTCACGCTCATTGGCGCGACCACCAGGACGGGTCTGCTCACGTCGCCGCTGCGATCCCGTTTCGGCATCACCCATCGGCTCGAGTTCTACACGCCGGCGGACCTGGAAGAGATCGTCCGGCGGTCCGCGAAGATTCTCGGCGTGCCGATCGAGGAAGCCGCTGCTGCGGAGATCGCGCGTCGCGCGCGCGGGACGCCGCGCATCGCCAACCGGCTGCTCCGGCGGGTCCGCGACTACGCGCAGGTCCGCGCCACCGGCACGATCACGCTCGACGTGGCCCACGCCGGGCTCAAGCTGCTCGAGGTAGACGAGCATGGCTTCGACGAGGTCGATCGGAAGCTGCTCCGGACGATCATCGACAAGTTCGGCGGCGGGCCGGTCGGCCTCGGGACGATCGCTGCGGCGATCAGCGAAGAAAAGGACGCCATCGAGGACATTTACGAGCCGTTCCTGATTCAGATCGGCTTCCTCGATCGCACGCCGCGCGGCCGGGTCGCGACACCGCTGGCGTATGGCTACTTCGGGCTCGTCGCGCCCGACGAGCGAAGAAGGGAGTCACGCCTGTGGTAATCGAACGCAGGGTCCCTCGTGTGGGCGGACGGCCGACGACCATCAGGTCTCTGGCCACCTATGTCCCTCCACATCTCCTGACCAACGCCGATCTCGAGAAGATGGTCGATACGACCGATGAGTGGATTCTGCAGCGCACCGGCATTCGCGAGCGTCACATCGTCGATGCCGGCGTCGCCACGTCGGACCTCGGGAAGGAGGCCGCGGTGAAGGCGATCGCCGACGCGCGCCTGACGGCCGACGACATCGGCGTCATCATCGTCGGCACCGTCACGCCGGACATGATGTTTCCCAGCACCGCTTGCCTGATCCAGCACAAGATCGGCGCGTCGCGCGCGTGGGGGTTCGACTTGAGCGCCGCGTGCTCGGCCTTCACCTATTCGCTGACGACAGCCAGCCAGCTCGTCGCCGGCGGCGCACACGAGCACGCGCTCGTGGTCGGCGCGGACGTGATGTCGAGCATCATCGACTACAAGGATCGGTCGACCTGCGTGCTCTTCGGCGACGGTGCGGGTGCCGTCGTGGTATCGGCGGCTGGCGCCGAAGATGGCGTGATCCTCGACTTCGAGCACGAAATCGACGGCGGCGGCGGCCCGGCGCTGTGCATGCCAGCCGGCGGCAGCCTCCATCCGTCGACGCACGAAACCGTCGAGCAGCGGCTGCACTACGTGAAGCAGGACGGGGCGACGGTGTTCAAGTTCGCGGTCCGCAAGACGGAGGAGATCGCGCGGCGGCTGCTCGAGCGGAACGGTCTCGGCCCGACCGACATCGATCTCTTCGTGTCGCACCAGGCGAACCGTCGCATCATCCAGTCGGCCAGCGAGAGGCTGGGCATCGATCGGGAAAGAGTGATCATCAACATCGAGAAGTTCGGCAATACCACCGCGGCGACGATCCCGCTCGCGCTGAACGATGCCGTGTGCAGCGGACGGCTCAAGAAGGGCAATCTCGTGCTGCTCGCGTCCGTGGGCGCAGGATTCACGGTGGGATCGGTGTTGTTGCGATGGGGTTTCTGAGAAAGTTAACTTCTAACCGTTAAAAGTGCCTCGAATCTTCCTCCTGTCCCCGGCGAACTGCAACGGGCGCCGCGCGAAGCAGGCGCTGTCGCCGCACGCGACGTTTGCGCTCGCGGCCACGCTGCGCTCGCCCGAAGGTGCGCCGCTCGGTGACTTCTTTTCTTTTATCAGCGGTCTGTACTTCCGCGGGAAACTGACCTATGCCCGGCGGTTTGCCTGCCCCCCCGAAGCCGGGCATCCGATCGTCGGCGACGGCGTGCACATCATCACGCCGAACGCGGGCCTTCGAAGCCCCGACACACGCGTGACCCATGCGGCGGTGCGCGCCTTCGGCCGCGGCGACGTCGACGCCTCGAACTCCCGCTATCGGCGACCGCTCGAAGTCAGCGCGCGAGCGCTCCTCGCCGAAATCGGTCCCGACTGCGATGTCGTGCTGCTCGGCAGCATCGCGTCACCGAAGTACGTCGACGTCCTCACGTCGATCTTCGGCGAGCGCCTGCGGTTTCCGTCGGCGTTCGTCGGCCGCGGCGACATGTCGCGGGGCGGGCTGATGCTGCGCCACGCGCGCGACGGTGTCGAGCTGGAGTACGTGCCGGTCGTCGGCGCGGTGCGGCACGGGTCGCGGCCGCCGAAGCTTCCTCCCCTCCCCAGAATTGCAGGATGGCAGAATGGCAGAATGGCAGGAAGGCAGCCGTAGCATCCGTTTTACTTCGTTCCTGCAATCCTGCCATCCTGCCGTCCGGCAATGAAACCGGTAAGGATCCCCCGCGATCAGGACAACGTCATCCTGTCGATCGAGGGAAAAGAAGTCCGTCTCACCAATCTTCGCAAAGTGTTCTGGCCGGCGCTCGGGCTCACCAAGGGCGATCTGCTCCAGTACTACGCCGATGTGGCCGACGTGCTGCTGCCGCACATCCGCGATCGCGCGATGGTGATGAAGCGCTACCCGCACGGCGCCTCCGGCGCCTTCTTCTTCATGAAGCGGGCGCCGACGCCGAGACCGTCGTGGATCGCCATCTGCACCATCCCGCACGGGTCCGACAACATCATCGACTTTCCGATGATTCAGAGCCTGGCCGCGCTGATGTGGGTGATCAACCTCGGCTGCATCGACTTGAACCAATGGTACGCGCGGTGCGACGACATCGACCGGCCCGATTATCTGCACTTCGATCTCGATCCCGGCGCCGGCGCGACCTTCGAACGCGTCATCGAGACCGCCCTGGTCGTTCACGAAGCGCTCGACACGTTGAAGATGCCGTCGCTCGTGAAGACCACCGGCTCCAAAGGCCTGCACGTGTACGTGCCGATCGTCCGCGGCCCCGTGCAAAAGCAGGTGTGGACCTTCGCGAAGGCGCTCGCCCAGGAGCTCGCATCGCGAAATCCGGCGCTCATGACCGCTGAGTACCGCGTCGCGAAGCGGCCAAAGGGCCGCGTGCTCGTGGACTACAACCAGAACCGGTGGGGCAGCACGCTTGCGTCGATCTACTCGCCGCGCCCTCGGCCCGATGCGACCGTGTCGACGCCGATCACATGGAAAGAGCTGGAGCGAGGCATCCGCATCGAGGATTTCACGGTGAAGAACGTCCCGGCGCGCGTCGCGAAGCGAGGGGACCTGTGGAAGCCGCTGCTCGTCAAGCGCGGACGCTTCGATCTGTCGACGTTTGTCTGACGGTTCCAATCATTCTCCGAGCAGCTCACCGATCGGCTTGAAGTCGTCCACGTGATCGCACACGGCCTTGATCACCACGAGCATCGGCACGGCGAGCAGCATGCCCCACACGTTCCAAACCCAGCCCCAGAACAGGAGGCCGACGAAGACCGCCACCGCGTTCATCCGCGTCGTGCGGCTCGTCAGCCACGGAGTGAGGACGAAACCTTCAAGGCTTGTAATGGCGAGGGCGACACCGGAGACGAGCAGCGTCATCTGAACGGTACCGAATTGCATGGCGGCGACCGCCGCCGTCCCGCCCGAGACGATGACCGGCCCGAAATACGGAATCGAGTTGAACACGCCGGCCACGATCCCCCAAACCGCCGCCTGCTGGACACCGAGCGCTCGAAACGCCAGCCACGTGGCGACGGCAACGACCGTGCTCGTGAACATTTGCACCAGCAGAAACGCCTCGATCTGCCGATCGATCTCCGCGAGGATTTGAACCGTGATCTTCTTCTGAGTCAACGACGGGCCGGCGATCTTCACGAGCTTGCGTCTGTAGAGATCGCCGGACGCCAGCAGGAAATATACAAGGAACACGATCAAGACGAACTGTCCGACGATGGCAGCGACGCCCAGCGATCCGTACATCAAGTACGCGCCGATGGTGAATGGCGCCGCCTCGAGCTGTACGCGCTGGATGCCGGTCGACGGCGGCGGCGGTGCCGCGGCGTCGGCCGCCTTCTGCAGCTCAGTGGCCGCTTTCTGGACCTGTTGAATCGCGGTGGCCGTCGTGGGGCGGTCGTTTTCGAGCGCCTGACGCAGGCGCCTCGCTGCGTGCGGGAGCTGTTCGACGATCGCCGTCGCTTCGGTTCGAAGCCCGTACAGCAGCCAGCCGCCGGCGCCGACGAGCACCACCAGGACGACGGCCGCGCCGATCGGCCGAGGCAGATGCCACCGCACCATCGCGGTGACGATGGGATCCAGGGCGTAGCTGATGAGGATGCCCAGCACGATGGGGATCACCATCGCCTGCGCGTACTGCAACAAGAGAACGACGGCAATCACGGCCAGCACCGTCAGCGCGACGCTGCGAATGTCAACTGGCATCCGAATCGCGGACTGATCGATGCGTGCGCCTGCGGATAGCGCGTCGGGGCTTTCGCGGGAGTCGCCCGTCGGCTCGCCTCGAGGCAGCTGCGGCGGAGGCGGCACGGCCTTGAGCGTCATTGCAGCTCCTCCGCCTGGAGCGCCTTGTTGATCGCGACGGCCGCTTTCACACCTTCGGCCGCGGCGACGACCACAAATTGCGCATCGCGCGACGCGTCGCCGGCAACGAACAGACGCGGCACGTTCGTGTCGCACAACGATCCGGTCTTCACCGTCCCGCGGTGCGTGAGCGTGCACCCAAGGCGAATGGCGAGATCCGATTGTGGCCGCTGGCCGGTGGAGAAGAACAGCACGTCGCGCCGCAGCGGCTCCCCTGAATCGAACGCGATCGCGCGAAGCCATCCGTTGTCGTGTTCCAGGCGCGCGATCGGCTCGGAGCGGATGCCGATGTCGTTGCGCGCGAGGCGCGCACGCGTCGCGCCCGAATGACGCCGGCCATGCGTGCAGAGGATGACGTCGTGGGACCACGTCTTGAGCGCCAGCGCCAGCGCAGCCGCTCCGGCGCCTCTGCCGAACACCGCCATCGGCCGCTCGCGCCATTCCCACCCGTCGCAATAGGGGCAATGGAAGATCGACCGCGCGTAACAGGCGTCGAAGCCGGGAATCCCTGGCAGATCGTCGATGACGCCGGTCGCAATGAGGAGATAGCGCGCGCACTCTTCGCCGCCGTCGCCGAGCGTCAGCTGGTAGTGGCCGTCCTTCCACCGCGCGTCAGTCACCCCGACTGGCCGCACGTCCACACCGTACGGCGAGAGCTCGCGGCGGCCGAGATCGTTCAGCGCCGACGGCGCCACACCGTCGCGCGTGAGATAACCATGCAGAGCCGTCGAGCGCCGATTTCGAGGCTCGCCCAGATCGCAGAGCAGCACACGGCGCCGGCACCGCCCCAGCATGAGGGCCGCGCTCAAACCCGCCGGGCCACCGCCAACGACAACGACGTCGAACATCGGCGGAGACTGATGTGCAAGACCATCTCCACAATTAACGGGGGACGGGTCACCGCGTTGGTACAGAGCCCCATCGCCTTTAAGAGCGACGGCTGCTGAGACGGAATTGGCTGAGGTTGTCCACGAGCCCCTCGCTCATCCATTAACATCAGTCGCGGATGGACATCGGCGAGTTCGACTTCGACCTGCCCGCGGAACTGATCGCTCAGGAGCCGGCGGCCGAGCGGAGCGACGCGAGGCTCCTTCACCTCGATCGCGCAACCGCCTCAATCAGCCACGCCACGGTTGCCTCACTGCCTGCACTGCTGCGCGCAGGAGACGTCGTCGTCGTCAACAACACGCGCGTTTTCCCGGCGCGCCTGCTCGGTCATCGCGTGCCGAGTGGCGGCGCCGTGGAATGCCTGCTGATCAAGCGTTTGGGGACGGATCCGGGACGGAGCGGGGCCGGCGATGGCTCGCTCCTCAATCTCTGGGAAGCGCTGGTGCACCCTGGGCAAAAGCTGAAACCTGGAGCGCGGGTCGTTTTCGAAGGACGGCCGCTGCTTCACGGCGAGATTCTCGAGCGCCGCTTCTTTGGCCGGCGCGTCGTCCGCCTCTGGACGGACGATGGCTCGAACGTGGATGAGGCGGTGGATGCAATCGGCCATGTGCCGCTGCCGCCCTACATCAAGCGCGGCGATCGCGCCGACGATCGTGAGCGCTACCAGACCGTGTTCGCGCGCGCGCGCGGTTCCGTCGCCGCGCCGACGGCGGGTCTCCATTTCACACCGCCTCTGCTTCGGGCCCTCACAGACCGTGGCGTCGAAATGGCGGAGATCACGCTGCATGTCGGCTACGGCACATTCCAGCCCGTACGCGTCCAGCGCGTCGAGGATCACCGCCTCGAGGCGGAGCAGTACGAGATCGACGAGGCCGCCGCGTCCGCGATCAACCGCGCCCTGGCCGATAATCGCCGTGTGATCGCGGTGGGGACGACGACCACCCGGACGCTCGAGGCCGTTGCCCGCGAACATGACGGGCGTATCGCAGCGGGCGAAGGCGCCACGGATCTCTTCATTCATCCGGGCTTTGCGTTTCGCGTCATTCGGGGGCTGCTGACGAACTTCCACTTGCCGAAGTCATCGCTGTTGATGCTGGTCGCGGCGTTTGCCGGGCTGGACCACATAAAAGACGCGTACGCGGCTGCGATTGCGGCGAGGTACCGGTTCTACAGCTATGGCGACGCAATGCTGATAACGTGATAATTGGTGAATTCGCGAATGAGCGAGTTGGCGATTCGCCGACTCACCCATTCACCAATTCACCAATTCGCCAAGTCACCAAATTATGCGATTCGCGTACGAGGAATTCGATCTGTCAGGCGTGCGCACGTGGCCGTTGGGGTCGCGCAAGAGCAAGGCGCGTGTCGAGGACTTCGGACGAACGCTCGCCCGCGACGGTACCGTCGCCGCATTCGTCGAATCGCTGCCCGATATCCTCGCCGGCGCTGATCTCAAAGCCATCGTCCGGGCTCTCGCCGACGCGCACCGTAATGACGCCGGCATCATATGGGGGCTCGGCGCGCACGTCATCAAAACCGGCGTCGGGCCGGTGCTCGTCGACTTGATGGAGCGCGGCTTCGTGTCGGCGATCGCCACCAACGGCGCCGGCATGATTCACGACGTCGAGGTTGCCCTCGTCGGTCACACCTCGGAGGATGTCGACGAGGCGCTCGGTCCCGGTCGCTTCGGAATGGCCGAAGAAACCGGACGTGTGCTGAACGACGCGGTCAGCCACGGTGTGGCTCAAGGGCTCGGGCTCGGGCAGGCGGTCTCGCGCTTTCTCACGTCGCAGCACACGAAGTTTGCGCAGGGCAGCGTCCTGGCGGCGGCGGCACGGCTCGACATCCCTGTCACCGTCCACGTGGCGCTCGGCACCGACGTCATCCACATGCACCCTTCCGCTTCGGGTTCCGCGATCGGCGAGGGAAGCCTTCGCGACTTTCGCTATTTCGTCTCGAACGTCGCCCGACTCGAGCGCGGGGTGTACCTGAATTGCGGATCGGCTGTGATCCTGCCGGAAGTGTTCCTCAAGGCAGTGGCGCTCGCGCGCAACCAAGGCATCGCGCTCGACGGCATGACGACGGTGAATCTCGATTTCATCCGGCAGTATCGCTCACAGACCAACGTCGTCTCACGACCGACAGCCGGCACCGGCCGCGGCTATTCGATCGTCGGCCATCACGAGATCATGATTCCGTTGATCGCAGCCGCGCTCGTCCAAAACGCCGGGGCTGGGGGCTAGAAACGAAGACCTGGCTGCACGCAGCCAGCCCCAAGGCCCCAGCTCCGATAACCTTCAGTCTTTGTACGGATCGCGCTCGTGGGGCCCTGCCATGACGACGATCCGCGGCCGGAGGGTGTGCTCGATGGCGATCGTGCTCGCATGCGGCGCAAGGACATCGTCGAGCTTTCGATACACCTCGGGTGCTTCGTCGGCTCCGGCGCCGCGGAGAATCGTACCGCGGGCCCGAATCCGATCCTGTACCGATCGGAAGTCCACGGACTTCTTCGCCTGACGTCGACTCATCACGCGGCCGGCGCCGTGGACCGTCGAGTACAACGCCGCCGCGGACTGAGGAGATTCGATGCCGTGGACGATCACCGCGATGTCGTCCATACTTCCGCCGATGAAGCCGCGCTGTCCCGGAAACGCCGGCGTCGCGCCCTTGCGGACCACCCAGTAGTCCTTGCCGCCGTGACGCTCGGGCCACGCGAAGTTGTGGTGGTTGTGAACGCGGTCGGTCTCGCGCGCGCCCAGGATGCCGAGCACCGTCGAGGCAACCACCTCGCGTCCCGCGTACGCGAATTCGCCGGCGATGTTCATCGCGGCGATGTAATCCTGTCCGGCCGGCGCCGAGAGCGGCAGCAACGAAGGCGGAGCATGCATGTCCGCGCCCTGCCGCGTGTGCGCGTCGAACGGCCGGCCGGCCGCGATGTTCAGAAAGCCGGTGGCCGTCTTGTGGCCGAGGCCTCGCGATCCGAAATGGATGCCGACCCACAAATATCCTGTTTCGTCCTCGAGCACGTCGACGTAGTGGTTGCCGCCTCCGACAGTGCCAAGCTGCCGGCGCGCGAGATCCAGCAGCCGCCGCTGGCCTGCGACGGGCGAATGTGCGACGGCATCGAACACGGCATGCTCGCGCACCGGCTCGCTGTTGTTTCGGCCCATGCCGAACGAGACGCGCCGCTGAATCTCGTCCGCGAGGCGCGCATATTCCTGCGGCGTCACATCCAACGCTCGAAGGTGCGTTCGGATCGCGAGGTTGCCGCATGCGATGTCGTAGCCGACACCCGAAGGCGAGATGTGGTTGCGATAACCGACCACGCCACCGATCGGCATCGAATAACCCAGGTGCCCGTCGGCGCAGAGCACCGCGGGCGCGCCCTCTTCCGCCCGCGCGCAGCGCGCGAGCTGCTCGATCGTCGCCTGATCGTGTTCACCGTAGATCTTCAATCCACCTACGCGACCCATCCGTCCCATCCGTCCCACGCGACCCTCGTGCTACTATCGAAAGTTCCCCGCCGGGGTAGCTCAGTTGGTGAGAGCACGCGTCTCATAAGCGCGGGGTCGCCGGTTCGAGTCCGGCCCCCGGCAGCCTTCGCTCGCCTGGGCTCGCATACGCGAGCTTCGGCTGCCAAGGCACGCGAAGGCTGTCCACCGAAGCGTAGCGCGAAGGTGGACGGCAGTTTTCATGAACGTCTTCGCCGCCATCCGTCAGTACATTCACCAGCACGATCTGGTCCGGCCGGAATCGCGCGTCGTCGCCGCCGTATCCGGCGGATCGGATTCGACCGCGCTCGCCTCCATTCTCCACGAGCTCGGCGCAGCCGGCGAGCTTCACCTGGTCGGGCTGGCGCACTTCAATCATCAGCTTCGTCAATCGGCGGCGGACGATGAACGGTGCGTCGCCGCCTTCGCAGACGGCATCGGCGTGCCGCTGCTCGTCGAGCGGGAAGACGTTGCCGTGCGCGCGCGACGCGAGCGGCGCTCGATCGAGGACGCGGCACGCACGGCGCGACACGCGTTCTTCGAGCGCGCCCGCAGCCACTTCGGCGCGGACACGGTGGCGCTCGGCCATACACGCGACGATCAGGCCGAAACGTTTCTGCTGCGTCTCATTCGGGGCGCGGGGCCCCGCGGACTCGCGGCAATGTATCCGCGTAAGGAGCACATCATCCGGCCGCTCCTTGGGATCCGGCGCGAGGATCTGCGCGCGTGGCTCCACGAGCGTCGCATCGCGTTCGTCGAGGACGAAACGAACGCCGATGTCTCGATTCCCCGGAACCGCGTCCGCGCCGAGCTCCTCCCGTTTCTTGCGGAGCGCTTCAACCCGTCGATCGTCGACGCCCTCGCCGATGAGGCCGATCTCGCCCGGGAGATCTGGGAATGGATGACGGCGGCGGCAGCTGCGTATCAGGGTTCCGTGGGTTCGGTAGGTTCTCCAGCGAACCCCTCGAACCTTTCGAACCCTCCGAACCTCCGGAACCCTGTTGACGAGCTCGATGTCGAGATGCTGATGGCTGCGCCGGTGGCGCTTCGACGGTTGATCGTGTGGAACGCCATGCAGCGTGCGTCTGGAGGCCGTCCGGTCGCTTTCGGCCACGTGGAGGCGGCGCTCCGTCTCATGGACATGGACAAAGACGGTTCGATCGACGCACCCGGGCAGCGCGTGGAACGTGTTGGCTCTCGGCTCGTCTTAACAAGTAGGCGGCAGGGCGCGAACCTCGTGAACCCGTCGAACCTTGCGAACCACTCGAACCTTTTCCGATATCCGTTGTCTATTCCAGGGGAGACGATGCTTCCCGAGGCTGGTTGGATCGTGTCGGCTGAACCCGCGGCTGCGGCGGATCGTGCAATGGTGAGCAGCGGCCGCATCGCGCCCGGAATGGCCGTCGTTCGCGGCGACCTCTGCCGGGGTCCGATGAGCGTGAGAAATCGCCGTCCCGGCGACCGTTTTAAGCCGATCGGGCTGTCCGGCCGAAAGAAACTACAGGACTTTTTCGTCGATCGAAAAGTGGCGCGCCGCGATCGCGACAGAGTGCCGCTGGTGGTCGACGCGGCCGATCGCATCGTGTGGGTCGCGGGTTACGGAATTGACGAGGCGTTTCGGGTAACGGACCCCGCGCAAGCCGTGGTAATCTTTAAAGTTAGACGCTCCCTGGGAGGCCCTGCTTGAACCCGACCGTGAAGAGCCTGTTGTTCTGGGTCGTGCTCGTCGTCGTTGGCGTGCTGATCTGGAACTTTTCCACCAAATTCCAGCAACACGAACGGACGATCTCCTTCAGCGAGTTCATGTCGTGGGCCGAACAGGGCAACGTGCGCGACGTCACGATCACGGGCCAGGAAATCGCCGGCACCACGAAAGTCAACGAGCCGTTCCACAGCTACGCGCCAAGCCAGTACGAAGGCCTCGTCAACAAGCTGATCGAGAAGGGCGTCGTCGTCAAGGCGAAGGAGCCGACGGCGAGTCCGTGGGCGACCCTCCTCTATTCCTGGGGACCGATGCTGCTGATCATCGGTTTCTGGATTTTCTTCATGCGCCAGATGCAGAGCGGCGGCAACAAGGCGCTGTCGTTCGGCAAGAGCAAGGCGAAGCTCTCTTCGAGCTCGCAGAAAAAGGTGACGTTCAAGGACGTCGCCGGCGTTGACGAGGCGAAAGAGGAGCTCCAGGAGATCATCGAGTTCCTGAAGGAGCCGCAGAAGTTCCAGAAGCTTGGCGGCCGGATCCCGAAGGGTGTCCTCCTCATGGGGCCTCCCGGAACCGGCAAGACGCTTCTTGCGCGGGCGGTCGCCGGCGAAGCCAACGTCCCGTTCTTTTCGATCAGCGGCTCGGATTTCGTCGAGATGTTCGTCGGCGTCGGCGCGTCGCGCGTGCGCGACCTCTTCGAGCAGGGCAAGAAGAACGCCCCGTGCATCGTCTTCATCGACGAGATCGACGCCGTCGGCCGCCACCGCGGCGCCGGCCTCGGCGGCGGGCACGATGAGCGCGAACAGACGCTGAATCAGCTGCTCGTCGAGATGGATGGTTTCGAGTCGAACGAAGGCGTGATTCTGGTCGCCGCCACGAATCGGCCGGACGTGCTCGATCCGGCGCTGCTGCGCCCCGGGCGCTTCGACCGCCGCATCGTCGTCAATCGTCCCGACGTGAAGGGTCGCGAAGGGATCCTGGCCGTCCACACGCGCAAGATTCCGATGTCGGACGATGTGGAGATTGCGGTGCTGGCGCGGGGCTCGGCGGGCTTCTCGGGCGCGGATCTCGCGAATCTGGTGAACGAAGCGGCGTTGAACGCGGCGCGCTACAACCAGAAGGTCGTGCGCATGCACGACTTCGAGTTCGCCAAGGACAAAGTGCTGATGGGGTCCGAGCGCCGCTCGATGATCATCAGCGACGCCGAGAAGCGCGTCACGGCGATTCACGAGGCCGGACACGCGCTGCTCACCGTGCTCCTGCCGCACGCGGATCCAATCCACAAGGTGACGATCATCCCGCGGGGGATGGCGCTTGGCCTCACGCAGCAGCTGCCGGCCGACGAGAAGCACAACTACTCGCGCGAGTACCTCAACGATCAGATCGCGATTCTGCTCGGAGGTCGCATCGCCGAAGAGATCACGATGGACAGCCTCACCACAGGGGCCGGCAACGACCTCGAGCGCGCCACGGAGCTCGCGCGCAGGATGGTGTGCGAGTGGGGCATGAGCGACGCGATGGGTCCGCTCACGTTCGGCAAGAAGGAAGAGCAGATTTTCCTCGGTCGAGAGATCGCGCAGCATCAGGACTACAGCGAAGACACGGCGCTGAGGATCGATCAGGAAGTGAAGCGCTTCGTGACGGACAACTACCAGCGCGCCCACAGGCTGCTCAGCGGCAGCAAGGACATTCTGCTGAAGATGGCGGACGCGCTCCTCGCACGCGAAGTGCTGGACGCCGAGCAGGTGAAGCGGATTGCTGCCGGGCTGCCGCTCGACGAGCCGCAGCCGGTCGCGGCGCGCGCGGCGCTGGACGAAGACGAGCAGCGTTCGCGGCCGCACCGCGCGCCAATCGTGCCGTCGCTCAATAAACCGATACCGCAGGAATAGTCGATAGTCGATAGTCCTCCCGACTCCCGACTATCGACTATCTTGTTCGCCCCTCGATCGCTCTTTCGTGTTCCCCTCGCCACCGGCGGTGCGCTGACATTGGGCGAACGCTGTCTGGTCATGGGCATCCTCAACGTCACGCCCGATTCCTTCGCGGAGCCCGTCGCCCGTCTCGATCCAGCCGTCGCCGTCGACGCGGCGTTGAGGATGGAGGCCGACGGCGCGGATGTCATCGACATCGGAGGCGAGTCGACGCGGCCAGGCGCCGACCTCGTCACGGCAGACGTCGAAGCGGCGCGCGTGCTGCCGGTGCTCGACGCGCTTGCCGGACGCCTGCGGGTTCCCATCTCGGTCGATACTTCCAAGGCGTCGGTCGCAAGGGATGCCTTGGCCGCGGGTGCGGCGATCGTCAACGACGTGAGCGGCCTCCGGCGCGACCGAGAGCTCGCCGGCGTTGTCGCCACTGCCGGCGCCGCGCTCATCGTGATGCACGGACGGGGAGTGCCAAAGACGATGGGCGAAGAGGCCGTGTATGAGGATCTGATCGGCGACGTCGTCAGGGAACTGCATGAGAGCGTTCGCCTCGCCACAGAGGCCGGCGTGTCGATGCAGCGGATCATCGTCGATCCGGGTGTCGGGTTTGCCAAACGGCCGCCCCACAGCTATGGTGTGCTGGCGCGGGTGTCGGAGATCGCCGCCGCACTCGATCGGCCGGTCCTCGTCGGGCCGTCGCGCAAGTCGTTCATGCGAGAGGCCGTGGACAATCGCCCCGCTCACGAGCGCGACTGGGGGACGGCGGCGGCGGTCACCACCGCCGTTCTCGCGGGCGCCCACATCGTCCGCGTGCACGCGGTGGCTGAAATGATTCAGGTGGTGCGAGTGGCCGAGGAGATCAGGAGACATGGCTAATGGCTCATGGCTAATGGCATATGGTTCATGGACCATTCGCCATTTGCCATCAGCCGTCAGCCATCAGCCATGACGTGGCTTACATCTTTTTTGCGCCGTACGCCGATAGGCTGGTGGGATTTCGTGGACATCCTCGTGGTGTCGATCCTGATCTACGAAGCCGCGAAGCTCATTCGCGGCACCCGCGCGGTGCAGATGGCGCTCGGCGGCAGCGTGTTCGTCGCCCTCTTCTATGGGTCGCGGTGGTTGCACCTCGAGACCGTCAACTGGCTCGTGCGCAACCTCGTGGGCTACATCGTTTTTGCGGTGATCGTCCTGTTCCAGTCCGACATCCGGCGCGCGCTGGCGCACCTCGGGCGGGCGCCGTTCTTCCGATACTTTGCGAAAGCCGAGTCGGCGGCGGAATCGATCGAGGAGCTGGTGGTCGCGTCGGGCATGCTCTCGTCGCAGAAAATCGGCGCGATCATCGCCCTCGAGCGGCAGGTCGGGCTTCGCACGTATATCGAGGGCGGTATCCGCCTCGACGCCGTTCTCACCTACGACCTCCTGCTGAGTATTTTCCAGCTGTCGTCGCCGCTCCACGACGGCGCGGTGATCGTGCAGGACGACCGCGTCGCGGCTGCGGCGTGTTTTCTTCCGCTGACCGTCAACCCGAAGCTGAGCAAGGAGCTCGGGTCGCGCCATCGAGCCGCGATCGGCCTGACGGAAGAGAACGATTCGGTGGCGATCGTGGTCTCCGAGGAAACCGGAAACATCTCGATCGTCGCTGACGGACAAATCGAACGCGGCCTCGACGTCGATTCGCTGCGCGCGCGGCTGCGGTCGCTGGTTCTTCAGCGAAGGCCATCCCCGCTGCCCAAGAGCGAGGCGCAATACATCTGATGGCGAGGATTTGGCCGTTCCGTCATCTTGGCCTGAAAGCGCTGTCGCTGGGGCTCGCCGTGATTCTCTGGATGGTGGTGTCCGGCGAAGAGACGGTCGAGCGCGGCCTCCGAATTCCACTCGAGCTGCAGCAGGCGCCGGCCGGGCTTGAAATCATCGGCGAAGTGCCGGCGACGGTCGATGTCCGCGTGCGTGGCGCATCGGGAAGCCTCAGCCGCGTGTCGACCGGCGACGTTGTCGCGGTGCTCGATTTGCGCGGTGCACGATCGGGACGGCGCCTCTTTCCGATTGCACCGGAGCAGGTGCGCGCGCCGTTCGGCGTGGAGGTCGTGCAGGTCCAGCCGTCCGCGCTGGCGATGGCGTTCGAGCCTTCGGCGTCGCGGCAGGTGCCGGTCGTGCCTGCGGTCGACGGCCGGCCCGCACCTGGCTATGTGGTCGGAGCCATGACCGCGGACCCGAAGACCGTGGAAGTGATCGGGCCGGAAAGCGCGGTCCGCCGCGCCACTGAAGCACTCACCGAACCGGTGCCGGTGTCGGGGGCGCGCGAGCAGGTGCGGCAGAGCGTGAACGTCGGGTTGATCGATCCTTCGTTGAGGCTCAAGAACGCCAGGGCGACGGTCACGGTCCAGATCGTTCCCGCGCCGCTGGAGCGCTCGCTGCGAAGCCGCCCGGTCCACCTGAGGAACGTGACGCCCGGCCTCGAAGCGGAAGCTGTCCCTTCGGCCGTCGATTTGACGCTCCGGGGCAGCCGCGAGGCGCTGGCGGGCGTCGAGGCCGATGATATCGTGGCCTATATCGATCTCGCCGGCCTCGGTCCTGGACAGTATTCACTGTCTGTTCACGCCGACTCGTCTCCCGAGGCGGGTGTCACGCGTATCGAGCCTTCAGCGGTGCAGGTGCGAATCACGAGTGGCAAACACTAGCCCCAGGCTGTTCGGGACCGACGGCGTGCGCGGTACGGCAGGGCAGTACCCGCTCGATCACGCGACCGTTCGCCGCCTCGGGGCAGCGATCGTTCGTGCGCACCATGCGGGCCGGAGCGGTACCGCCGGCTCCAAGGCGCCGCATTTCCTGATCGGCCGCGACACGCGCGAGTCGGGCGCTTGGATTGAGGCCGAGCTGGCCCATGGCGCGACGGGCGAGGGCGCCGCGGTCACGAGTGCCGGCGTCGTTCCGACTCCTGCAATCGCCTATCTGACACGCAGCGGCACGTTCGACGTTGGGGTCGTCATTTCCGCCTCGCACAATCCCTACCAGGACAACGGGATCAAAGTGTTCTCCGGCAAGGGCGAAAAGTTTACCGAGAGCGTCGAGCGCGAGGTCGAAGCGATCGTGGCTGACGCGTCGTGGGCGGTGCGACCGGGCGAGCCTGGGCCGGTGCCGCGCGCCGATCTCGTGGCGGCCTACCTCGATCACCTGCGCGCGGTATTTCCCGAAGCGTCCCGGCTCGCAGGGTTCAGGCTCGGCGTCGACTGCGCGAACGGTGCGACGGCGAGGGTGGCGCCCGAGCTGTTCGAAAGCCTCGGCTTCGAGCTCGTCATCGTCGGAAATGTTCCGGACGGCCGCAACATCAACCTGCAGTGCGGATCGACGCACCCGGAGCTGCTCGCGCGGACGGTCGTCGAACGCGGCTGCCGGATGGGGGTCGCGTTCGACGGCGATGGCGACCGCGCCATCTTCGTCGATCACGCCGGTCGAATCGTGGACGGCGATGCCGTGCTGCTGATGTGCGCCGCACAGCTGCAGCGCGAGCAGCGATTGAAGGGGCGGGCGGTTGTCGCGACCGTGATGAGCAATATCGGGCTCGAGTTGGCGCTGCAAACGCTCGGCATCACGCTGGTGCGCACAGCAGTCGGCGACAAGTACGTGATGGAAGAGATGCTCAAACGCGATCTGTCGCTCGGAGGCGAGCAGTCGGGGCACATCATCTTTTCCGATTACCTGTTCACGGGTGATGGGTTGTGCACCGCGCTGAACGTGCTGCGCACCGTTGCGCTAACGGGTCGGTCGCTCGCAGATCTGGCGTCGGACCTCACGACCTATCCGCAGGTGCTGTTGAACGTCCGCGTAAGAGAGAAGGTCGCTCTCAACAGCGTGCCGGCAGTCGCCGCGGCGATTGCGCGCGTCGAGAGCTGCGTCGCAGGACAGGGACGGCTGCTCGTCCGATACTCCGGCACGGAGCCTCTGCTGCGTGTGATGCTCGAAGGAAAGCGTCATGAAGAGATTCGCGCGTGGGGTCAGGAGATCGTTGACGTTGTGAAGGAGCATCTCGGATAACGGTTCGTCGAACAGAACGACGCACCTAGAACCACGAACGACGAACGATCATGGCGAGGCTTTCAGTAAATGTGAACAAAGTCGCGACGCTCCGGAATGCGCGCGGGGGCGTCGTGCCGAGCGTCGTGGAAGCGGTCGAGGTGTGCGTCGCCGCCGGCGCGCCCGGCATCACGGTTCATCCGCGCGCCGATCGGCGTCACATCACGCCGGAGGATGTGCGCAGCATCGCGCGGGTGCTGGGGAACGCAGCACAGAAGATCGAATTCAACATCGAAGGCGATCCACGTCCCGAGCTGATCGACCTCGTCGAGGAGGTTGGCGCCGACCAGTGCACGCTGGTGCCGGTCGTGCCGGGAGAAGTGACGAGTCAGGCTGGCTGGCAGGAAGGGCCGGCCGCCGAAGGATTGCCTGAAGTCGTGGCCCGGCTGCATCGGCGCAACATCCGCGTCAGCCTGTTCGTGGAGGCAGCGCCGGATCCGATCCACTGGGCGGCGTCGATCGGCGCCGACCGCGTCGAGCTGTACACCGAGCCGTTTGCGCGCGACTTCGAGCGTGGTCCGGACCTGGGCCGGCGCGCATTTGCGCGATATGCGGATGCGGCGCGGCTCGCGCATTCGCTGAAGCTCGGGGTCAACGCCGGCCACGATCTCGACCTCGCCAACCTCACGCTCTTTCGAGATCTGCCGTTTCTCGACGAAGTGTCGATCGGCCATGCGATCATTTCGCGCGCCGTGTTCGTGGGCCTGGCGACCGTCGTGCGTGAATATCTCGACGTTCTCGCGCGCCGGGCTGCGACCGCATGACGTTTGGTATGATCAAGCTCTCCACTACAGAGGACACGGAGGACAGGAGGAAGAATCCTTCACTTTCGGGATTGCTCCTCTGTGTCCCTTGTGGTGGAGAGGTTTAGCGCAATGAAATCGGACGCCATCGCTTTCGGTATCGCGGGCGTATTGTTCGGGCTGATTGCCGGCTGGATCATTGGATCGCAGCAGTCCGCAGGGCGCCCTCCCTCGCCCGCGCAGGCGCCGCAGGCGGCGAATGCGCCGGCGGCGCCAGCGGCGCGCACTGCCGTGCTCGATGAGGCACAGGTGACGGCGCTCAAGTCGCGAGCCGAGCGCGAGCCGAAGAACGCCGCGCCTCGCACGCAGCTCGCGAACCTCTATTTCGACGCCGATCGCTACGACGAGGCCATCAAGTGGTACGGGGAGTCGCTCTCGGTGGCGCCGAACGACGTGAACGTGATCACCGATCTCGGCGTCTGCTACTACTACACGAACCAGCCGGACAAGGCGCTCGAGCAGTTCGGGCGATCGTTGAAGCTCGAGCCGAAGCACACGAAGACGCTCCTCAACGTCGGCATCGTGAAGGCGTTCGGCAAACAGGATCTGCAAGGCGCGTCGGAAGCGTGGCAGCAGGTGCTGCAGATCGCGCCCGGCAGTCCGGAGGCCCAGGCTGCCAAGCGCGCGCTCGAGAGCCTGCAGTCGGCGCATCCGGCGATCGGCGCCGGCAAACCGGGTGTCTGATGCTCACACGATTCGTCCTGTTCCTGCTGCTCGCGATGTTCGTGGCCCGCGCCTTGTGGCGGCTCATCGACGGCATTGTCGAGGGCGCGCGAGGTCCGTCCACGCCGCAGCGCGGCGTGCCGATGGTCCGCGATCCCGTGTGCGGCACGTTCGTCGTACCGGCCCGCGCCATCACGATCGTCGACGGCCGCACGACCGTCAGCTTCTGCTCGGAGAGCTGCAGGGACAAGTACCGGGCGAGGACGGCATGAGCACCGAGTCGTCTCTCCGCGCCGACATCGTCGAGGTCGGCCGGCGAATGTACGCGCGCGGCTACACGGCCTCGAACGACGGCAACATCAGTGTTCGCCTTGGCGCGGACCGGCTGCTCATGACCCCGAAAAGCGTCTGCAAGGGCTTCATGACGCCGGACATGATGTGCATCACCGATCTGGAGGGCCGCAAGCTGCAGGGCGATCGCGACCCTTCATCCGAGATGCTGATGCACCTCGAGGTGTACCGCCAGCGCCCCGACGTGCAGGCCGTCGTCCACGCGCATCCGCCCACCGCCACCGGATTCGCCGTCGCCGGTATTCCTCTCGACCGCGCGGTGCTCGCCGAAGTTCTGACGACGCTGGGCAGTATCCCGATTGCGGAGTACGCGACGCCGTCGACGAAGGCGCTGCCCGAGGCGGTGCGGAAATACATCAAGGCGCACGACGGCATGCTGCTCGCCAATCACGGGGCGCTCACCGTCGGCGGCGATCTCTACGGCGCGTATTTCAAGATGGAGACGATCGAGCACTTTGCGAAAATCAGCCTCGTCGCGCGGCTGCTCGGTCGCGAGAACCTGCTGTCGCGGGAAGAGGTGATGCGGCTGCAGGAACTGCGCGGCAGCTACGGCATCCAGGCGCCGGCGCCGATCTGCCCGGAACCGGGGACCGAGCCAACCCTGGTCACGAGGACGGAGGCGGGGACGACCCCGACGTTCGGCGCCGTCCCCGATGTCACGTGTCAAGTTGTGCAGGCGCCGAAAGGCGATGGTTTGCGATTGGTCACCGACCCGGAGGGTGAAATTCGGTTAACATACCGCGAACTCTCCGCTTTGATTGAAGACGCGATAAGAAGCTTGAGGTAGCGGATCTCGGATC
>Ga0114129_10003975_pt1 | contig 20882 bp, 19 predicted proteins | sample RhiMetdeltSRZDD1_FD_80071 | JGI IMG/M metagenome (GOLD analysis project Ga0114129, IMG submission 80071) | Populus rhizosphere microbial communities from Tennessee, USA - Rhizosphere MetaG P. deltoides SRZDD1 (version 2) (version 2) | ecosystem: Host-associated > Plants > Roots > Rhizosphere >... | reverse complement strand
TCAAAATAAACAACCAGCGCCAGGCTGCCAAATGCTTCCGCCAGACCCGCCGCTTCGATCTGGTTATAAAAGGCATTCGGCAAGAGTGCATACGCTGCCAGAGCCGATAAAGAGCGAAGGTTCCAGCCGCCAGCCCACCGATAAAAAAATCGCGCGGCCAGAAACAGCGCGAGAATGGAAACCACAGGCGGAAGCAGATTGGCAATCGCAAATATCTGCCCGGGAAAGAGCTTCAGCAGCACAGCCTCCACATAAAACCCCAGCGGCGGATATGCAAACGGGATACCGCCGGCAGAATAGTATGAAATATGTATGGGATAACGAAAGTTATGAGCGGCGATTTCATCCGCAAAAGCGATGAACAAACCGCCCAAACGAAATGGTTCGCGAGTCAGATCGATCAAAAAGAGATGCGTGCACCGAATGGCTGCTCCGATGAGCAGGATCAAGATTGCGGCAAGGTAGGGTTTCTTGTCCATGAGGATTGTATGCTCGGGCCGCAGCATGTGTGCAGGCCATTACCTCTCGTCTCATAATTCAGTAAGCTTTTTGGATAGAACTGCAGGCTGAGATTCAAATTTCGGGCTTACTGATTATGCGGCACTCTGTAAATCATCGCGAGTAGTTTTTTGGGTTTGTGAGCGAATTCTTCCAGGGGGATTTGTTTATTCGTCAGTGCTTTCAGGGTTTCGGTCAACATTTTGTTGACAGGTGTGGGCACATGGTATTTTTCACCAGCCCGGACCACTTCCCCATGCAGAAATTCCACTTCGCTTTTGCCGCGCCCCGAATGCAGGTCGATGTGGAAGGACGGCATCTTTGAGCCGCGCCCGGCGCCTGCCGCGCGTGAAAGAAATGGCCTGGATAACCACAGCGGCAAGGTGGTTGCGAATGCCAACGCACGCACGGGTGTGCCCGGCAGGTCCACAACCCGTAGGCCCTGAGCTTCCATCACCGCGAGACCTTCCTTTAGCATCTCGATTTCAAGTCTGTACAAATCCGGGTTGGAAAATACTTCACGGGCAGTCATGTCCAGGATTGCGGAGGTAGGGTTGGCGATCAGGTTGGTGAGCATCTTCGACCATTTCATGCTCGCTGCATCCTCAAACAAGCGGGAGTTGAGATAGGCGGCATCCAGCGCGGCATGGACCTTCTCTGAGAGCGCGTGCCCTTTGGCAACTCCCACCCCCCGCAACCGCTCAAGGACAATATTACCCACGTCACGCCGGCCAACGGAAGTGGTAACCGTGCCGTAGATCACCTTATCCTGACCCAGAGCCGTGGCAATTGCGGGTTCATTCGCGACACCGTTCGAAAGACATAACAAAGGCGGTAGTTTTTCTGCAAAAGGCTGCATGCCTACCAACGCGGCCTCAGTGTCGAACGATTTTAGGGCAAACAGAGCCAAGTCAAATGGTCCGTAGCGAAGCGCTTCCTCCAGCGAGGAAACAATCACAAAAGAGCGCGGACCCAGCACCGTAGCATCTTTCGTTTGGCGACGGCTATCAGCGGTTAGATCCAGTCTGAGGCCTTTTTCACGCAGTTCCTCCACTGCTCTGGGCCGCTCTACAAAAACGACCGGATGTCCGGCCAGTGCCAGACTCCCGCCGATGTAGGTACCGATAGCGCCTGCGCCGAAGGTCAGTATTTTCACACCTGCACTTGCGCCAGGTGAAAGTGATTTACCATTCGGGCCGGAAGCTTCTGACACAGCCATCTACGACTCATTCTTCCAAGATTTTAGATGGGAGCGGTCGTTTACAACCTCGATCGCCCAGCGATGTTGGTGCGGGTAATAGATGACCTGTGAAAAAGAACAATTATCAAAACGGAATCGCACACCTGCCGGGTCAGCATGATGCGCAATGCCAACAATGGCGTGCATCAACTGGTTGAGCATACCCCCATGCGATACGATAAGATAATTCCCTACAGGTCGTTTTAATAATTGATGTAGTGCCCGGCCAGCACGTAAAAAGAGTTCCCAATCGCCTTCGCCTCCCCCGCCAATCGGATGATAGGGGGTGATAAAAGGTGGCTGCGGCCTCTCACGTATTTCTTCGACCGTCAGGCCTTCCATTTCCCCAATGTCGCGTTCCATCCAGATCGGGTCCACCTCCAACTTCGACTGGAGGGCTGTGGCAACGATCTGGGCGGTCTCTTTTGCACGCACCAATGGGCTGGCGATAATGAGATCAAACTTCACCACTTCTGTCGTCCAGCGTTCCGCCAGTGCGTGTGCCTGGGCGCGGCCGCGTTCCGTCAGCGGATAATCGGACTGTCCCTGCCAGCGGGATTGCGCATTGCCAATAGATTCACCATGTCGCAATAAGGTAAATTGATACAAGTTTTTTTCCGTCAACTATTCTCCCCGTTTTTTTAACAAATAAATGGGACGTTTCTTGACTTCCTGAAAAATATAGCCCACATACACGCCGATAAAGCCCAAGAGAATCATGATGATTCCGCTGGCAATCAGGAGGATAGCCATCAGCGAGCTCCAGCCCGGGACAACCTGCTCGGTATTGCCTGTGATCCATAACGTTAGAACATAGGTCAATTGGATGAAGGCCAGCGCGAAAAAGACCAATCCAGTACTCAGACCGATATATAGCGGGATCAGGGAAAAGGAAAAAATCGCATCAGAAGCCAGCCGCAGCATTTTCCCCAACGAGTATTTTGATCGCCCCGCCACCCTGGCTGGCTGACGATACGGCAGAATAGCACTCTTATAGCCCATCCAGGAGATCATGCCGCGCAAAAAGCGATGAAATTCCGGCATGGCTATCAATGCATCCACGGCCTGACGGCTCATGCCGCGAAAATCCGCCGCGCCGGGGATGATGCGTGTGCCGCTAATGCCATTGATCAAACTGTAAAATGCCGAGGAGGTGAGCTGTTTGAAGGATGAGGCAGAGATATCTTCCGCCCGTTGCGCCTGGATGATGTCATAACCCTGACAAAAGAGCTCGATCATTTGGGTGATCATGGCCGGTGGATGTTGACCATCCGCATCCATGGAGATCACAAAGTCACCCTGGGCGGCCTCCAAACCGGCTGTGAGGGCAGCCTGGTGGCCAAAATTACGCGATAGCTCGAGCAGAATGATCCGCTTGTCTCGTTTGGCCAGCGCCGCAACGGAGTCAACAGTGGTGTCGCTCGAGCCATCGTCCACGTAATAAATGCTGAAAGTATGTGGTAAGTGGTCTATCACTTCGCAAATCTGAGCATGCGTCTGCTCGATAACCCCCACCTCATTAAAAACCGGGATGACTAGATCAATCTTTAGCTTGCGGTTATGCGACATCTCAGGTATTCTACCATGCCCATTCAGGGCGGTCCGTTGCGGCTTACCCCCTTACGAATTAGGACAAATTCTGCAGAATGACTTCACAGACCTTTTCTGCCTTAGCCTCATCAAAATGGTGGTCATTGAACAGATTGATGACAGAATCATGAAGCACCTCGGCGTCAGGGCATGTGCCATCCGTCATGATACCAGCCAAAGAGGCATAATGCGAACTCGCAAATAGACCTGCGCCGAAGATTGCATTTAGGATCCGTGATTTGTTACGTACGCGGATATTAAATCGCCAATTCTGAAAATTGCTTGGGAATTGCACGTCGGATGGCAACAGCGATTCATAGACGGCGTTTAATTTGCCACGCTGGGCCCTTGAATTTTCCAGCTCATCGGCAACCCGCATACGATAATCACTCCAGGACGGCAGCGTGGAATTTGTTTGCAGCCAGTCACTCTCTTCATAAACGAATCTTTCTCTATTCCTGATGGCTGTTTTATAAAGCGTTTCAAGTTGAGCCTCCGCCTGTGCATCGAACAATAAATTCACTGGCGTGTTTGGAACTCTTTCTTCAAGAAATGCATATCCACCGGTACCCAAATCCACAAATTTTGCGTACCTGGTACTGTACAGTTGCACATCCGCCAAACTGGCCGGATTGGCTTGCAAATCGGGAACACAAAGGCAGCGATCATCTACGATCAGATTGGATTCATCCAGTCGCTTGATATGACGAAAAAATGTTTCGGGCGTCGAGCTTTCGCCATACGTGTGAGCGTACAGAATGCCGCCAAATCGACGCGTCGCCATTAAAGACTCAGCCTGCTCCAGATCCATGTGCAGAGTCTCGGCTGAGATATCTACCAGCTGAAAATCAATATTTGCTTTGAGGAACGTAATAGGGACGATTGGGCAGATATTGGCCGGCAACAACCAGGGTCGTACATCCAATCTACTTTTCAAAACAGTATAAAGGATAGCCGATGCCCGCGGCGACTGAACCACCTGCCTCATAGCTATGTTCCCTTGCGCACCAGGATCGTGAAATCATACAAATCATAATCATGGAGAAGGGCAACATTCCGTGCGAAATTTCGTTTGCAATAATCGAAGAAAAATAATGGATCGCCAAAGAATAAGTCGGGGCGTTGGCTCATGCGGTCTGCATCCGAATACCTGGTGAGCATATTGAAGGAAAATCCCCGGGTGCAAAGTGAATTCATATGGGTCAAGGTACGGGTCACAAACGCCTGCCAGTCGTCATTTGACTCCTGCAATCTGATATTGAAGATCGCGCCCGCGATCAAGTAATCTGCTAACGGAACTTCAGCCTCATTCGTTGTAAATTGAGCATTGAGGTGATGCTTGTGTGCTTCCCGACCTGCCAGCACCATGTCCTCGATCAGGTCTATACCGTAATACTCGAACTGCCAGCCGGTTTTATTAAGAAAGTCAAACATGGCTCCATAGCCACTTCCGTAATCGATAACGGAAAAGGGTCGAGAGGGATCGATGATTTTCACCAATTGAGCAAAGCGCCGTTCCTGCGCCTCAGGACCGTTATAGTCCACGCCTTTCGGCGTCGCGCCAAATTCTCTGAGCTTTTCAGAGAAGTATTCGTTTAGTTTCTTTTGAGTTTCTTCACTGCTCATTTTGTTCCACTTTTATTGTTTGGAAAAATTTGCTCGCTTGTGGTCCGACCATAAACAACAAATCGAGGATCGAAACATAGGGGTCATAAGGCGGATGCAACTGCAGATATTCGGGGTAATCATATTGCATATATTCAAACGTGATGCCGGCCTCATCAAACTTTTGAGGTTCCATATACGAACTTGCGGCTGGACCACAAATGTAATGGGTCGCGCCAACCTGTTTGAGGACACTGATCACGCGGTCTGTCTTTTTACCGTCCAGGCTGGCCATTTGAGATGAACGCATAAAACGCGTGGACGTAAAGCCCAGCTCGCGCGCTAACAGGATCGACGTCTCGATCGTAAAGTCTGCGAGAAATTCGTCACGCCGCTGGTATATGGAATCCAACATGGGCAAGTAATCCTTGAACCAGGGCGCCTTAGCATAGGAAAGGGCAAGGGACTTCTGATGACTCCTGGCCCACGGCTTTGACCAGTCAATGCGCACATCCCTGACAGGCACGCCTTGTGTTACCCCTTTCGCGTGCACCGGGATGGTCAGCCACTGCTTGCCCTGGTGGGTTTTAATCTGATTGCGATTTCGCCAGCCGTGTTTATCATACTGAATATCATCATAGAAGATAAACAAATCTGCACGCCGGATCTGGTCGAAGTATCCACGCCAGGGGATGTAGGAAGGTTGCAGGATGACAACGTTCATTCCTGCCCCGCCGTTTGATGAATAATATAGGCAGGCCTGTCCATGCTTCGATCAAACATACGCGCAAGATATTCGCCAAAGATGCCAAGTGCAAAGAGTTGCGCGCCGCTGAACAGGGCAATGATAGATGCCAAAAACGGAAAACCCGGCAGGCTTCCCAGAGTGAAATAAATTACCAACACATACACAAACACCCCCAGCCCGAACAACGTCATTGCAAATCCGATCCAACTGGCTAATCGCAAAGGCTTGGTACTGTAGCCTGTGAGAATGAGCAGTGCGGCTTTTATCAATGCGGCAAAGTTGTAGTTGGAAGCTGGGGCTTTTGCAATGTTCACCTGCACGGAGGTGAAACGCGTCGTTCCCCAGGAAAGCAACACATCAATAATCATCGTTGGACTTTGAAAATTTTCGAAAGCCGATCGCAAATGCGTGCGAAAAGCCCGAAACGCTGATATATTCTTTACAGAGGGCACATCCATCGTGTTGGCCAGAATGCGTTTGATGCCAGCCGTCAAGAGGTTGCGTATGAAACCCTGTGGCAGGGTTTTTGGCGCGCCGTACACTACATCGTATCCATTTTCAAACTCAGCCAGCAGAAGCGGAATATCTTCAGGGAGATGCTGCAAATCCTGATCCATCGTCACAGTAATTTCATAACGCGCCAGCCGCACTCCGCATAACGTTGCGTTATGCTGACCGTAATTCCGCATCAAACGGACACCTTTCACCCTCGCATATTTTTTTGTCAGCTGCTCAATGACCTCCCAGCTATGATCCGGGCTGCCATCACTAATCAGGATGACTTCATACTTTTCGACAAAATCGGGAAGGGCTTTCGATAAACGTTCCACCAACGGCTCGATTAGACTCTCGCCCCTATACACCGGAACTACAATGGAAAGATTCATAGCGCGCTATTTTATACCCTTCTCGGTCACACATCTGCTCTGGCGGGCGGTGCGATTTGCTAAGCAAATCGGGAATTTCGCCTTTTTACTCTGTGGAAGACGCAATTTGTGACCGGGGCATTATACCATCCGCCTCACTATCGGCTTTCGTCCCCGCTCACACCCTCCGGATGTTCTTTCGGAAAGACGACCCCATGCCTGGCGGCTAGAATGGACAGCATTCTCGACACCTCGGCCTGTTTCTCATCCGGGTTCCAGCCAAGGTTATTGGCAAAAATGCCTGCCAGTTCGTCCACCATCTCGTGCGTTACGCGACCAAGCATCCCCAGCATGCTGCGACGCAATATAAAATCATCCAGATGGTGAACTTTTTCATGCTGAATGAGATAGGCGATCTCGCGGCGTGAATATTCAGGTATGGATTGCAGGATGTAATCCGTGCCGCCATTCATAGAGGTGGCGATGGCCTCAGCACGGCTGCCGTAACGCTCAAACAGGATTTTGAGTCTCTCCCTTGCGACACCTGTCCATGCGGAGAGGCTTTCGATCTGACGCTTGAGATCATCCTCATCACGGGGATAACCGCGTCCACCGCCAATAGGCAGCGTGCGTGTGTCTTTCTTACGCGCCATGCCAAAGTGCAGGAGCACCTTATCGGTCACCTGCTCAGAGAACGCGCGGAAGGAGGTCCACTTTCCACCGACCAGCGAATAAACCGGAAAGGCCAGATTTGTCCAATCGCCGCTGAGCACTTCAATGGTGTGATCGCGCGAAATTTGCGAAGTGGTTTTGGCTGTGGAGCGCGGGAGCGGACGAACGCCCGAGTATTGAAAAACGATATCGGAGCGGGACAACTCCAGGCTGGGAAAGATGCGAAGCACCAGGTCCAAAAAATAATTGATCTCATCGTTCGTCACGGAGATGTCATCAGGGTTATCCACAGGTATATCCGAAGTGCCGATCAGCACGCGGTCAAACAAGGGAAAGAGGAGCACGATGCGCCCATCCTCATTTTCAAAAAAGAATTCGTGATCGCCAATCGCCTGCCGTAGCCCAGCATGGTTGACAACAATGTGCGAGCCTTTTGTGCCGCCAATAAAGCGGGTGGACATGCCAAGCTTGCGGTTTGTAAGGTCGATCCACGGCCCCGCGGCATTGATTACCAGCTTTGGACGCACATCATAGGTGTCATCCGTGAGTTCATCGCGAAGTATGAGCGTGTCTTCCTGTCCACCCACCATGCTCACATAATTCAAAGCGCGGGCAGTCTGAGACTCGGCTTCCGCATCCAGTAACAGTTCCACGCTAATCCGTTCGGGATGCAAAATCGCGCCGTCATAATACACGGCCGTATTGACAATCTCTGGACTCAATTGATTCCACTTTTCCAGCGATTTTTTGCGAGAATAAAATTTATGCCGCGGCACGGCGCGCGTTCCGCTCTGAGCCTGGGTATACGCATCGTACATCATCAGACCGAGTTTGATCACCAGGGAACCTCGTTCGGCAGGTTTATCCAGAACCCCAAAAAACTTTAAAGGCGCGTTGAGCAGACCCGAAAGCCGCTTGAAGATCGGAATGGTTGTAGGAAGAGGTTTTACAAGATGGGGGGCGTTCTGCAACAGACGATTCCGTTCCTGCACGGCTTCGCGCACGAGCCGAAATTCGCCATTTTCCAGATAGCGGATGCCGCCATGGGCCATATGGGATGACGCCGAACTTGCTCCGGAACAAAAATCTCCCCGCTCCACCAGCAAAACATCCACGCCATTGAGAGCCAGGTCACGGAAAGTGCCAATTCCATTGATGCCTCCGCCGACAATCAACACGGAGACTTCAGGGTTTTTCTTGAGATCAGAAAGGATATCTTGTCGGTTCATTCAACCCAATCAAATGTTCGCGTCACAGCCTTTGTCCAACCTGAGTATAACGTCTTTCGGGTTTTCGTGTTCATGGCCGGATGCCACTCCTTATCCTTTGCCCAATTGCCGCGCAGCTCATCATAATCCTTCCAAAAGCCGACGGCGAGTCCGGCCGCGTACGCCGCGCCAAGCGCTGTCGTTTCGGCCACCTTGGGTCGAATGACGGGCACATTCAAAATGTCAGACTGGAACTGCATCAGCAGGTCATTGAAAACCATGCCGCCATCCACTTTCAAAGCGGTCAATTTCACGCCCGAATCTTTTTCCATGGCATCCAGCACTTCCCGAGTCTGATAGGCGGTCGCCTCCAGAGCGGCGCGGGCGAGATGACCTTTATTGACATAGCGAGTCATTCCCACAATCACACCGCGCGCGTCAGATTTCCAGTACGGAGCAAACAAACCGCTAAACGCAGGGACAAAGTATATGCCTCCGCTATCTTCCACAGATTTCGCCAGCGCCTCCACCTCCGCCGACGATTGAATCAATCCCAAATTATCCCTCAGCCACTGAATCAACGCCCCTGTGATCGCAATGGACCCTTCCAGGGCATACACAGCTTTTTGCTTTCCAATTTTGTATCCAAGTGTCGTAAGCAGACCAGCCTGGCTTTGTACAGGCTTTTCGCCTGTATTCAGCAACATAAAGCAGCCTGTCCCATATGTGTTTTTGGCTTCGCCTGGCTTATAACAAGTTTGGCCAAACAAAGCGGCCTGCTGATCTCCTAAATCCCCAGCAACCGGAATACCAGCCAAATCACCGGATTGAATCTCACCATAAATCTCTGAAGAGGATTTAATCTCCGGCAATATGGCACGTGGTATGCCCAGAGTTTTCAAGATGTCTTCATCCCAATCCAAAGTCTTGAGATTCATTAAGAGCGTGCGGGAGGCATTGGTCACATCGGTGATATGCACTCCGCGGCCCGTTAAATTCCAGATCAACCAGGTATCCATGTTGCCAAACAGCAATTCCCCGTTTTTAGCTTTCGCTTTTGCGCCCTCCACATTTTCCAAAATCCATTTGATTTTCGGGCCCGAGAAATACGTAGCCAGTGGCAGACCGGTCTTTTTTCGAAAGCGATCCTGCCCACCGCTTCGACTGCGCTCTCGATGGTCGCTCCGCTCAGCGCGGGCAAGTTTATTAATGATCGCATCCGTCCGCGTATCCTGCCACACGATGGCATTGAAACTGGGTTTACCCGTCTTTTTATCCCATACGACCGTCGTCTCCCGCTGATTCGTGATACCGACCGCCGCTATTTCTGATGGTAATATCTTCCCTTTCGACAGCGCACCCTGAATCACTTCTTTGGTCCTTTCCCAAATTTCACGCGGGTCATGCTCCACCCAACCCGGCTTGGGATAAATCTGCGTGTGTTCCTTCTGATCCACTGCGACCACATTACCCCCGTGATCGAAAATCATAAAACGTGTACTGGTGGTTCCCTGGTCTATTGCGGCAATGTATTTGGGCATACTGGCCTCCATTGGCGCTATTGTAAAACAAAAAATCCCTGCACAAAATGGCAGGGACTCTGTGGAATACTAAGAGATCGATTGTTTTTCTCTATTTTTGGCTCTATGGTCAAGAGTTCGAGACTTCCACAACTTCGTCCTCCGTTTCTTCTTCCACGTCATCCTCTTCCTCCAAAACAGCTTCTGATTGGAGGAACTGGTACAACGCAACAGCTAGAATCGAACCCAGGAATGGCCCGATAAAATAGATCAAATACAACAGGTAGTTCTGGTAATCTGGTGTACCCGCTCGAATCACACTCGTAAAGATGGCTGGACCAAATGAACGCGCCGGATTCAGGGATGCACCGGTCAGGGGCCCGCCGGCCAGAATGGCCATCACCAACGTCATGCCAATTGCCAGGCCCGCCAACAGGCCGGCTCGGCCATCCACAACCGTATGCAGCACTGTATTGACAAGAAAAAACGTCAGCAGGGCTTCAAGCGCCAATGCTGGATAGGGCAATTCCCTGACAATCAGCGCACCAGTAGTGGCCGTGCTGTTCATCAGGTCTGCCTGGAGGGGCGTAAAAAGTGACCGCAGCACAAATGCCGCGAGAGCGGCTGCCGCAAATTGTGCAAACCAATAGACGATTGCATCGACCCATTTAATATTCCCGTTTGCCGCCAGTCCCAGCGTGACGGCGGGGTTGATATGGGCGCCGGAAATATGACCAAACGTGTAAACCATCACCGCAACTGCAAGACCATGTGCCAGCGCAACAGCCAGCATACTTTCGCTATAGATAGCGGTTGCTGCGCCCGCAAACACAAGTGCAAACGTACCTACAAACTCTGCTACAAACACTTTAGCATTAGCCATTTTGTCTCCTGATGATTTTGCCGCTATTCTCGCGCAGGCTCTGCTTGCGTAAGTAAGCTTTTCGAAGGGTTTTGTCCACGCTGCCGCTTTGCGGTGTGCTTCGCTTGTAAGCTGACAAAATTACGCGGGACTCTTTGAATACAGACATAAACCCTCCCGACGCCGAAACGCTACGCCCAGGTACGTGCGCCTGCCAGAAAGGATTTGCCGCTCATGGACTTTTTCCCGGCTGGCTGCACTTCATCCAGTACAAGGATTCCGCCTCGCGCGCCCACTGCGGGCTGATGCTGCACCAGCAACCTCTGCCCTACCTCAGCCTTGCCCTGCTCCACATGGGCACGATGCACTTTCAACAGGGTCGTGTCAAACTCCAGATACGCGCCCGGCCACGGATGGAACGCGCGTATCTGTCGTTCCAATTCATTCACATCGCGCGCGAAATCAAGCCTGCCCTCCTCCTTTTTCAGCATGGGCGCGTAGGTAGCCAAAGTATCGTCCTGTCCTTGAGGTTGAATGTCACCCGCAATCCAACGCGGCAAAGTCTCGATCAACAAGTCGGCGCCTAGGGTGGATAAAGCCTGGGTAACAGAACCAGCCGTATCCGCCGAAGTGAGGCGGATGGATCTTTGTGCCAGCATTGGGCCGGTATCGAGTCCTACGTCCATTTGCATAATGGTCACACCGGTCTCTTCATCTCCGGCCAAAATCGCGGCATGGATCGGCGCGGCGCCCCGCCAGCGCGGTAATAACGAAGCATGCACGTTGATACATCCATAGCGCGGCAGGTCCAGAACATCCTTCTTCAGGATTTGCCCAAACGCCGCCACAACGATCAGGTCCGGCGCCCACGCACGGAGCTGGTCCATCGCTTCGGGCGCGCGCAATTTTTCAGGCTGAATCAGCGGCAGACCGAGTTCCTGCGCCAGGGTTTTGACCGGCGGCATTTTATTCTCACGGCCACGGCCAGAGGCACGGTCGGGTTGGGTCACGACTCCGGCCACCTCAAACCGTTCTGCCAGCGCACGCAGGCTTGGTAGTGCAAAATCAGGGGAGCCCATGAAAACAACTTTTGTCATAGGGAGATTGTACCGCTTGTGGGTACGCTTGTCGGTACACTTGTTAGTGCGGTTGTCCGTGATTTTCTATATGCTTTGAGCATGTATGGCGATTCCATCGATTGCCTTCTGGTAACTTTTCCCCAAAAAAACTTGGTTGATTTTTACCTCTATTGGTTGTACAATATTCGCAGCACTAAATCCAAACCCCAACTCTTTTCGGAGGAGCTCATGTCAAACGAACCTATGATGGATGTTACCAGCGATGACAAACTGTGGGCCGCGCTAAGTTATGTCTTCGCCCCGATTGTTGGAATCATTGTGATGCTGATGGAGGATAAGAAAGCCCGTCCTTTCATTAAATTCCATGCTGTGCAATCCATTGCAGCCAGTATAGCCTTCTGGATCATCGCAACGGTCATCACGACCGTAACGATTGGCTTCGGCGGGTTGTGCGTACCCATCCTCTGGCTGGTGTTCCTCTATTGGGCTTACCAGGCCTATCAAGGACAGATGGTCAATATCCCACTGGTGACCAATTTCATTAAAGGTCAGGGCTGGGCCTAATTGTCTTTCAAAAGAAGGGCTACGCAAGTAGCCCTTTTTCTATAGGTTTCATACAACGCATCTCAGCAAGGTGGACCGTCGAATGGATATTAATAAATCATTCTCCTTTGCCTTCGAAGATAATCAATGGGTCAGTAAATTCAGCATGGGCGCGTTGATCACGCTCATACCGATTTTGAACTTCGCCTGGACCGGCTACATGGTGGAGCTCATGCGCAATGTAATGAACAACGCAGCAGAGCCGTTGCCTGCCTGGGATGATGTAGGCAAAAAGTTCAATGACGGCCTGATCCTGCTGCTGGCAGGACTCGTATATGCTCTTCCGATTCTGGTTGTTGTGTGTCTGCCTCTCGGCTTCATGATCGTGCCGGCTGTTCTATCCGGCAACAGCGACATGGAGGAAATCGCAAACGCAATTGCCGGTGTAGGCACCGCGGTCTTTTTCTGCCTGTTATGTGTTTTCTTCATTTATGTGTTGGCTCTCTCATTCATCTATCCGGCTGTCATGGTTCTCTACGCGCGTGAAGGAACCTTTGCAGCCTGTTTCAAATTCCGTGAGGTGTTCGACCTGATCGGTAAGAATTCCAGTCCATACGTAACGGCCTGGGCGGTAAATACAGGAGTAAGCTTCGCACTGAGTTTGGTAGTGGGGTTGGTTCAAACAATCCTGGGTTTTATCCCCTGCGTCGGGTGGATTGCTGCTATCGTGATTACCTTTGGCGTCATTATTTACACATCCGTGGTATACGCGCATCTTTTTGGCCAGTTTGGCAAGATGGCATTTGGACAGTCTGAGTCATTGGTGCAGACCTAGCCAGTGAACATATAGGCACGAAAAAAAGCTCACGTCGATGCGTGAGCTTTTTTATCGAATGACCAAAAATGTCCTACTCTACAAAGGGACCGGCTGAAACCATCGGTTTACCCTGATTTGCCTGATCCATTGGCAATAAGAACGTAACTGTGCTGCCCTTTGCCGGCTGGCTTTCCGCCCAGATACGCCCGCCGTGTAACTCTACGATGGATTTTGCAACGGCCAGACCCAGTCCCATCCCACCATGTCGGCGCGTCAGATGCTCCTCTACCTGGAAAAACCGCTCGAACACGCGCGGCAGATCCCTGGCCGGAATGCCGATCCCATCGTCCTGCACGGATACTTTCATATACCCAGAGTCTTCTTCTACCCCAATTGAGATGTGACCGCCCGGGTTGGTAAATTGCAGGGCATTCTTCACCAGGTTGCTGAATACGATGCCAATCTTGGAACCGTCCACATCTACAAAGAACGGCTGGTTCTTCATTTCAGCCTGTAGGGTAATGTTCCGCGCTTTCGCCTCATCTCTGAAATTCAGGATCGTATCCTCGGCAATCTTTGCCAGCGAAACTTTCTGACTGCGTACCCGTGCCGCGCCATTTTGAAAATTGTCCACACTGGAAAGGTTCTCCACCACTTCCTTCAATTTTGTGGCGTTGCGAACGATTGTATCTAATTGATCGGCGTGTTCCTCGCCGACCAGCTCCTTCAGGAAGGTGGCATGGCCAAGTATTAAACCCAGAGGTGTACGAAGCTCATGAGAGGTGATCGCCACAAAGTCGGATTTGAGGCGTTCAAGTTCGGCCAGTTCGACCCGGGCTACGCGCATTTTTCTTTCCAGCGCAGAATTACGCATCGCCTGTGCGGCCAGCGCGCCGAGCGTCTCGAGCATGGCCAGGTCTTCTTCGGTATAATGAGCGTTGTCCTTTTTATTGAGCGACTCCAGCACGCCAATTACCTCACCCCGTACCATCAGAGGGACCGCGACCAGGGAATTTGTTTGGTGTTTCGTCACCCGGTCAACCACCTTGAAGTGCCGTTTGTCTGCCTTGGCATCCTGAATAATCAACGGCTGGCGCTTGCGGAAGACCCAGCCGGCTGCGCTCCCATCCAGAGGCACACCCATGGGGCGGAGCACGTCGCGGTCAAACCACTGTACCGTAAGGAAACGAAGTTCGTCAGCGGCTTCATCGTACTCCAGAATGGAGGACAGCTCACTGTTGGTTAACTCGCTCGCTTCACTGATGACAGACTGCAAAAAGGAATCGAGGTCAGGCGAGGTCGTAAGCCCCCGCACTACTTCAAGCAAACGCTCCAGGTGAATTATACGCTCGCTGGGTATCATTTCCGTGATTATACAACACCGTCCCAGGAAAACCATAGGTATTTCATAACAACCAATTTTACAGAGTGCCGCATAATTAGGTAACTTTCAGGTTTCGATAACAGCCGCATAAAGCGGTTCAAAAAGCTTACTTAATAATCAGCCAAGCGGTAAAAGGCTTCCCGTGAAGCCAAACACAAGGAGACTTCAGGATATGGCAAGCAACAAAGTACGCGTCGCGGTCATTGGTGTGGGAAACTGTGCTTCCTCACTGGTACAGGGAGTTCAATTCTATAAGGACGCGGCCGAAGATTCAGTTATTCCCGGCATTATGCACGCCAGCATTGGCGGTTATCACGTTCGGGATGTGGAGTTCACCCTGGGCATTGACGTAAACACCACGAAAGTTGGCAGGGACCTCAGTGAAGCGATTTTCGCTGAACCCAACAACACGTATAAATTTGCAGACGTTCCTCACCTCAATGCTCCGGTGGTACGCGGCATGACCCATGACGGTCTCGGAAAATATTTGAGCGGCATGATTCACAAGGCTCCCGGCCCCACCGCCGACATTGTCAGGCTGCTGCGTGACACGCATACCGACGTGGTCATCAACTTCCTGCCGGTCGGCTCTGAAATGGCAACCAAATGGTACGTGGAACAAGTGATCGAAGCTGGCTGCGCGTTTGTAAATGGTATTCCCGTCTTCATTGCCTCCTCAGAATATTGGGGCAAACGCTTTGCAGATGCGGGTTTGCCCATCCTAGGCGACGACGTCAAAAGTCAGGTTGGCGCCACCATCTTGCACCGCGGCCTCGCTACGCTGTTCGTAGATCGCGGTGTAAAGATCGACCGTACCTATCAACTCAACTTTGGCGGCAACACTGACTTTCTCAACATGCTCGAACGCGAGCGCCTGGAGAGTAAAAAAATCTCCAAGACCAACGCGGTCACCAGCATGATTCCCTATGAGATCGCCCCAGAAAACGTCCACGTCGGTCCCAGCGACCATGTGCCGTGGCTCACGGATCGAAAATGGGCCTACATCCGCATGGAAGGCACCACCTTTGGCGAAGTACCGCTCAATGTGGAAGTGAAACTCGAAGTATGGGATAGTCCCAACTCCGCGGGCGTGATGATCGATGCGGTCCGCTGCGCCAAGATCGCCCTCGACCGCGAACTTGCCGGACCCATCATTGGACCTTCCTCGTACTTCTTCAAGACGCCACCAAAACAATTCCGCGATGATATCTGCCGCGAAAAAGTGGAAGACTTCATCTCCGGCAAATCGGACGAATAGGGCCAATACTGCTCTTCGGGAGCTTAGCCCCCGAAGAGCTTTAAACTTTCATAGATTTTCTTATGATGACTAAACTTCATCTCTTATTTTTGATCATTAGCCTGATCATTGCTTCCGCAGCTGCCTGCGCTCCTTTGGCAGCCTCCCCTACCCCCGATCTCAGCCTTGCTTATACCCAGGCCTATGCTACAGCCTTCGCCGCGCTTCAACCCACGGCTACTCCGATTCCAACGGATACACTCATCCCTCCACCGACTGCCATCCGCACACCACCCGCTTTGCCCGAGACCTTCGCGACCACGCGCCTGAATCCGTTCGATCCACCACACACCTACATCCCGGATACCTGCCAATACATTTACGACAAGTGGAATTCCAACAACGCCGCGCCCGGCACCGTTGTTATGGTGGTCATGTTGCACGGTATCAAGCGGGAACAGGTAGATGTCACCGCGAACGACATCACTGCCGCAGACTTTCGCAGGATGATGAACGATATGAAGGAACAGGGCTTCGAAGCCATCAATGCGACACAAATGGCAGATTTCATCGATCACAATGCCAAAATCCCAGCTCGCTCCGTTCTCCTTATCCAGGATGACCGCCGCACGGGAGAAAATTTCAACGACCACTTTCGCCCTTTCCATGATCAATGGGGCTGGCCAGTTGTCAATGCCTGGATCAGCTTCGAAGACGGCCCGCGCGCATTAAGCCTGCAGGACAATATCAATCTCGAAGCGGAAGGCTGGGTGGATCATCAATCGCATGGCTACATCCACAATATCAACATGAGTGATTCATCCACCGACGAATTTCTCAAGACCGAATTTGAAAAATCTATCGCCGACCTTAAAACCAATTTCGGCAAAACACCGGTTGCCATCATCTGGCCGGGCGGCAGTTTTGGAGTCCGGCCTGTGCAATTCGCGCGCCAGTTTGGGTTTCGGCTTGGCTTCACCATCAACCCCCGCGGCCCGGTCATGTTCAATTGGATTCCACTTGCCGACCAGGCCGACCCGTCACGCCCGGCGTTTCTCCCGGAAGGCTATGTCAATGACCCACGTATGGTCATCCCACGTTATTGGCCATACCAGGTGCGTGAAAGTCTCGATACAGTCCGTAACATCGGCAACGAAGCCGCCGAGTATGCGGAACAAAACAAAGCCATTGAACTGGAGTATTTCGATATCCTGTGCGCGGCAACGTTAGGCGCAATTCCCTGATAATGGATTCAGGGACTGCCCGAGGGACGTGCTTTCGTAGCACGCTCCAAAGGGGCTGTATACTTAACCAGAAATGGATCATCAACCCTACATTCCAGGATTAAGCCCTGCCGACCCGGGACCGCTCTCACGATTCACCCCTCCACTCGAAGAGGGCGTGGTCTCAGCCTGGCTCTCCCAGCACGCCGCAGCGGGTAGCTGGTTGCTGGACCCATTCGGATTCTCCCCACGTATGACTCTGGAGGCCGCGCGCGCTGGTTATCGCGTACTGGTAACGGTAAACAACCCCATTACGCGTTTTCTGCTGGAAATGTCCGCCAACCCACCATCGGAAGCAGATTTCAAGGCCGCACTTTCTGAATTGGAAACCGTCAAAAAAGGCGACGAGCGCCTCGGCGCGCATCTGCAAACCTTGTACGCCACAACCTGCGAAAAATGTGAAAAGGAAGTGCGGGCCCAGAGCTTTTTGTGGCGCAGAGACGAGCAGGCTCCTTATGCGCGTATTTACACCTGCCCACATTGTGAAGATTCTGGGGAACGTCCCGTCACTGAACAGGATATTGAGCGTGCAAAAAGGATCGCATCCACCGATGGTTTGCACCGCTCGCGTGCCTTTGAGAGAGTCGTTTCGCTCAAAGATGAAGATCGCATTTACGCGGAAGAAGCAATCGAACACTACTTACCGCGACCGCTCTATTTCCTTACGACCGTCATCAACCGACTCGACAGCTTGAATCTCACGCCCGAGCGCCAACGTGCATTAAGTGCCATGATCCTGGTGGCCTGTGATGCAGGCAACACACTGTGGGGACATCCATCCGAGCGACCGCGTCCCAAGCAGTTGACGATTCCAGGTCAGTTCCGAGAACACAATCTGTGGATGATGCTCGAGCGTGGATTAAGTCTATGGACCGAAACAGGCTCCAGCGTAGTCGTTGAGGCCTGGCCTAAGCGGCTTCCAGAGGATGGCGGAATTTGCATTTATGAGGGCCGTCTCAAAGACCTGGCGCGGGAAGTCAAAAAGGAAATTCCTATCGCGGCGGTGATCGGTTCCGTGCCGCGCCCCAATCAAGCCTTCTGGACTCTTTCCGCATTGTGGGCGGGCTGGCTGTGGGGGCGTGAGGCCGTTGAGCCGTACAAAATCGCGTTGCGACGCCGGCGCTATGACTGGTCCTGGAATGCGACCGCGCTGCATGCGGCCTTTGGCCATTTATTTGATTTGTTGCCGCCTGGCACTCCGTTTCTGGGTTTGGTCCCTGAGTCTGAACCTGCATTTCTAACCTCAGCGCTGACAGCTGCAGTCGCAGCAGGCTTTGATTTGAAATCACTGGCGCTTCGGACTCAAAATGACCCGGTTCAGATCAACTGGGTGCGCGGTGAGCATCAAAGTCGCGATAACAATGTAATGAACGTGGATAATGTGCGGAATGCGATTTACTCACATCTAGCCGAACGCGGCGAGCCTGCCAGTTACCTGCATGTACACGCGGCAGGTTTGATCGCGCTGGCTGAGTCACATACAATCAAACAAAGGGATCAGGAATTTGATGAGGCGCTGAGAGCAACACAATCCGTTATACAAACGGCGCTCGCCGATGACGAACGTTTTGTGCACTATTCAACGGGCGAAAATATCGATACGGGAATGTGGGGAATCCGCGATGATAACAGTTTTGCGGGACGGCTCTCTGAAGTACATCGTCACTATGAATCGCTAGCCGACCGCGTGGAGGTTGCCATTGTCACATTCCTGCAAAAAAAACCAGACAGTATCTACCTTGAAATCGAAGAGGATCTTTACCCGCACTTTCCCGGTTTGTTTACACCTTCAAAGGCGATGATCTATGCTGTGCTTGACTCGTATGCCGAAAGAAACGGGGCCGCGTGGAAACTACGCGCGGAAGATGTTGCGTCGGCGCGGCGTAATGAACTCAACACCATCAATGCCATGATCGGAGTCGTTGGAACCCGTTTGAACTTTTCGACCCGCACGGAGGGGAAAAACCTGTTATGGGAAGAGAACGGTCAGATCCAATATGCACTGTATGTGCTGGCTTCTGCCTTGATCGGGCGTGCCCTGATAGAAACGCCTTATCCATCTGAACAGACCATCATCGTCATCCCTGGCGGACGGGCTGCGCTCATTGCTTATAAGGCGCAGCGTGATCCCGCCCTCGCGGCACGCCTGAAAAATTATCGAATGGTGAAATATCGGTTATTGCGGACTCTCTTTGAAGTCCCGGTGCTGACGCGGGAGACATTTGAAGAACAAATCTCCAGCGATCCGCTGGAAAAATCCACCTCGCAGATGATCATGTTTTGACCTCACCCCTGCCCTCTCCCATGGGGAGAGGGGGAACAAAGGAAATGCTCAAACCTCAAAAGCTGAACCCCGGCGATAGAGTCGCAACCGTATCCCTCTCATGGGGTGGACCAGGCACTTTTCCACAGCGCTATGAAGCAGGGAAACGTCAATTGCAGGATGAATTTGGTGTGCAGGTGGTTGAAATGCCAAATACTTTGAAAGATGCAGACTGGTTGGCTCGCAACCCCGGGGCTCGCGCCGATGATCTGATGCAAGCATTTGCCGACTCTTCGATCAAGGGTGTTTTCTCTACAATCGGCGGTGAAGATTCGATTCGCGTGCTGCCATACGTCGATTTGAATGTAATTGGGGACAACCCAAAAGTTTTTCTCGGTTATTCCGATACAACCATCAGTCATTTGATCTGCTACAAGGCAGGGCTGGTTTCCTTTTACGGTCCGAGTATCATGGCAGAATTTGGTGAAAACGGTGGCATGTTTCCATACATAGTTCAGTCATTACGACAAACCATATTTTCCAGTGACGTAATCGGTGAAGTGAAACCAAACACCGAAGGCTGGACAGTGGAACGACTCGACTGGGGCGATCCAAAGAACCAGGAGCGCCAACGAAAATTAAACCCATGCACCGGATGGAAATTTCTGCAAGGAACTGGAACCCACCCTGGTCATTTGCTCGGCGGTTGCATCGAAGTATTTGATTGGGCGCGCGGGACTGAGATTTTTCCTGAACAGTGGGAAAATGGCATTCTTTTTCTGGAGACATCCGAAGAAGCACCGCCACCCGATTTCGTAACGCGCACATTACGGGTTTATGCACGGATGGGAATCCTGAATCAACTTTCAGGGATTCTTTTCGGCCGGCCTGGTGGAGATGTGCCGCCGGAGAAATTCGATGAGTATGATCGCGCTATCCTGCAAGTGGTTCGTGAAGAAGAAGGCATGACCGATTTACCAATCATCACGAATATGGATTTTGGTCATACCAGTCCCATCTGTGTTCTGCCGTATGGCCTTCAAGCCGAAATCGACTGTGACAACCAGAGCTTCTCTATTATTGAGAACGCGGTTACAGACTAACTCATCTCTCCATGCCAAAACTTGAACAAAATCGAACCTGGGATGTCATTGTCGCGGGCGGCGGACCGGCGGGTTTCTTTGCAGCCATCCGTTGCGCGGACGCTGCGCGGAATCCGGGTCTGCGCGTGCTCATCATCGAGAAGGCCAGCCAGACACTTGGTAAAGTTTTAGTTTCTGGCGGCGGTAGGTGCAACGTCACGCACGCCTGTTTTGACCCGGCCCGATTAATCACGTTCTATCCACGCGGGGCAAATGAATTGCGCGGCGCGTTCACGCGTTTTCAGCCAGCAGATACTGTGGAATGGTTTGAGGCGCGCGGCGTGAAGCTCAAGACCGAAGCGGACGGCCGTATGTTTCCCGTCAC
>Ga0114129_10003974_pt1 | contig 20883 bp, 12 predicted proteins | sample RhiMetdeltSRZDD1_FD_80071 | JGI IMG/M metagenome (GOLD analysis project Ga0114129, IMG submission 80071) | Populus rhizosphere microbial communities from Tennessee, USA - Rhizosphere MetaG P. deltoides SRZDD1 (version 2) (version 2) | ecosystem: Host-associated > Plants > Roots > Rhizosphere >... | reverse complement strand
TCACGGTTGGGAATCGGCTCCACCGAAATGTACGTGGTGGCCGAAACTATATGAACGGTAGTTACAACGACGGCGGCAACGACCAGCCCAACGGTTCGCTTCGTGCGACAGCGGTGTTCTACACGTGAGGTTCGCATCGAGAGACCCATATACATATAAGGGTGAACAACTGTGGACTACGCTGTAGGAGCTGCGTCCACCGATAACGCCTCCGTCACGGATCGAAATGGATACGGGCAGCCATGTGGCCGTCAATCAATCCCTCGTTCGATAGGGTGACCGACGCCGTTCTAAATACACGGTGCCTCGCCGAAAGTTGGCGAGCACGCGCGACCGCCAGCTCGTGAGATCCGAAACAATTACTCGCGCAAGCCCGTCTATAATCGCACCGGTTGATCGCGCTGTTCAAGTGGGCGGTGGAGGAGTCGCCCATGCCGGCACTAACGGCACTCATGTTCGTGATCGCGCTCCTGCCGGTCGCGCCGCATATCATCCACGTCGCCTTGATGGCTGCGACCCACCGTCGTCATGGCCGCCACGGTGGTGTGGGAAATTCGGTCGAACCGTGTGCCGACTGCGGATTCGGGCGCATCTCGTGAACGAACGTTTGGATGCAGAGGGCGTATCGGCCGTGATTTCAGGCTTCCAGGATCAACAGTCGACCGGCATTTCGGTGCGTTCGGCTACGGAGTTGCTGCGACCTTTCGACCAACTCCCAGTGAGGCCGCGGGCGCAGAACTGGCGACGGACGAAGCCGCGCAACGGGAAGTCCCGGTGCGCATTACGGTCTTGAAGTCCCGCAGCGAAGACCCAGTCGCCGGACCAGTTCCGCGAACCGGGCGTCGGATCGGAGACTGCGGAACGTGGGTCGTACCGCCAGCCACGCGAGATCCGACGCGCGCACATCGTACGCCGCGCGAAGGGACTCCAGCGCACCCGTGGCATCGCCCAGGCCAGCCTGGACCTGGCCGATGATGCCTGGCGAGACGAATCGCGTTCTCGCCAGGGCGCGCAGTTCGTCGAGGATTATCTGTGCACGGTCCGCATCGCCGGTCACGGCCGCGGCATACCCGAGACCTGCGAGGGTTTCCGGAGATCGTCCCGACAGATCGACGGCCCTCTCGGCGTGATGCAAGGCATCGGCAAAGGCTCCGGACTCAGACAGGGCCTGTCCAAGAAAGAAATGCCCGGGACCGAACGTGCTGTCGAGCGCGAGTCCCCTGGTGAATGCGGCCGCCGCATCCTGGAATCGGCCGCTGTAATACGAGACCAGCCCTGCGGAGATGGTGATCGGCAGCGATACCGGATCGATCGCCACTGCCCGCTCGATGGCGGCCCGCGCTTCCTCAAAACGTCCGCGGGGTACCAGGCAGTTCAATGCGTACCACTGGAAGGCGGTGGCGTAGCCTGGCGCAAGCTCGAACGCGCGAACGAAGTGGCGCTCCGCGTCGGACCACGCCCAGTCGTAGACCGATTCGACGAGGGCCAGTGAGGCGTAGGCTTCAGCGAGATCCGGCTGGATCTCGAGCGCCTGCAGCGCCATCCTCTTCGCCTTCGGCATGACCTCCTGCGGCGGACGCAGGCCGTACACGGCGAGGGTCGCGTACGCGTCCGCAAGCCCCGCGTGCGCCTTCGCATACCCTGAATCGGCAGCGATGGCTTCTGTGAAGTATTCGATCGCGAGCTGCAGGCTCGCGTCGGTGCGGCGGTTCCATTGGTACCGCCCCTTCAAATATGCCGTATACGCCTCGGTGACACCTGTCGCCGCCGGGATCAAAGGCGTTTCACGCGGGACGGCGAGCGTGATGCGCAGCTCGTCGACAACGGCGCGCGCGATTTCGTCCTCCACGGCAAAAACGTCGGCCAGCTCGCGGTCGAACGCCTTCGACCAGATTAGATACCCGTCGGGAACGCTCGTGAGCCGTGCAGTGGCGCGAAGGCGGTTGCCGGTGGTGCGTACACTGCCTTCAAGAACGCTGTCGACGTTCAAGCTTCTGGCAACCCGTTGGAGGTCCACCTCCTGATCCCGGAACTGAAACGACGCGGTCCGCGACGCAATTCTCAACCCGCGGATCCCTGACAGGCCCGTGATGATCTCCTCCGCCATTCCCTCGCACAAGTACTCCTGATCGCGGTCCCTGCTCATGTCCGTGAAAGGCATCACGGCTATGGATGCGAGGACGTCGGTCGAACCGCGGCCGGCCGCGGCACTGGTTGGCGTCAATTGCTGGAGGGAAGTCAGCAGCTCGCTAGCCGATGGGAATCGCGATTCCGGATCAACCTCGAGACATTGGCTGATGACGCGCCTGACCGGCTCGGGCACGTCCGGTGCTCCCTCGAATCCGGGTCGTCGGCTATCGATCGTGGCGGCGAGCACATCGAGGAGTGTGGCTGCCGCGAACGCCCGTCGGCCCGTGACCATCTCATAGAGGAGGGCGCCGCAGGCGAACACATCCGCCCGCGCATCAGCGGCCGCTCCGCGAGCCTGCTCGGGCGCCATATAGCCCGGCGTGCCGCTCAACTCGTGTGCCAGAGACAGCATCGTCGTGTCCCCATCGGGCTGAGCTGAGACTCTGGCGATGCCGAAATCGAGGATCTTGATGGGGCCCCGGCGCAGGACGAACACATTCGCGGGCTTCAAATCCCGGTGGACGATGTCCGCAGCGTGCGCGGCGGCAAGCGCGGAGGCGATCTGCGTCCCGATGTCCAGTGCCTCAGCGATCGGCAGCGGTCCGCTGGCCAGCCGCTGGTCCAGCGCCTCACCCTCCAGTAATTCCATCACTGCGTACGGGACACCGTTCACGTCGCCGACGTCGTAAATGGTGACGATGTTGGGATGTGATAGCGCGGCAACAGCGTGAGTCTCGGCGGAGAACCTGTCAACGGCTTCGCGATCGATCTCCGCGCCGGACAACACTTTGATCGCGACGTCACGTTTGAGCCGAGGATCGGCGGCGCGATAGACCTCGCCCATCCCGCCCGCGCCGAGCAACGCCAGCACGCGATAGGGTCCCAGCTGATCGCCGGCGTGAAATTTCATCTGCCTGTGAATCGCGTCCTCACTGCTCGGGCACGGTATCTCATAGACCCGCGAGATACTGACGCGCCTCTTTGGGCACCGCAGTGAACCGCAGCACGAACGGGCCGTTCACCGGCGGTCGTCGGAGTACTTTCCCGTATATGCCGGTGACGGCCCCCCTTACGTTGTTGGGCTTCAGCAGCAGCTTCAGATCGGTGAACGCAGGCGGGGGAAGCATCGTCTGGATTTCAGCCTCGTGTGGCGAGAGTCTGACGATCAGGCCATCCTGCTCCTCTCCGCCGACGTCCTTTCCGCTTACTCTCCGGAATGACACCGGAAGGGGCGGTTCGACAACGGTCCATTGGACTTCGCCGGTGGGCAGCGCGAGATTGTGAATACCTCCAAGCCCGCCGATCTCGTAGATCGTGATTGGCTGCGCCACCCCTTTGGGCTCGACGGTCTGCTCACCAAGAATCGTGAGAGGCGCTTTGATGGCGTTCCGGGTCGCTGCAGCAATGAGAATCTGGCCGCCGACCGTGTACCCCTCGATTCGACCCGCGAGGTTGACGTTGCTTCCGACGACGCCGTACTTGGCCCGCTTGCGTGAACCGATGTTGCCGGCGACGACCTCTCCGGTGTTGATGCCTATCCCCATCTCGAGTTCGGGTAGACCATGTTCGATGTTCCAGGCATTGACCCGGGGCATTGCGAGCTGCATTTCGAGCGCGCACGCAACAGCCCGTTCGGCATCGTCCGGCCGCTGGACCGGTGCTCCGAAGATAGTCAGGATCGCATCGCCGATGAACTCGTCGATCGTTCCGTTGTACTTTTGAATCACGGTCGTCATGTCGCTGAGATAGTTGTTCAGCAACGTGACGATGGTTTCGGGTGGCAACGTGTCCGAGAAGGCGGCAAACCCCCGCAGGTCCGACATCATTATCGTCACGGTCTTTTTCTGGCCGGCGAAATCCAACGCCCCGGCCGACTTGAGCAGGCTGTCCGCGATCTCGCTGGACATGTAGCGGCCGAAGGTCTGTTCGATGAATCGCGAACGGACCTCGAGCTGTTCGGTGCGCTCCCTGACTTTGTCTTCCAGGTTCCCGACGAGCTCGGCGTTCCTGATCGACACGGCAATTTGCCCTGACAGCAGCCCGAGGAGGAGTGTGCGTTGCGGTGTGAACGCATCGCTGGTCAGATCGTTCTCGAGATACACCAACCCGACGAGTTCGCCCTGGTTCAGGATCGGCTGACACAGAATGGACCGCGTCTGCCGCTTCTGAACGTAGGGATCCGTCAAGAAACGTTCATCCTGCTGTGCGTCATCGACGACGACCACTTCCTTTGTGCGCGCTGCGAAGTGGATGACTCGCTGGGGAAGGAGGGCGGCGCCCTCCACCGAGTCGATGGGGATAGACATGAGCACCGTGGTCGCATCCGACACCACGTTGCCTTCGGCCTCCACAAACAGTTCATCGTCACGGGACAGCAAGAGGAGCCCCCGCTGCGCACCGGCGTTCTCGAGAAGGATCCCGAGGAGACGGTCGAGCAGACGGCCGAGCACGACCTCTCCGGAAATGGTCTGCCCGGCTTTGATCAGCGTGTTCAAGTCGAGGCTTCCAGCGCCCGAACGCGTGGTCGCGGTCTCGATCGTGCTGGCCGCCCCACCCACCGCTGCCGGACGCGGGTCGCGGTAATCGGTGAGCAGTTGCGGAAACTCCGTCTCGAGCTCCTCGACCTTCCGGTTCGCCCCCCAGAGCTGGTAGGCGTAGCGCGCATCTCTCAGGTACATCGCTCCAATGCGGGAGTGGGGCCGCTGCTCTATCGCAAACCGGGCCGCCAACTCGTTGGCCAGTGCCTCATCGTGCAGGAACTGCGCGTGATGCGCCGCATCGATTGCGCGGTCGTAAAGATCGGCCGCTGTGGCTTCGGCGCCGGTGATGCGCGCGAGCTCCGCCTCCACCATCAATCGTTTCGCAAGGAAATTCTCCGGGCATGTGTCGGACCAGATTTTCAGCTGCGCAAGGTTGGCGTGCAGCCGCTCCATCGCGTCGCGCCCGTCCTCGCCGCCATCTCCGACCCAGAGGGCCGCTAACGACAGCGACTGGTAGAGGAGGTGGTCCGACAGATTCGGGTGATTGACGATGAAGCGGAGTCTCGTTTCGATTTCACGACTGGCGTCGAGTGCTTCCTTGGGTCGACCGAACAAGTACAAAGCCTGCGCCTTGAGAATCTTGTAGAAGCAGACCGCCATCGCGATCTGGTGTCTGTCGCAGGACTCGAGGAAAGTGGCCTCGTCCAGTCCAGCAGCGGCAAACTCGAAACTGGAGTGCGTCCGTCCGGCCAGCGTGGAGAGCACGATCTGGTGCGCACGAATGCCCGCGGCGGCACCTGGATTCTGCGTGCGCGATGTAAAGCCGAGTTGATCAGGGATACCGTCGAGAACGTCGTCGAGACGCTTGCCGCTGAACACATCCAGCACGACTCGGTACATGACCAGATAGCCTGCCCAGAGGATGTCTCCGGAGTCGAGCCCCTCGTGATATCCCCGGTCGATCACGGGAATCGCCCGGCGCACGTGATGCACCCAGGGCATGAGTTCGGAGCCCATGACCAGACACACCGTTGCCGTGGGCGCGCGATCCTTGAATCGATCGCAGAGTCGCAAGGCGAGCTCGCCGAATTCGTGCCCTTCCTTGTAGCGCCCCATGAACGCGCCGAGAATCAGGCCATAGTTTGAAAACGACAGCGCGGATTCGGGTGCGTTGCCGTATTCCAGGGAGATGCCCACCGACGTGCCGACGATGAGGGGAAACAGCTCCTGGTTCGAAAGGAACGCCGTGATGACCAAGTGCCGCAGACAGCGTTGGGCCAGCGCCATCTCCGGGCTGTCGAGATCCGGGTTGTCGATGAGTGACGCCGCCTCACGACCGCCGAGCAATGCGGCCACCCTGGCCAGGGCCTGCTGTCCGGCCTGCTGCACGTTTTCGAGCGGAAGCGGTACGCCGACAAGAGCAAGGGCCTTGCGCCCCGCTTCCAACGCTTCGTCAAAATGCGTGAGAAGCGTGTTCTGCGCAATCCGCGTGAAGTACACCTCGGCCTTCTCGAGGTCGGTACGGGCGTGTTCCAGGGTATCGGCGACGATCTCGCTGCAACGGTCGAAGTTGCCGTTCAGGTACTCGAGCGACGCGCGCTGACGATGAGCCTCCATCATGAGCTCATAGCTGGTCGTCCAGCCGTCATCGCCCAGGAGAAACTGGGCGTCACGGACGTAGGTCAGCGCCGAGGCAAATGCGGTTGCATCCGACGCCTTGCGTCCGGCATCGAGATTGAGTCTCGCGAGAGCCGTTCGGTCGGCCTGGGAATCAATGAGGCTCCGTCCGAGATTCAGGTGATCAACAACGGTGAACAGACGCTCCTGCAGGGCCTTGGCGGTCAGCGTCGCCCACAGACGTCGTCCGATCGTCAGATGGACGTCCGCGCGCTTCGACTCTTCGATCAATGAGTACGCGGCTTGCTGCACCCGATCGTGTTGAAATGCGAACTGCTGCATCACGAGCGGCGACAACACGTCGGCGGGGTCAATGGCCGTCAGTTCGGACAATGGACGAATCAGTTCCTCCTGGATCGCGGGACGGAGACTCTCGAACGTTTGCTGCTGTGTCGATTTGCGAACGAGGGCCAACGTTTCTATGTCGAACTGATTGCCGATACACGCAGCAAGCTGAAGGGATTCCTGAGTCTGGCCGTCAAGCGCGCGCAACTTCCGCAGCAGCAGGTCCACCACGTTATCGGTGATGTCGGCGGATCTGATCCCCTGCAGGTTCCAGGTCCAGCGGGGGCGCTCGTCGGGAGTGGCCGGCGTTTGCCTGATCAGACCTTTCTGATGAAGCGCCAGGAGAAACTGCCGGACGAATAGGGGGTTGGCCCGAGTCTTCTGCACGACGAGACGCGCCAGGGGCGTCACCTCCGAGGTGTCGGTTTGCAGCGTATCGCCGAGCAGCCTGGCGACGTCCGAAAGTCCAAGCGGGGTGAGCTTCAGCGCCGTGATTTCGCCGCCGCCGTCACGGATGGCACGGAGCACCAACATGAGCGGGTGCATGGCGTCGACTTCGTTCTCACGATACGCGCCAATCACGTAGAGTCGATCGAGCTCAGCGTCAGTCAAGACGACGCGCAGCAAACTCAGCGTCGCAGAGTCGGCCCACTGGAGGTCGTCGAGGAAGAGTGCGACGACGTTGTCCCGCGCGCACAAGGTGCGCAGCAGTCGGCCGACGGCGAGGTGGAATCGGTTCGCGGCCTCTGCGGGCTCCAGCGGCGCGACGGCTGGCTGGGGGCCGATGATCAGTTCGAGGTCGGGCAGCACATCGAGGAGCACCTCCGCATTCGGCGCCAGCGCTTCGTTGAGATTCCGCCGCCAGGTGGCCAGGCGGGCAGGGCTCTCCGTAAGAAGCTGGCGAACGAGGTCGCGGACGGCGACCACGAGAGCCGAATAGGGGACCGTGCGCTGCAGTTGATCGAATTTGCCGGCGATGAAGTAGCCGCGGGCGCGCGTGATCGGCTTGTGGATCTCGTGAACCAGCGCCGATTTGCCGACGCCCGAGTAACCGCTGACGAGCATCATCTCAGCCCGACCGCGTCGGGCGCGCTCGAAACCCTCGAGCAGGCGCTCGACTTCTTTCTCGCGGCCATACAGACGTTCGGGGATCTGGAAACGCTCCGAATAGTCGTTCCGTCCTGCCTCGAACCGCTCCAGCCCTCCACCGCCGCGAATCGTCTCGAGATCGGCCAGAACGCCGGACGTGCTCTGGTACCGGTCCTCCGCCTTCTTCGACAGCAATTTGGTCACGATTTTCGACAACGCGAGTGGCACGTCCGGGTTGCGGCGGTTCGGCGGGACGGGTTCACGCGCGATGTGGCAGTGAACCAGTTCCATGTCATCGGTCGCTTCGAACAGGGGACTCCGCGTCAGCATCTGGTAGAACGTTGCTCCGAGGGAGTACAGGTCGGTCCTGTAGTCCAGCGACCGGTTCATGCGGCCGGTCTGCTCTGGAGACATATAGGCCAGCGTGCCTTCGAGCACCGCGGGGCTCATCAGCACCGGGTGCTCGACCGAAAAGCGCGTCGCGATGCCGAAGTCGATGATCTTCAGCTCGCCAGTGGCCGGGTTGATGACGAGATTCGACGGGTTGACGTCCTTATGGATGATCTGCGCCCGATGCACGTGGCCGAGGGCTCCGGTGGCCTGGATTGCGCTGTCCAGGAACTCGTCCACCGACAGCGCCCTTTCTTTGAGAAGATTCGCCAATGACATGCCGCCAAAGTCCTCGAAGACCATGACCAATGTCTTCTCGTGAGGCCGCAGCTCGTAACCGCGAATCACCCCTGGGACATCGAGGCTTTCGGTGATCTCGAACTCCTGACGGTAGCGCGCCAGCTCCGCCGCCGTCGGATACTCGGTCTTGAGGACCTTGATCACGACCGGCAGTCGATCGGCCTCACGGACGGCGCGAAGAACGAGCGAGCGCTTGCTCTCGTGGAGCCGCTCCCTGATCTGGAAACCCTGAATGAAAGACATGCGATCGCCTCTCCGCTAGCCGGCAACTCCGATGCCGGTGGGGTGCGGCGGTTCCGGACGGGCATCGTAGTAGCCGATTCCGTGACCGACCTGCGCGAAGTTGATCTCGGAGAAATTCCCGAACGGCTTGTAGATCCTCAGCAACGGGTAGATGTCCTCTTCCCATCGATCGACGTCCTCATATGCTGAGAGGGCAGGGCCCGGCATCATCCGGCCGGCCTCAATGTATTCCTCCATCGCGGCCAGGTGCACGCGGGCCACGGCGCTGCGGCGGGCGCGCTCGAGGCCGCCGCGGGCGTAGTCCCAGAAGGCTGTGTTCCAGCGGGAGCCGCATGCGTAGTGCCACGCGACGAAGAGCGAATTGCGGCAGATGTATGCGACCAAGGCGCCATTGAAGTAGTCGACCTCGTCGGTGTCGTGGGTACTGCCGCATCCGCGGTCGGCGATCCAGTGCGCCACTTCGCGCACCTGAACAATCGCCGTGCCGATGGCCGTGGCCTCGAGGGGCTCGAGGAAAGACGCGGCATTCCCAACCGAGAAGACTCGGCCGTCGAACATTGTCCTGCGCAGGAAATTAGGAAAGTCTAGCACCCCGCGGTGCGTCCAGTCGGCGAATCCGTCCTCCTCGAGGCAGGCCGTGAAGTCGGCCTCCACCTCTGCGTCGGAACTGATGCGCGGGTTGAAGATGTAACCGCTGGAGGTCGCGTGCTGCAGGGGAATCTGGAAAATCCACCCGTGCGGTCGAGCAATGGCGCGTGTTGATCCCGACAGACCACCCGGCGGCAACCATCGGAGAATCGCGCGACCGGTAGGCACCCAATTCAGTTGGATGAAGTCGTCCATATGGAGGGCGGCAAGCCGCGGGAAGCCACGTGCATCGATCGCGTAGTCGCAGGTAGCAATCGCGCCGTTCGCATACCGCAACCGAACCCCACCGGGTAACGTGTGGACTTCCTCGACTCGTGCGTCGACGCGTTCCGCACGCACGTGCTCGGCGAGCACGCGGACGACCTCCGTGGCATCGAAGTGATAGCCGATGAGGCGCGTCGGATGAAAGCGATTCAAGAACTCGCCCCCGAGTCGCCCCCATCCATGAAAGAGCGTTCCTCTCTTGAGGGTCGCTCCGCAGCGTGCTGCCAAGTCAGCAAAACCCAGTCCCGTCGTCTCCTCTAGCCACAGAGGAAAACGAGGGGTCGTTCCTTCGCCGACTCCGATCGTCGGAATTCGCGAGTCGAAGACGTGCAAGAGCTCCGCTTCCGGGAGCCGTCGCGTGATGTGCGCAGCGGCGATGAACCCGGCCGTGCCCCCTCCGATGACGGCGATTCTCACTAGAGGGACAGCTCCATCAGTGTTTCCGCGGGTCGGAGCAGATGCTGCACCGCAAGAAGAGCGTGCGCGATGCTGGAGTTCCATGGAGCCGCGGCATAGAGACGAGCGATGTGTGTCTCGTCGCGTTCAACAGCCCGTCCGTCGGGATCACGGCCGGTCGCAAGTCGCCACGGCCCGGTATTCAGGGACGCGAGTTCTCTCTGGAACGCTAGGGTAGGTTGTTCGGGGCCGGGTTTCCGATCCAGAAACTTGCTCAAGAGAACCGCGCCGCGGGCGGCCGCGGTCATGCCCAATCCAAAGTACGGATCGAGCGCGCACACGGCATCGCCGATCGCGACGAGTCCCATCGGCCATGCCGCGAGACGGTCGTAGTGCCGCACCCGGCTGGATGCGTCCGCGTATTGATGGATGGGAGACATCGGTGTCGCGTGCAGGAGCGCCTCATGAAGTCTGTCGTCGCCGAGCCCGGCGCTGAAGGTCAGGAACGCGCTGTCATCGTACGGCATCGATTGATCGACGCTCCCCACCAGAACGACGCCCCAGAAATCCCGTTCGGCGCGCAGCATGATTGCGCCACGATCAGATGCTGCCGCTGCCGCGATGGAGAGACACTGCCAATCCGGTGCAGCAGCCGGCGGGAGGTGAAACCAGCGTGAGACGTATCGTCTATCAGACTCCACCACGGTCTGTTCGAGGAAAGGTCCGAACCGGCCCGCCAGGCCGTCGAGCCATGCGGGGAGACTCGAGCCTCTGCCGCTCGTATCCACCACCAGGTCTGCCAGAACAGCCGCCTCGCGGCCATGGTCGTTGACCACACGAACGCCGGTCACGCGCTCACCCGCGTCATCGCCGAGCAGGCCGACCACTCTTTGCCCCGCTCGCACATCGACGCTCGGCTTTCGCGAGAGGCAACGCCGCATGACGTCCTCGAGCAGCGCTCGGGAGCTGGCGAATGTTCGGATACCAGAACGTGTCCGCGGCAGCCAACCGGAAGGAACGCGAAGCGCCGCATCAGCAGAAGCATCGAACGGAACGCCGCCCAGACCGACGAGTTCTGCCCTCCAGCCGGGCATGAGATCGTCGAACGCGGCTGCGCCCGCCGCCATCAAGAGATGAAGACAGCGGCTCTGGGGCGCGCCTCGTCGTGCCGGCGGTCCGATGCCGCTTGAATGACTCGGATAGTGGTCGCGCTCGAGGAGTGTGACGCGTGTGAACCGGGCAGCCAGAGCATGCGCAGCCAGGAGGCCGCCGATTCCGCCGCCGACGACCAACGCGTGCCGGCTCATCTCGTGCCGGTTTCCTGGCCAGGACCTCTACCGCTTCCGCGCGAGCGGCCGCTTGTATCGCGCGGGAACATCATAGGAGATACGCGTGAACGTTTGCGCGACAACCACGGTGACCTCGCCATCCGGGGCCGCGCCGTGCCGGCGGCTCGCTGCGGCCTGTCGATCGATCGCCACGAATGGGCCGTTGATTTGCCGTTCGTTCGGATTGGTGAAGTACTGGTTGTTGTAATAATGTCCTTCCTCGAACATCAGGTGAAACAGATAGACGCCTGGACGCGTCTCGGTCCCCGCGACCCGCAGATCCCGATGGGACGCGGCTGTTGAGACGCAAGCCTTGTCGGTGATCCTCAGGTCGAAGTTGTGGTGGATGATTTTCGCGAGCGCCGCCGGTTCGGGATGGCCCTCCAATCGCGCGTCGAGATCCGGCTGTTCGTCCTGCCGGTAATGGAGCAGTGTGTAGGGCCGTTTCCAGTAGATCGCGACCAGGCTCGGCACGGAGATCAAGTAGCGGCCTTTGGCGTCGTAGCTCGTGGACATTCCAGACCAGACGCCGACCATGAGGTCATACGGCCTGGCGTAATCGAATTGGGTCTCTGGAGTCATTGCGGCAGCCCTCGGGCGCCCGACGATCAGAAATGAACGACGAAAGGATTCAACTCGCTTTCCTCGAGCGATCGCGCGAGCCATCCTTCACGAACCGGGACATCATACAGGCGGCCCGGGCCCCACCGAGCCCAGAAATGCCGAAGCCCCGGCGCGACCACGCGCACCACAGGCAATCCGACATCCGGCCGCGTTTGATCAAGGACGAGGACGTCGATGCCTCGCTTTGCCGCAAGCTTACAGCAGGTGCGAACATCCTGGTGAAGGTCGTCCGACGCGAGGCTGGTGAACGCTTGCAAGCACCTTGATCGTGCGCGGATGTCTGGCGACAGGTAGTCGGCGTCGGCGAGCCGTACCGTACGCCACCAGTGGACCGTCTCCCTGCTTCCGCGATACGTACGGGCCGACGCGGGCCCGCGCGCGGCGGGCACCGACTCGAGTGACTGATTCAGCTCGGTCAAGGTGCGCGTCAGCGCAACCCTCGCGTCGAGATGCGCGCCGAAACCGTAGATGATGTCCTCCTCGACCGTGTTCACTCGCCTCGACACCGCCGCAAATACAGGCACACCGAAATCGCTGGTGATATCGAGGACCCACAGTTCGCGACGCAGTCCGACGTAGTGGCGCATCAGGGCCGAGACGTAAGGATCGTCTGCACTATCCAGATCCACCGCGGGCCGTCGGAGACGGTTGTACCACCAGATCGCAACGGCATCTCGCTCGATCAGCTCCAGCAGGCCCTGAAGCACGGCCTCTTCGAGAACCGCACCAGCGGCGCATCCGTTTGAGTCGGCGCGGGCAAACACTGGATGCAGGCTCTGGTATCCGAAGTAACAGTACGACGTGGGCAGGTAACGTGTCTGTTCCGTCGTCAAGGACCAGAGTGGCGTCCATTCGATCGCAGCGGTCTCGCAAAACGGCTCGGGCACCCAGTAGGCCTTGTGCCCTCTCCGATTGTGCGATTCGCGCTCGGCATATTGTCGTTCGCTGTAGTGCATGCAGGCGTTCGGGTGAATTGCCGCTGGCCCAAGGTCGACGAATGTCGACGTGATCCGCGGCTCGGTCCCGTCGAAGACGCCGCTGTACCGCTCGAGTGACTCGAAGAGCGCGCTCGCACGCGCCTGCTCGGGAGTCTTGCCCCTACCGCCCGAACGGCGCCGCATGGCTTCGCGGAGAAAGAAGCGCTCATCGTACACGTCTGAAAAATGGTGATCGGCTGCGACCGTAGGCGTGACCGACGGCTCTTCGAGATGAGCGGCATCGGTCCGCTCTCCCCGTGTCAGTGTGCTGACGATTCCCGTGATCGGACTCAGGTGTCGTTCGAGCTGCTCGATCACCTCGCGGGAAGGGCCACTTCGATCATCGCCGGCACTCGTGTGAACCCTTGGCCGGTCCCGCAGGCGCACCGGCCGGGGACGCATGCCATCAATTTCCGCAGGGCAGCCGCACGCTGGACAGTGAGGGCGGCGGTTCAGGGTGTGATGGACTCGTGCCAAAGTGAGGACGTTGGTCGACACCACCCGGTCCAGGAGGACCGACTGTCCTCCGGTTGCGATCCAGCGCGTGATCTCTGTAGCGGCGTCGGCGAGGGCTGAGTGCTGCGCAGAGAGCATCGAAGCGGACGGAGCGCCCACCGGCACGTCCGTGCCGTTGCGCTCCGCCAGGTATCGCTCGACCCTTTGGTGCCCGCGCAGCCGCTGCGCCAGGCACTCCCAGCACGCAGTCTGCCCCGGCACGAAGGTCGGCCCGAGCCAGGTCTCCAGCCCCACAGGCTTCACCAGAAGCCACGCCTTGCCGGATGCCAGCGACCGTGAATTCCAGTTGGCAATCTCCGGTCTCAAATAGTTGTCGGTCACGACGATCGTGCAGTCGCCGTCGGGCACAACCGTGATTCCGTTATGCGCGAGGAGCTCCGTCAGCAGATCGGCGCCGACGGCGCCGAACGCCATGGTGGATACGCGCGCGAGGTTGAGACGGGAGCGTGCCAACGAGGGGGCTACGCCCGCGTGTTCACAGAATGCGCTCCAGGGGCGGGCTTCGGCGGCTGTGTCATCAGCCAGATAGCCGCAGGTTCTCAGATGATCGAGCGCACGGAAGACGAGTTCTGCCGGATAGGCGTCCGTAAGGCGGTCAAAGATCTCTTCGATCTCGTGGGCGCCGTCCAGCAAAGGAGCGAGCGCGCTGAATATCGGCTCCGGCAGCCACGCGTACCAGCCATCGGAAAAGACGAAGAGCCCGTCATCGGCGTCAATGATGGGCTCCACGCTCGCCTTGAAGCGAGGACGTGCCGCCGCGTCCGCCTCCATTCCGAACGGATCCCGATCAGCAGCAGGCGGGAGGCGCCGTTGCGTCCTTGTGTCGATCCAGATCCTCGTCGGCGACGCCCTTGGGCTTGCGGCCGATCTTGACTATCTTGTCGAAGGTCTTGCCGACTTCCTTGCCGTACTGCGCCAAAGCTCTCTTGGGATCTTGTTCCAGGAGCTTCCTGAACTCAGCGTCACGCCAGGCCTTGGCATGGATACGACCCCAGTCCTTGCTCGTTGGTGCGCTCATTGATGGTTCTCCTCCGGAGACTGCGGGCCCAGCGCGGTGAGCGACACCGCCACGACATCGCTCGCAGGGCCTTGAAAACAGATGTACGAGAGGGCGCAACGCTACGCCGCCCGCCCCGGATCTGTCAAGTAGTATTACCCTGGCCGCTGGCATCCTACACGAGGCGTTCGGAGATCCACTCGGGCGTGAACCTGCGTGCAGCGAGGAGAGCGATGAGGGTCATCTCGTGAGCCGCCAGATGCCTGCCGACACACGCACGGGGACCGGCTCCAAACGGCAGATACACGGATCCGGATGTGGGGGCGAGCCCACCCTTCATGAAACGTTCGGGGAGAAAGCGATGCGGCTCGGGAAAATATCGTGGATCGACATGGAGTAGCTGCGGGCTGACCCATACCGCAACGTTGCGCGCGAATTCGAAGCCACCGAGTTCGAAAGGGATCTCCACTTCGCGATACAGGATCGGAGCCGCGGGATGCAGACGCATGCTCTCCTTGAGCGCGGCAAGGCAGTAGGAGCGCGAAAGAACCGTCGAATCCGCAACGGCAGCTGGACAGAGTTGCTCGGATTCTGTTGCGATTCTGCCGGCGGCGTCATTGGCGGCGATGTCCCGCCAGAAACTGGTGAGAGTGTAGGGAATGGTGAGATGCCCGGCATACAGCATCTGTATGACTTCTCCGACAATGTCGTCGCGGGTCAATCGTCCGCCGTCCGGAAGCCGTCTCTCGATGAGGTCGGACAGAACGTCGCCGCGGTCTTCGCCGCTGGCGATGCGTTCATCGATGATGCGTATCGCGGTATCCATGCGACGAGGGGCACGCGGCCGGGTCATGATCAGCATCGCCGTGGGGTCGCCGCCGGGGATGCTGGCGTAATCCTCTCCATACGCCTCCTCGAGCGGGAGTGCGCCCGAACGCCCCGCGGCGTCGCTATAACCTTCCACATCGGCATCGAGCACGAACCGCGCAGAGACGCGGGCTGTGAGGATGCGCAACTCCCTGAGGAGGTCGGCGCCCGCAGCCCACCGGTCCAGCATATCGGCTGCACACTGGGCCACTACCGGCATGCGCGCGGACACTTGCCTTGCTGTGAACGAGGGGCGGAGCACTCGACGACGCGTCCGCCATGCCGCCCCCTCGAGAGACGTGAGGCCATCCCCCCAGTGCCCGCGATTGGAGTCCTTGACGAATTCCGGTTTACGCAGGCATCCTTCCCTATCGAAGAAGAGCTCACGCACCTCGGCCGCTCCATTGACGAGGATGCAGGACGAGCCCCCGAGATCGAAGCCGGCGACGTCTCCATAGCTTTCCGCCAGTGTCGCCAGGAACCCGAACATGTCGGAGCGCCAGAAATCGTAGTTCAGTCTGCCAAGGATCTCTCCTCTGGGCCCCGGTGGCGGCGTCGGCATCAGTCCGCACTCCGCGTCGCTAGGATCGAAGAATCATGAGCTCCGATGCGGTCCTCTGGACGTATGCCCTCGCGCCAGATGTTACGGTCGATCAAGCTTCCGGCGGACCCGTCCTCGTGACGCCGACGAGCGTGACCAGGATTGAGCCGGGCGAGCTCGAACTGCTTCCGCTCCTCTCGGGATCCGGCAGCAGTGAAGTCCAACTCCACGACCGACTTCGACTGATCCAGGACGACGATGATCGCGAAGGACGATGCGCAGCGCTCCTGTTTAGGCTCGATCGTGTGGGACTTCTCGCGCGTGGGCTCTGGAGCGAAGGGCGTCCGCTGGCGTGGTGCGTTCCGCTCCGTCCCCCATCTGCTGGCCCACCGATACGCCCGCCTGAGGGACTCCTCCGCTTCTCGCCGCGCGCGTTTGCGCGCCGCGCGGGGAAGGTGATCTCCCTCGAGGCTCCAGCGGCGTGGGCCAGAATGGAGATCCACGATCGCGACCTGCTTCCACTCCTGCACGACCTCGCTATCGGAATGCCGGCGGCCGCAATGGCAACTGCGGCGGCTGGCTATAGCGAGGATGCCATTCTCGCGATCCTTACCATGATGAGTTGGTGCGAGCTCTTCGATGCCAGCGATGACGGATGGTCTGCGCACGATCTGCTGTTCCACGCACGAACGCGGAGAGGCTATACACGAGCGCGGCTCGGCAAGACTCATCGGAGTGCAGAAAGCACGCCTCAGCCCGAGGCGGCGACGGCCGCGGGCGCGCCTCGCATCACCCTCGAACCGCCCGATCCAGCCCGGCTCGCCGCCGCGGATCCTCCGTTTGCCTGGGTGTCTGAACGACGGCGGTCCATCAGACGATATGGACCGGATTCGCTCAGATCGAGTCAGGTCTCGGAGTTCCTGTTTCGTACACTGCATCAGCGGGCAGGTCGTCGGCCCTATCCAAGCGGCGGCTCCTGTTATCCGTTGCAATGCTACCTCGCAGTGCACCTTTGCCGCGGCATTGCACCGGGCCTGCATGTCTATGACCCGGTACGTCACGAGCTGATAACCGTCGCGGAACCTGGGCCTGCCCTGGACGAGTTGCTGGCCGACGCCGCAGCCGCGGCCGACATCACGGACGTGCCGCAAATCCTGCTCGTGCTCGCGGCCAGGTACGCACGGACGGAGCAAGTGTATGCCGACCTGAGCTACAGCCTGATACTCAAAGAAGTGGGCGCGGTGTTTCAAGCCGCGATGATGGCCGCCGCTGCGATGGGGTTAGGGGCGTGCCCGCTCGGCTGCGGAAATTCTCTGTTGTTTGCCAACCTCGTGGGCGTGAAACCGGTCGACGAAGTTTCGGTCGGCGAGCTGATGATAGGTTCGCTCGAGGCAACAACATGATGCGCGCGTCCTCCATGCCGCCGGGGAGTGGGAGTCGCAGTTAGGAACGGCCGTCGGGCGAGAGTCTGACGGCCGTCCCGTTTCAGCGCGGTTAAGCGTCTATGATGATGCGGGGATCCGACCCGCCGCTGGCGCGGAGCGTAAACTTGGCAAGGGAGCGATCGTCAGTCAGGGCCACTTCGACCCAGTAGTCGTAGGGGCCAGGCGCGGTGTCCAGGATTTCGAAATACTCCCTCCCACCCGGGGGAATATCTCCGCTCGGTGGATTGGTCGGAAGTACGGGGAACGACACGTGGACCGTGACCCGTGAACTGTTCGCGAGCGTGAAGGTGTCTCTCGCGTGCTTGAAGACGTTCCTGGGAACCACTTCGAGTCCATGCGCGTTCTGGATCACGCGCGCGTCGGGCGATGCAGCAGTACTTGTTGCCATCACGTCACCTCCGGTTGACTTGAGACGCCGCCTCCTTCGTGAGCGCCACGTAGCGAGTATCCTTCACGAGTTCGGCCAGCGCCGGGCTGCTCTCGAACTCGAACGGCGCCATGCCCGTCTTCAGCGCGACGGCGACGTGCCGGAGTGCCGTGTCGCGCTCGCCGAGCTTCTCGTAGACGCTCACGGCAAGGCGGGCGACCTCGCCGTTCGCTGGCGCGAGCGTTAGGGCGCGGCCGATGAGCTGCCGCGCTTGCTGCGTATCTCCGAGAAAAGCGAAAGCATCCGAGAGGTCCGCGATCAATTCGGGGTCGTCCGGCTCGACACGGCGAGCCTCTTCGATGATGGCGATGGCGCGCCGCTCCGCGTCGGCTGCGCGTTCGTGCTCGCCCGGCGCCCAACGGTACGCGCCAGCGAGGTTCTTCCAGATCCGGTAGTCGCGCGGCGACGCTTTGACGGCGCGCTCCAGGATTCGCGCCGCCCGGGTGTAGTCGCGGCGCACACGATACTTGATCGTGGCAAGGTTCGATAGTGCCGGGCCGTATTCGTACAGGGCGATCGCCCGTTCGAGCGTTTTCTCCGCTTCGTCGTATTTCCCTTGCAGGTAATACAACCCACCGAGATTCGACCACACTCGGGCGTTGTCCGGCGCCTTGCTCGTCGCGGCAAGAAACGCCTGCTCCGCCTCCCCGTATCGCCTGACGTTCGACAGGAAACCACCTAGCGCGTTGTGGTTGGACCAGCTCTCGGGATCCAGCTCGATCGCCTTGCGATAGCTCGCCTCCGCCAGGTCGTATTGCCCCTGCCGGAGCTGCAGGCGGCCGAGCTCCCGATACGCGGCACTCGTGCGCGGCCCACGGTCGATGGCGTTCCGAAAGCTGCGTTCCCCGTCGGCGTAGGCACCCCGCTGCGCGTCGATCATCCCCAGCGTGACCCAGCTGGACGGCCGCGTGTCATCCAGGTCGCGCGCCTTCGCAGCGTTCTGCGCCGCGAGGGTGATGTCTTCCGGCCGCTTCGTGAGGCGGTAGAGCAGCAGATATGCCTCGCCGAGCCTGGCGTACGCGTCCGCATACCGCGGATCGAGCTCGATCGCCCGGTTGAAATAGTCAATCGCCGTCTGAAGGCTCTTCTCCTGGTCGTACCGCTCGAGCGCGGTCTGGGCGGTCTGGTACGGCGTCTGCGTCAGGCCCTTCGCGAACAGCGATCGGGCTTCGGCGATGCCGCTGGTTCCCCCGATCCACTCGCTCCGCTCCTTCGACTGGAGCTCGATCCTGAGGACGTCCACGATCAAGTCGACGGCGTCCTCCGCGGAAAAGTGATCCGCAGGAAAGCTCTTCTGGTCGCCGCCGAGGACCCGCGGGGATTCCGTCCCCTCGAGCGAGGCCGACACGACGAGGTCGCGATCGGCGCGGTGCATGGCGAGGCTGACCGCGAGGGTGGCACCGACTCGTCGCCGCGCGTCGCCCGGCGCCCGCACCATGGTCTCGCGTAACTCGGATGCCGGCACGACCGAGAACGAGCTGCGGAAGCGGTTCAGATCGGCCAGCCGGATCACGACATAGTCAAGCAGTCCGGCGAGGCGTTCTCGATCCGGGGCCGGAAGGCGGCTGTCGTCGAACAACACCGCCAGGCGCGCTTCGCCGGTCAGGGGCGGAGGCCGCCGCCATTCGCGCCACGCGCCCTTGACGACGGGAAACAGGAACACGGCTGCGAGCATCGCGGCAATGGCGAGCGCGAGGTGCAACCGGCGAGGTCGGCGACCGCCCCGCACGACGGGTTCCAGCACCGGCGCGGAGCTGATCGTCTCGCCGAGCCGATCGCGGATCCCACGCAGTTCGTGCGCGAGGTCGAGCGTGGACGCATAACGGGCATCCGGCTCCTTCGCAAGGCAGCGCTCGATCGTCCATCGGGCCGGCGGCGGGAACGAGGGATTGAGTTCGGCGATCGGACGCGGCTCGTCATCGAGGATCGCCGAAAGCGTCTGCACGACCGACTTGCGTTCGAACGCCCGGCGCCCCGTCGCCAGCTCGTAGATCATCGCGCCGAGCGCGAACTGGTCGGACCGGTGGTCGGCCGGGAGCCCGCGGACCTGTTCGGGTGCCATGTACCCCGCCGTGCCGAGCAGCACGCCCACCGCGGTGTTCGGCGAGAGCTCCGTCTTCGCCTCCGACGATCGGGGCGACGTCGCGCCGAGCCCCTCTTCCGGCCGGGCGCGCAGCTTGGCGAGCCCGAAATCCAGGATCTTGGCGAAGCCGTCCTTCGTGATCATCACGTTTTCCGGCTTGAGATCCCGGTGGACGATGCGCGCCGCGTGTGCCTTCGCGAGGCCGTCGGCGAGCTGCGCACCGATGTCGAGCGTCTGCTTGGCGGGCAGCAGCCGGCCGCGGTAGAGGACGTGCCGCAGCGTCTCACCGTCCACGTACTCCATGACGATGTAAGGGCGGCCGTCCTTGCGCCCGATCTCGTGGATCGTGACGATGTTCGGGTGGTTCAGCGAGGAGGCGGTGCGCGCCTCCTGCTCGAACCGCGCGAGCCTGTCGGGGTCGGACGCGAATTGCTCTGGAAGGAGCTTGATCGCGACATCACGGTGCAGGTCGTGATCCCGCGCGCGGAACACCTCGCCCATCCCCCCGGCGCCGATCTGTTCGAGGAGCTCGTATCGGCCGAAGCGGGTTCCGGAACTGGTCGGCAAAGGTGTGAAAGCGTCATTATTGGGCCGTCGCCGGGTGGCGTTCAAGGAAAAGAGGCGGCCCTCCGCAGCGGCCCGGGGCAGCCCGTGTCAGTCGAGAGTCGGTAGTCGCTGGTCAGAGTCGGGAGTCAGAGTCGAGAGTTCCGAGTCGAACGCCAAAGTTGTCACCTTGTTTCTAGTTCACCAATCAAACGTGTGCCCGGGACCTACGAGAGCGTACGGACAGCGCGGTTCTTGCGGATACTCGCGTTTGGAGGTGATGAGCGAAATCGAACTAACATAGGCGTCCCATGAACATGCCTGCGAAACTGAATACCGCTTTGGTTTTTCTGATGGCCGCCTCGCTCGCCGCGTGCCGAGGCAGCTCGAGCGGCCCCGCGATGGAACACAAGATCGGCCTTGTCTATTTCGCGCCGGAAGAAGGCGCCGACAATTGCATGAAAGGCCTCTTCGACGGCCTGAAGGAGCAGGGCATCGAGGAGCGGGTCAACCTGGAAGTCCGCAGGGCGCACGCTCAGGGGGAGATTGCCAACATCCCGCTGCTGATTCAGAACTACGATAGTTCCGACGTCGACGTGATCGTCGCCTTGACGACGCCTGTGCTCACTGCCG
>Ga0114129_10003972_pt1 | contig 20890 bp, 13 predicted proteins | sample RhiMetdeltSRZDD1_FD_80071 | JGI IMG/M metagenome (GOLD analysis project Ga0114129, IMG submission 80071) | Populus rhizosphere microbial communities from Tennessee, USA - Rhizosphere MetaG P. deltoides SRZDD1 (version 2) (version 2) | ecosystem: Host-associated > Plants > Roots > Rhizosphere >... | reverse complement strand
CGCTGCTCGACGCCGATCCCGACCGCCGCCTCAAAGACATCCTCGACGGCGCCACCCGCGCCATCGCGGCCACGCAGGACCAGGCCGAGGTGATGCGGCAGCTCCGCCGCATGAAGGGGGAAGCCGCGCTGCTGATCGCGCTCGCCGACATCGGCGGCGTCTGGCCGGTCATGCGCGTCACCGCTGCGGTGACGGCGATCGCCGACGCGGCGATCGGCGCTGCCGTGCGGCACCTGCTGGCGGAGGCGGCGTGGCGGGGACGCTTGAAGCCGCCTGACCGCCGTCATCCGGAGCGCGGCAGCGGCTACATCGTGCTGGCGATGGGCAAGATGGGCGCCAACGAGCTCAACTACTCGAGCGACATCGATCTCATCGTCTTCTACGATCCCGACGCGCCTGCGCTCGCGCCGCACACCGAGCCGGGTCCCCTCTATGTGCGGCTGACGCAGAACCTGGTGAAGCTTCTCGAGGAGCGCACCGCCGACGGCTACGTCTTCCGCACCGATCTGCGGCTGCGGCCCGATCCGGCCTCCACCCAGGTGGCGGTGTCCACGCCGGCTGCGCTCGACTACTACGAAGGCCGCGGCCGCAACTGGGAACGCGCCGCACTGATCAAGGCACGGCCCTGTGCGGGGGACATCGCCGCCGGCGAAAACCTCCTCGCCGGGCTCTCGCCCTTCATCTGGCGAAAATATCTCGATTTCGCCGCCGTCTCCGACATTCATGCGATGAAGCGGCAGATCCACGCCTATCGCGGGCACGGCGAGATCGCGGTGGAGGGCCACAACATCAAGCTCGGCCGCGGCGGCATCCGCGAGATCGAATTTTTTGTGCAGACCCAGCAGCTCATCGCCGGCGGCCGCCATCCCGAGCTGCGGGGGCGGCAGACGCTGACCACGCTCGACGCGCTCGCCGGCGGTGGCTGGATCGATGACGAGGCGCGCGACGATCTCGCCGCGGCCTACCGCTTCCTGCGCACGGTCGAACATCGCCTCCAGATGATCGCGGACGAGCAGATCCACACATTGCCCGCCAATCGCGACGAGCTGGAGCGGTTGGCCCGCTTCCTTGGCTTCGCCGACCGCGATGCCTTCGCCAACGCGCTGGTCGGCCATTTGCGCAACGTGCAACGGCATTATGCAACGCTGTTCGAGAGCGCGCCGGAGGTGGAGGCGAAGGCGCGCAGTCTGTCCTTTCCTCCCGATGCGGACGACACGCGCACCCTCGACGAGCTCACCCGCATGGGTTTCCGGCAGCCGCTGGAGGTCTCGACCCACGTCCGCGAATGGCTCGCGGGCAAACATCGATCGTTGAAGGGCTCGTTCGTGCGCGACCAGCTGAAGCCGTTGGTGCCGGTCCTGCTGGCGCAGTTCGCCCGCTCGGCGAACCCCGACGGCGCGGTGCTGGCGTTCGACCGGTTTCTCGCTACCCTGCAGAACGCCGGCCGGCTGTTTTCCCTGCTGCGGCAGAATCCGGCACTGATCGACCTGATCGCGCTGGTGCTAGGCACTGCGCCGCGGCTCGCCGACAGCCTCGCGCAATTCCCGGACGTCATGGACGCGGTGGTGGATCCGAGCTTCTTCGGTGCGTTGCCGGAGGAAGCCGAGCTTGCGGCCCGGCTCGACCGCTCGCTGCGGCAGTCGGAGAGCTATGAGGACTTTCTCGACCGCATCCGCATCTTCGCGCAGGAGCACATGTTCCTGACCGGGACCCGCATCATTTCCGGCACCGTCTCGGCCGAGCAGGCGGGCGAGGCATTTGCGCGATTGGCTGACGTGCTGGTGCGTACGCTCTGCCGCGCGGTCGAGGAGAACTTCGCGAAGCTGCATGGCCGCGTGCCGGGCCAGGAAACCGCCATCCTTGCGCTCGGCAAGCTCGGCGGCCGCGAGATGACCGCAACCTCCGATCTCGACCTGATCGCGGTCTACGACTTCGATGCGGAGCATCCGGAATCGACCGGCCCGCGACCGCTCTATGGCAGCCAATATTTCGCGCGCCTGATCCAACGCGTGATCAGCGCGCTCACCGCCCAGACCAACTACGGCGTGCTCTATCAGGTCGACATGCGGCTGCGGCCGTCGGGCCGCTCGGGCCCGCTCGCCACCCATATCGAGGGCTTTGCAGGCTATCAGGAGACCGAGGCCTGGACCTGGGAGCACATGGCATTGACGCGTGCGCGCGTGATCTCGGCGTCGCCCGCGTTCGCGGCACGGGTGGAGGCGGTGATCCGAACCATCCTATGCACCCCGCGTGAAGCCGCGGATGTCGCCGAGGACGTGGTCGACATGCGGCAGGCCATCGCCAAGGAGAAGGGCGACGCCAATCGCTGGGACCTCAAATACGCCGCCGGCGGGCTGGTCGATATCGAGTTCATCGCCCAGTACCTGCAGCTCGTGCATGCCGCGGCGGTGCCGGACATCCTCGATACCTCGACGGCGCGCGTGCTCGACAAAGCCTGGCGGCTCGGCGTGCTGGCGGCGGAAGACGCCGAAGTGCTGCGACCGGCGGTGCGACTCTATCACGACCTCACGCAGGTCCTTCGGCTGTGCGTTCCGGGGCCTTTCGATCCCACGGCGGCCGCACCCGGGCTGCTCAGCCTCTTGGCGCGCGCGGCCGACGTGCCGGACTTCGCCACGCTCGATGCGTTCATTACCGAGACCCAGACGAAGGTGCGCAAGAGCTTCGTGCAAATCCTGGGCAAGGCGCCGTAACATGGGAGCCATGACATTGCTTCGCCGCGACGTGCTCCGCCTGGCAGCGGGCGCCGCGATAATCCCATGGCTGCCGCGGCTCGCGTCGGCGCAGGCCTATCCGGCGCGGCCGGTGCGCGTGATCGTGCCGGTCGCCGCCGGCGGCCAGAACGACACCGCCACGCGGCTGGTCATGCAAAAGGTCTCGGAAGCGGTACGGCAACAGTTCTACGTGGAGAATGTCGTCGGAGCCGGCGGCAATATCGGCATGGGGCAGGCGGCCAGGGCGGCGGCCGACGGCTACACGCTCCTCGCCGCCGCCGGCAGCTTCATCATCAATCCAAGCCTGTACGCGCGCGTGCCCTACGACCCGATCTCCGATTTCGCCCCGGTGAGCCTGATGTGCTCGACCACCCACGTGCTCGTGGTGCACCCTTCCGTCGCCGCTCGCAGCATCAAGGAGCTGGTGGCGCTCGCGAAAGCGAGTCCCGGCAAGCTGAGCTATGCCTCGGCCGGCACCGGCACGCCGGCGCACCTCGCCGGCGAGCTGTTCAAGACCGCGTTCGGCCTCGACATCACCCACGTGCCGTTCACCGGCGGCGGGCCGGGCATCACCTCGACCATCGGCGGCCACACCCCGATGTCCTTTTCCGCCCTGGCGACGGCGGCGCCGAACGTGAAGGCCGGCGGCGTGCGGGCGCTGGCGGTGATGAGCGGCAAGCGCTCGTCGGTCCTGCCCGAAGTACCGACCATGGCGGAAGCGTCCGGTGCCGATCTGCAAGCCGACGTCATCAGCGGCATTCTGGTGCGGGCAGGGACGCCGCGTGAGGTCATCGATCGCCTGCACGGCGAGATCGTCAAGGTGATCGGGCAGCCGGAGGTGCGCGACCGCCTCGTGACGCTCGGCTTCGAGCCGGTCGCCAACACGCCGGGCGAGTTTGCCGAATGGATCAAGATCGAGATCGCCAAATGGGCGAATGTCATCCACGAGGCGAATATCAGGATTCAGTGATTCAATCGCGCACCGGACGATGCCAGCGCCCTCGACCGGCGTCGGGAACCTGATCGGACTCGATACGCCAGGCGCGCGGCGTGCGGGTCAGCGGCACACGGGACGGCGTCCGCGGCGAGAGCCGCCCCTCACGCCGACTTTCTCGCTGGGAGCGGGGAGACGGGCCGCGTGGCTTTCTCATGCGCTGCCTCCAACGGTTCTTCCCTCTGCGGCTGTCGCGCTTCGACCGGCAGCCGCAACAGCACGATGGTGCCGCGGCCGGGCGCCGAACGGATGCGCATCGTGCCGCCGTGCAGCTCGGTGAGCGATTTCGCGATGGCGAGGCCGAGGCCGGAGCCCTGATGGCTCTTGGTGAGCTGGCTTTCGACCTGCTCGAACGGGCGGCCAAGCTTGGCGAGCGCGTCCTTCGGGATGCCGATGCCGGTGTCCGCGATGGCGATGCTGACCCGGCCGCCGGTCTGGCGCGCGCGAACGGTGATGCGGCCGCCTTCGGGCGTGAATTTGACCGCGTTCGACAGAAGGTTGAGCACGATCTGCTTGAGCAGGCGCGGATCGGCGGTCAGCCGCACGCCCCGCATCACGTCGGCGGTGATGGTGAGCTGCTTGTCGTCGGCACGGCCGGAGACCACCCGCAGCGCGTCATTGATAAAGCGGCCGAGCGCCACCTGCGCGGGCTCGATCCGGATGCGGCCGGCCTCGATCTTCGACATGTCGAGGATGTCGTTGATAACGTCGAGCAGATATTGGCCGCTCTGGTGGATGTCGCGGCAGTATTCGCGATATCGCTTGGCGCCGAGCGGGCCGAACATGCCGGCTTCCATGATTTCGGAGAATCCGATGATGGCATTGAGCGGCGTGCGCAGCTCGTGGCTCATGCTGGCGAGGAATTTCGATTTGGCTTGGTTCGCCTCCTCGGCACGGGTCTTTTCCTCGGAATATTTCTGGGCAAGATCGGCAAGCTCGTCCGCCTGCCGCTCGAGCTTCTGCTGCGAGGAGCGCAGGTCGGTGATCGTATTCATCAGCCGCTGCTCGCTCTCGACCAGCCGTTCCTCGTGCAGCTTGATGGTGGTGATGTCGGTGCCGACTGACACATAGCCGCCGTCTTTGGTGCGCCGCTCGCTGATGTGCAGCCAGCGGCCGTCCTCCAGCTGCGCCTCGAAAGTCCGCGCGCCGGGAATCTGGCCGTCGCTGGTCATCTTCGAGCGCACCACCGGCTTGCGCCCCGCGGCAACGACGTCGTCATAGGACGCGCCGGCCGCGATGGCGTCGTCGGGCAGGTTGTGCAGATCCTGGAAATTGGAATTGCACAGCACCAGACGGTTATGCGCGTCCCACAGCACGAAAGCTTCGGGAATGGTCTCGATGGCGTCGCGCAGCCGCAGATCGGCCTCCATCGTCCTCTCGACCAGCGTCTTCTGCTCGGTGACGTCGACGGCGATGCCGATCAGATGCGGGCCGCCTTCCGAGGCCTGCTGCACCAGCTCGCAGCGCGCGCGCAACCAGACCCAGTTGCCGTTGGCGTGGCGCATGCGGAAGGCGTGATCGATGGATCTCGTCCTGGCGTCGGCAAGCTGGGCCGCCACCGCGTAAAGCTGAAGGTCCTCGGGATGGACGAGGGCGTTGACCTCGCCGAAGCTCATGAGATCGTTTCTCGGCTTCAGCCCGAGAATGGCGAACATGGAATGGGACCAGAAGATGCGGCCGCGGGCGAGATCCCAATCCCATAATCCGCAGCGGCCGCGATTGAGCGCGGTGTCGATGCGTGTGCGCACGGTCTCGTAGATCTGGTCGGCTTCGCGTGCGCGTGTTGCCTGCCAGTGGAAGGCGAAGCCGAGGATCAGCACGACGAAGCCGGTGGTGGCCGAGAGCGTGATGGTGAGCGTCGTGTCGGAGCGCCACGGCGCCAGCGCCTCGGCGCGCGGATGGATGATCGCCACCTGCGCCTGCGACGACATCAGCCAGTGCACGGTTGCGAAGGCAGGTGTTCCGTCCGCCAGCATGATCTCGAGCACGCCGGCGGCGGAGCCCAGCGTGTCGAGCGGCTGCGCCTGGCCGAGGATATCGACCAGATGCCGACCGATCGCCGCGGCGTCCGCCCGCGCCGCCGGGATCGCGGTCCCTTCGCCGCTGGCGGTGAGGGCGACCCGCGCTGCGGCGATGACATTGCCGTCGACCCCGGCGACCAGGAGCTGACGGCCCGGGACCAGCGCCCAGGCCGGCAGCGAGCGCTCCAGTTCGTTCTGCATTCGACGATTGGAATCGTTGTGGACGCGGCCGAGACGATCAGCCAGGAAATCGGCGGTGGCGGCGATATTCCTGACGACTTCCGAAACCGAATGGCGGCGATGGTCGAGGATCTGGACAATCGCACCGACGCAGATGGTCAGCAGGAACGCGATGATCAGCGCCGGAACCGCGCGCCGCAGCGCCGGCTCCGCGATCAGCAGGCGCCGATACGCTGGCTTGGCAATGGATTGTGCCAGACCTTTGATCGAGTCGGACGGTACAGACGCGCTCGCTGCCTCGGCGCGCGCCATCGCTGGCCCCCGTTCGGAGTGTCCTAATCAGCCTTCGATCGGAAGGATGTGCCGCATCTCCCCGAATCAGGTTCATTGGAATCGAGAAATCGCGATTTGTCGAGAGTCCTCGGAGTCAATGTACCTTTTTGATTGTGAACAGAATTCTTGACCGGCTTGGGGCGGTTGGCAGAGGGAAGAATTTATCAAAGAATCAATAGTTTACGTCGATTTGTTGAAGCGCGCGAGGGCGCGCGCCGCAGTTCGACCCAAAGGCTTAAGCGTCACTCGGCGAGCGCGCGCTGGGCGATATCGCTCACGTCACGCGACAGCGAAGGCGCTTCCGCGACCCGCCGCAACGCGGCTTCGGCGCGCGCGCGGCGCTTCGGCTCGAGCACGCGCCAGCTCTTGAGCGCGGAGAGAAGCCGCGCCGCGACCTGCGGATTTTTTGGATCGAGCGCGAGCACGGTATCGGCGAGAAATTCGTAGCCGGCGCCGTCGGCGCGGTTGAATTGCGTCTGGTTCGCCATTGCGAACGAGCCGATCAAGGCGCGTACGCGATTGGGATTGGCCATCGAGAACGCCGGATGCGCGGTCAGCGCTTTGACGCGGTCGAGCGTGGCCGGCTCCGGGATCGCCGCCTGTAGCGCCAACCATTTGTCGATGATCAGCGGGTCGTCGGCATAGCGCGCGTAGAAATCGTCGAGCGCGGCCGCGCGCTCCGGAACATCGTGCAGCGCCAGGGTGGCGAGCGCCGCCATCCGGTCGGTCATGTTGTCGGCCGCCGCGTATTGCCGGGCGGCGCGGGCGATTCCCCTTGCATCGCCGGTGGCGGCGAGGAGGTCGAGGCAGACATTGCGAAGCGCGCGGCGTCCCGCGCCTGCGGCGTCCGGCCGGTAGGGCTCGCCGCCCGTCATGCGTTCGTACGTTTCCGTCATCGCCCCGCCTAATGCGGTGCCGATCGCCGCTCGCAACCGCGTACGCGCCGCGAAGATCGCATCGGGGTCGACGTCGCGGCCGATCTCGCGCGCGATATCGGTCTCGCCGGGGACGGTCAGCGCCAGCGCCTTGAATGCAGGCTGGAGCCTGTCGTCCGCGACCACCGCGCCGAGCGCGTCGATAAGGCCCGGGTCCTCGCGCACCGGCGCCCCGGAGCGCAGCGCCGCGACATTGTCGATGAGCAGGCGGGTCGCGAGCGTCTGCAGCGCCTGCCAGCGGTTGAACGGATCGGAATCGTGCGCGGCCAGGAACCGCAGGTCGTCGGCGCTCAGGTTGGCGACGAGCTTGACCGGCGCCGAGAACATGCGATTGAGCGACGGCACCGGCGGTTCGGAAATGCGCTCGAACACGAAGGTCTCGGCCGATCTGGTCAAAGCGAGCACGCTGCGCTCGATCTTGCGCCCTTCGGCAAGCGCGAGCGGCAGGTCGCGCCCGTCCCGGCCGACGAGGCCGATCGCCAGCGGGATTACCATCGGCTCCTTGCTGGACTGGCCGGGCGTCGGCGGAATCGTCTGCGCGATGTCGAGCCGATACGTTTGCCTGCGGGGATCGTAGCTGCCGGACGCCACGACTTCGGGCGTGCCGGCCTGGGAGTACCAGAGCATGAATTGCGTCAGGTCCATGCCGGCCGCGTCGGCAAAGCATTGCACGAAGTCTTCGATGGTGACCGCCTGGCCGTCGTGGCGGGTGAAATAGAGATCCATGCCTTTGCGGAAATTCTGAGCGCCGAGCAGCGTCTTGAGCATGCGCACGACCTCGGCGCCCTTTTCGTAGACGGTCGGCGTGTAGAAGTTGTTGATCTCGCGGTAGAGCAACGGTCGCACCGGATGAGCGAGGGGGCCGGCGTCCTCAACGAACTGGACCGCGCGCAGCGCCCGCACGTCGGAGATGCGCTCCACCGGCCGCGAGCGCTGATCGGCGGAAAATTCCTGGTCGCGGAACACCGTTAGCCCTTCCTTCAGGCAGAGCTGGAACCAGTCCCGGCAGGTGATGCGGTTGCCGGTCCAGTTGTGGAAATATTCGTGGGCAATGATCGCCTCGATGTGCGTGTAATCGGCGTCGGTCGCGGTGGCTGGGCTCGCCAGCACGTATTTGTCGTTGAAGACATTGAGGCCCTTGTTCTCCATCGCGCCCATGTTGAAGTCCGACACCGCGACGATCATGAATACGTCGAGATCGTATTCGCGGCCGAACTCCTGCTCGTCCCAGCGCATGGCGCGCTTGAGCGAATCCATCGCATAGGCGCAGCGGTCCTCCTTGCCGGGCTCGACATAGATCCGCAGCGCCACGTTGCGGCCCGACATGGTGCGGAAACGGTCCTCGACGCAGGCAAGCTGCCCGCCGACGAGAGCGAACAGATAACAGGGCTTCGGGAACGGATCCTGCCACACCGCGAAGTGGCGGTTGGTGCCCGCTACCTCGCCGGATTTGATGAGATTGCCGTTGGACAGGAGCACCAGCGCTTCGGCTCTGTCGGCCTCGATGCGGGTGGTGTAGACCGCCATGACGTCCGGCCGGTCGGGGAAATAGGTGATGCGCCGAAAGCCTTCCGCCTCGCACTGTGTGCAATAGGTCGCACCGGAGCGGTAGAGGCCCATGAGCTGGGTGTTGGCGGACGGATCGATGACGGTCTCGATTTCCAGCCGGAACGACTGGCGCGGCGGCTGCGCGATGGTGAGGCGCTCCGGCGTCGCTTCGTATTGATCGGCGGCGAGCGGCGCGCCGTCGAGCCTGAGCGAGACGAGCTTTAGCTCGTCGCCGTCGAGCACCAGCGGCGCGGGCGCGGCCTGCGGGTTCGGCTCAAGCTGCAATGCCGCGCGCACGCGCGTGGCGGTGGGATGCAGCGAAACGTCGAGCTCGACGGCCGCGACCCGCCAGTCGGGCGCACGGTAATCTTGGAGGCGGACGGGCAGGGCCTGTTCGGTGCGCATGGCCTTCTCTTTTGGACGAGGCGGGCGCGATCTATGCCCGGAATGCGGCGGACTGTCATCCTGCCTGGAACGGAACGCTCAACCTGGATAACATTGCCGCGAAGAAACGCCGGAGAAACCAAATGGTGACGTCCTGCAAGCTTTGGCTCGGCATCGCAGCCCTGCTCGCCGCGCATTCCGGCGCACTCGCCCAGTCCACCGATCCGGCGCAATTCCCCAATCAACCGGTGCGGATCGTGGTGCCGTTCTCGGCCGGCAGCAACACCGACGGCCAAGCCCGCATCATCGCCGACAAGCTCAATGAGGTCTGGCGCCAGCAGGTGATCGTGGAGAACCGTCCTGGCATTCCGGGAACATTGAGCGTCGCAAAGGCGGCGCCGGACGGCTACACGCTGATGCTGACCTCGAGCGGGCACACGGTTGCCCATGTGCTGTACAAGAATCTGGCGTTCGATCCGGTCAAGGACTTTGCCGGCGTCACGCAGACCACGTCGGTGCCGGCCGCGCTGGTGGTGCCGCCGGACTTCCCCGCAAAGACCGTCGCGGAGTTCATCGCGCTCGCCAAGGAGAAGCCGGGCCAGCTCAATTTCGCCTCGGCGGGCACTGCCAGCACGTCCTATCTGGCCGGCGAGGTGTTCAAGCAGCTCGCCAAGATCAACATCGTCCATATTCCGCACAAGGGCGCCCCGGAGGCGATGACCAGTATCCTGCGCAACGACTCGCAGCTCTATTTCGTGAGCGCCAACCTCGCGACCGAGCTGTTCGCCAGCCGCAAGATCAGGATCCTCGCGGTCAGCAGCGAGAAGCGGTTTCCGCAGCTGCCGGACGTTCCGACCGTCAAGGAATCGGGCCTGCCGGAGTACGTCTACGATTCCTGGTTCGGCATCATGGCGCCGGCCGGCGTGCCGCGCCCGCTCCTCGACAAGATCAACCGCGACATCGTGCGCGTGCTGCAGATGCCCGACGTGGCGGAGAAGATGACGCGGCAGGGCCTCGTCGTCGTTACCCAGGCGCCGGACCGGTTTGACGCCGTGATCAAGTCGGAGTCGGAGCGCTTCGGCAAGATCCTCAAGGACGCGGGCGTTGGCGGCTGACGGCCGTTACCGTCGCATGCATGCGCAGCAGCGAGGGCGTATTTCGCGGCCTCTTGTCGCGGCGTTTTTCGCGTGTACCGCCCATCCACTTCTGCTTTAATCCCGCTCGGATCCAGCGGGCCGCCCTCGACGGCGGCGGCGGAACTACCGATCGGAGGATGATCATGACAAGGCTTCGCACGTTTTCCCTTGCCACGGCGGTGTTGCTGGCCGCGAGTTCGAGCGCGTTTGCGCAGAGCTACCCGACGCAGACCGTCAAGATCGTCGTGCCGTTCTCCGCCGGCAGCATCACCGACAGCCTCGCCCGCGTATTGGCCGAAAAGCTCACCGACGTCTGGAAGCAGCAGGTGATCGTCGAGAACCGGCCGGGCATTCCCGGCACCACCGGCGTCGCCAAGTCGACCCCCGACGGCTACACGCTGATGCTCACCTCGAATGGTCACACGATCGCCGCCGCCATCAACAAGAGCCTGCAATACGATCCGGTGAAGGATTTCGCCGGCGTCTCGCTGGTGGCGAACGTTCCGCTCGTCGCCATCGTGCCGCCCGACCTGCCGGCCAAAACGCTCAGGGACTTCATCACCCTCGCGAACCAGAAGCCGGGCCAGCTCAATTTCTCGTCTGCCGGCGTCGCCAGCACGTCTTATCTCTCGGCCGAGATCTTCAAGCAGCAGGCGAAGATCAATATCCAGCACGTGCCGTTCCGCGGCGCGCCCGAGGCGGTGACCGCCGTGGTGCGCGGCGACGTGCAACTGTACTTCGCGCCGATTCCGGCCGCGCAGGAGCTGAGCGCCACCAACAAGGTGCGTGCGCTCGCCATCAACTCCGCGGCGCGGGTGCCGCAGTTGCCGGACGTGCCGACCGTCGCCGAGGCGGCAGTGCCGGACTACAAGTACGAATCCTGGTTTGCGGTGATGGCGCCCGCGGGGACGCCGAAGCCGATTCTCACCAAGGTGAGCCAGGACATCGCCAAGGTGCTGCAGATGCCAGATGTCCGCGAGCGCCTGACCGCGCAGGGCTCGATTCCGAACAGCAATACGCCCGAGCAGTTCGACGCGATCCTCAAGGCCGACACCGAGCGCTACACCAAGATCCTCAAGGCTGCCGGTATCGAGCCGCAATAACGACGCCCCGCCGCGGCCAGGCGGGCAGCGGCGGCTGCGATGTAATCGCATGACGCGGCGCTCGCCGGATCGACCGGCGGGACCGCACCGCTCGGCATGACCGGGTGAGGTGGCCAAAGCGTGGAATTGCCGGTGATCCTCATCGTGCTCGCTGCCGCCGCGGTGCCGTGGCTGTTTGCCCGGAACGGCGGCCGGCGCGGAGCCCGGGTCAGCACCGCGGTAGTCGTTGCGTTCCTCGCCGGACTGCCGGTGCTGTTCTGGGCCTGGTGCTGGCTTGAGGCGTGCGGGCAAGGGATCATTCTTGTGGTGCCGATGGTGCCCGCTGCCGCCGTCGCCTGCCTGGTGGTCGCGGTGTCCGGCACGCTGGCTGCAAAAACGTGGCCCGATGGCGCGAACCGGGGTCGCAGCGCGGACCGCGAATGAGCTGATTGATCGACTGATCCGGTGTTGGACATGCGCGCCATGACGCTTGAGCGCCCGGGATCGCCGCTTGTCATGCGCGAGCGGCCGCTCCCGGCGCCGGCGGCCGGGGAAATCCTCCTCGAAGTGAAGGCCTGCGGCGTCTGCCGCACCGATCTCCATGTAGTCGACGGCGAACTGCCGAATCCGAAGCGTCCGGTCGTGCCCGGCCACGAGATCGTCGGCCGCGTCGCGGCGCTGGGGGAGGGCGTGGCCGGCTTCGCGATCGGCGATCGCATCGGCGTGCCGTGGCTCGGGCACACCTGCGGAATTTGCCCGTACTGCCGCGACGGCCGCGAGAACCTGTGCGATGCGCCCCTGTTCACCGGTTACACGCGCGACGGCGGCTATGCCAGCCATGCGGTCGCCGACGTGAATTATTGCTTCCCGCTGCCGGAGCGTATGGACGACGCGGAGGCGGCGCCGCTTCTCTGCGCCGGACTGATCGGCTGGCGCAGCTACCGCATGGCCGGCGAGGGCCGGGCGCTCGGCCTGTACGGCTTCGGCGCCGCGGCGCACATCCTGGCGCAGGTTGCGGCTTGGCAGGGCCGCCGCGTCTATGCCTTCACGCGCGCGGGCGACACGGCGGCGCAGGACTTCGCCCGCTCGCTCGGCGCAGTCTGGGCCGGCGGCTCGGACGACATGCCGCCGGAGCCGCTCGACGCCGCGATCATCTTCGCGCCGGTCGGCGCGCTCGTGCCGCAGGCGCTGAAGGCGGTGAAGAAGGGCGGACGCGTGGTCTGCGGCGGCATCCACATGTCCGACATTCCGAGCTTTCCCTATCGTCTGCTGTGGGAAGAGCGGCAGGTCGTCTCGGTGGCGAACCTCACACGCGCCGATGCGCGCGAGTTCATGCAAATCGCGCCGCAGGCCGGCGTGAAGGCCGAGGTGACGCGCTATCCGCTGGAGCGCGCGAACGAGGCGCTCGCCGATCTGCGCGAGGGCCGGCTGCAGGGCGCCGCGGTGCTGGTTCCCTGACCGTGTTCAAGCGCGCTTCGGCTCGGCGTGCCCGATCACCCGCTTGATCGATGGAAACCGCGCGCGCAGCGCCCGCTCGAGCTCGTCGACCTTCTCGTGCGCGTCCTGCACGGTGACGGACGGATCGACGTAGCCGTGGAAATTGACGATCTCGCCCTCGGCGGTCTCGCGCACGCGCACGTCGTGGATGTCGCGAACGAAGCCAAGCCCCCGCGCCAGCGCCGCGAGCTCGGTGCGCATCGCCGCGGCACGCTCCGACGTGGCGTCGCGGCCGGCAAGCCCGCTCATCTGCAGCGGCTCGATGTGGGTCTCGACCTCGACCTCGGGACCGAGCTCCTCACGTACCGCGTCTTCGAGCCCGCTCGCGATTTCGTGCGCTCGCCCAAGCGGGAGGCGGCCGTCGACCTCGAGATCGAGCGACACCGACAGCCGCTCGCCGATCGCCTGCACGGTGACGTGGTGCACCGCGAGCGCGCGGTTGCGCGCGATCACCATCACGCGCTCCAGCACGGTCTCGTCGTCGAGCGCCACCGGCTCGGTGTTGACCGTCATCTCGGCGGTCGGAAATTCCGCGCGCACGGCGCGCTCGACGCGCTCCCGAAGCGCCGCAACGCGGTCGAGCGGCAGCGTGCGGCTGACCGCCACCACCAGATCGACGAACAGGACCGGGCCGGCGGCCCGCACCCGCACCCGTTCGACCGAGACGACCCCGGGGCTGCGTTCGGTGATGGCCCTGATCTTCTCGGCGGCGCCGGCCGGCGCGGTATCGGTTAGGGTCTCGATGGTGCGGTGGCCGAGCCGCCAGCCGGCCACGATGATGAACACGGCCACGATGATGGCGGCCGCCGAATCCGCCCACGGATAACCGAATGCGACGGCGACGAGCCCGACTAGGACTGCGGCCGACGACCACATGTCGGACCCGAAATGCAGCGCGTCGGCTTCGAGCGCTTCGCTCGAGGTCTCCTTCGCCACCCGGTAGAGCAGCCGCGCCCGGAAGAAATCGACCACGATCGAGACGACGATCACAACGAACGCCCAGACCGTCGCCTCGACGGCGTGCGCCTGGCCGCCGGTAAGCCGCGCCACCGCCTCCCAGATCACGATGCCGGAGAGGACGAAGAGGAGCGCTGTCTCGGCGAGCGCGGTGACGCTCTCGACCTTGCCGTGCCCGTAGTGATGCTCCTCGTCGGCCGGCTTGCCGGAGATGCGCACGGCGAAATAGGTCATCAGCGTGGCGGCGAGGTCGAGCAGCGAATGCGCGGCCTCCGAGAGGATCGCGAGCGAGCCGGTCAGCACGCCGACCACGCCCTTGGCGAGCGTCAGCCCGCCTGACGCGGCGATCGACCCCAGCGCGACGCGCTCTTTTTCGCTGATCATGGCGGTTCCCGGACCCCTCCGGTTAGCGGCCGAAATGATGCCGGTCAATCTCGGGTTCCCGACGGTGACGTCCTCACCCCCGATCGTTTCGAGCACACGGGAACCGCGTCGATGAGCTTTCGTTGTACTGGCAACAGCCCCCGCAGCGAATGGAGAAGGCCCCTGGCACACAAAACCGCAGTCGCGCGTCGTGCTCCCGCCAGGGTTCCCACGCCGGAAAAGGTCGCGATCACGCTCGTCGTCAACGGCGTGAAGCGGGAATTGCTGGTCGCGCCCTGGAAGACGCTGCTCGATGCCTTGCGCGACGACCTCGATCTCACCGGCACCAAGAAGGGATGCGATCACGGCCAGTGCGGCGCCTGCACGGTGCTGCTTGACGGCCGGCGCATCAATTCATGCCTGACGCTCGCGATCATGAAGGACGGCGCCGAGATCACCACCATCGAAGGCCTTGCCGCCGACGGGCGGCTGCACCCGCTGCAGGAGGCCTTCATCGAGCATGACGCGTTCCAGTGCGGCTACTGTACGCCCGGCCAGATCTGCTCGGCAGCCGGGCTCATCGCTGAAGGCAGGGCGAAGACCATCGACGACATCCGCGAATTGATGAGCGGCAATCTCTGCCGTTGCGGCGCATACTCGAACATCGTCGCCGCGATCGAGCAGGTGATGCAGGGCCGGAAGACGCGATCATGAACAATTTTGGCTATGCGCGCGCGGATACGGTTGCGGACGCGATCCGCCAGATCGCCGGCGATCCAACGGCGAAGTTCATCGCCGGCGGCACCAACCTGATCGACCTGATGAAGGAAAACGTCGAGCGGCCTTCGCGTCTCGTCGACATCAACCGCCTGCCGCTGCGCAAGATCGAGAACACCGCCGGCGGGGGCTTGCGCATCGGCGCGCTGGTGCCCAATACCGACGTCGCCTATCACCCCGAAGTCGAACGCCGCTACCCGATGTTGGCCAGCGCCTTCCTGGCGGGCGCATCGCAGCAGTTGCGCAACATGGCGTCGGTCGGTGGCAATCTCATGCAGCGCACCCGCTGCTATTACTTCTATGACACGGCGACGCCGTGCAACAAGCGCGCGCCGGGTTCGGGCTGCTCGGCGATCACGGGCGTCAACCGGATCCACGCCATCCTCGGCATGAGCGAGCATTGCATCGCGGTCCATCCATCCGACATGTGCGTTGCACTGGCGGCGCTTGAGGCGGTGGTGCACGTCGTCGGCGCGCGCGGCGAGCGCGCGATCAGGCTCGCGGATTTCCATCGCCTGCCCGGTGACCGGCCGGAGATCGACACCAATCTTCAGGCCGGAGAGATCATCACCGCGATCGAGCTGCCGCCGCGGGGCTTTGCGGAGAACTGGACTTATCTCAAGATCCGCGACCGCGCCTCTTATGCATTTGCGCTGGTTTCGATCGCGGCTGGCCTCGAGTTCGAAGGCGATGCGATCAAGGAGGCGCGGCTCGCGCTCGGCGGCGTCGCCCACAAACCGTGGCGCGACCAGCAGGCGGAAGCGCTGCTGCGCGGCCAAGCCGCCACCCGCGACAGCTTCGCGCGGGCGGCAGATGCGCTTCTGCGCGACGCCAAGGGGTTCGGCCACAACACTTTCAAGATCGAGCTTGCCCGCCGCGGCATCGTCCGCGCCCTGACGCAAGCCGCCGGGCGGATGCCGCAGTCGCAATCCCGCAAGGTGGTCCGATGACGGTTGCCACGACCCATATCGGAAAAGCAACGCCGCGCGTCGACGGCCGCGCCAAGGTGACCGGCGCGGCGCGCTACGCGGCGGACGTCAACGTGCCGGACCTCGTCTATGGTTGCGCGGTCAGTTCCGCCATCGCCCGGGGCCGGATCAAACGCATCGACGCGCGCGACGCGCTTGCGGTCGACGGCGTGCTGGAAGTGTTCACGCACGAAAATCGCCCCCGGGTGGCCGCCTCGGCCAGCAAATATTCCGATGAAACCGCTCCCGAGGGGTCGCCGTTCCGCCCGCTGCACGACGACAAGATTCTCTACAGCGGCCAGCCGGTGGCGCTGGTGGTGGCGCAGGAGTTCGAGATCGCGCGCTACGCGGCGTCGCTGGTGCGCGTCGAATATGAGCGCGCGGACCACGTCACTGATCTCAGGGAGGTGCGCGACGAGGCCTACGCGCCCAAGAGAAAACCGGCCGGTCCGCGCGGCAATGCCGACAAGGCCTTCGCCAAGGCGGCTGTGAAGTTCGAAGGCGAATATTCGTCGCCGATCGAGCATCACAATCCGATGGAGATGCAGGCCAGCACGGCGATCTGGGAAAGCGACGGCAAGATCACGGTTTACGACAAGACACAGGGCGCCCAGAACAGCCGCAATTACATCGTGAACGTGTTCGGGCTCGATGAAGAGGACGTCCGCGTGCTGGCGCCGTATGTCGGCGGCGCCTTCGGCAACGGGCTGCGGCCGCAATATCAAGTGTTCCTGGCGGTGATGGCGGCGCTCGCGCTCGAACGTTCGGTGCGCGTCGTGCTCACGCGCCAGCAGATGTTCACCTTCGGCTACCGGCCGGGCACCATCCAGACGCTCGCGCTGGGCGCCGATGACGAGGGCCTGCTTGAAGCCATCAAGCACGAGGCCGTCGCCATGACCTCGCGCTACGAGGATTATCGCGAGAACGTGGTCGACTGGTCGGGCCTTCTTTACAAATGCGCGAACAGCAAGCTCGGCTATAAGCTCGCGCAGCTCGATCTCGCTTCGCCGATGCCGATGCGGGCGCCCGGCGGTGCGCTCGGCCTGTACGCGCTCGAATGCGCCATCGACGAGCTCGCTCACAAAGCCGGCGTGGATCCGCTTGAATTCCGGCTCAGGAATTATTCCGATCGCGACCAGAACGAAGACACGACCTACGGCAGCAAGGCCCTGCGCGAATGCTACCGGCAGGCGGCCGAGCGCTTCGGCTGGACGGGCCGCAAGCCGCAGCCGCGCGCGATGCGTGACGGCAAGGAGCTGGTCGGCTGGGGCATGGCGACCGGCATCTGGGAAGCGATGCATGAGGAGGCCGGCGCCCGGGCGGTGCTGACCGCCGACGGCAAGCTCGAGATCGCCAGCGCCACCGCCGACATCGGCCCCGGCACCTATACAATGATGACGCAGGTCGCAGCCGACCGGCTCGGCCTGCCGATGCAGGACGTCACTGCGGTGCTGGGCGACTCATCGCTGCCGACGGCGCCGGTCGAGGGCGGTTCGTTCACCGCCGCGACGGTTGGGACGGCGGTGCACGCGGCCTGCGAGCTCGTGCGCAAGAAGCTCCTCAAGCTCGCCAAGCGCATGGACTCCTCGCCGCTTGCCGGCGCCGAGCTCGAGGACGTGACCTTCGGGGAAGGAAAAATCAGCCGCAGGGACGATCCGGCGCAGTCGGTCTCCATCATCGAAGTGATGCGCGACAGCGGCACCAACCGGATCGAGGAGGAAGCCACCGCCAGCCGCAGCAAGGCGGCCGAGAAGCTGTCGCACTACGCGCACTCGGCGATCTTCGCCGAGGTGAAGGTGGACGAGGAGCTCGGCGTGATCCGCGTCACGCGCGTGGTCAATGCGGTCGCCGCCGGCCGCATCATCAATCCGACCATCGCGCGCAGCCAGATTCTCGGCGGCGTGGTCTGGGGCATCGGCATGGCGCTGCACGAGGAGACCCTGACCGACCACGCGCTCGGCCGTCTGGTGAACCACAACATCGCCGAGTACCACGTGCCGGTGAACGCCGACATCCATGACATCGACGTGATCTTCGTCGAGGAGGAGGACGGCGTGGTCAACCCGCTCGGCGTCAAGGGCGTCGGCGAGATCGGCGTGGTCGGCACCGCCGCCGCAATCGCCAACGCGATCTGGCACGCCACCGGCAAACGCGTGCGCGACCTGCCGATCACGCTCGACAAGCTGCTGGCCTGACGCCGCTCCGGGGGCGGCATAAGACCTTCCAACGCGCGGATTTTCGGATAACGTTTTCGGACCGTCGCTGCGGCCGCGAGCCGCCATAAGGACGTCCGTGACCAGACCCCGTGCGCTCGTGATCGGCGGCTCGCTTGGCGGGCTGTTTGCCGCCAGCCTGATGCGCGCGATCGGCTGGGACGCCGTGGTGTTCGAGCGCGTGGAGGGCGACCTCGGCAGCCGCGGCGCCGGCATCGGCACCCGCGAGGAGCTGTTCGCGGTGATGCGGCGCATCGGCGCGCGCGTCGACGACACCATCGGCGTCGAAGTCACCCAGCGCATCTGCCTCGACCGTGCCGGCGCGATCGTCCACGAGGTGACCGTCCCGCAATTCATGAGCGCCTGGGCGCGCATTTACCGCCCGCTCAAGGCGGCGCTGCCGTCCGACTGCTACCGCTCTGGCATGCCGCTTGCCTCGGTCGAGCAGGACGTCGGCACCGTCACCGCGGTCTTTGCCGACGGCTCGCGCGAGCGGGGCGATCTCCTCATCGGCACTGACGGCATCCATTCCACCGTGCGCCAGCAACTCATTCCCGAGGCGCAGCCGCTCTACGCCGGCTATGTCGCCTGGCGCGGCGTGATCGAGGAGCGCCGGATCGCGCCGGCGACGCACGCGCTCCTGTTCGAGAAATACACCTTCTGCCTGCCGGAAGGGGAGATGATGCTCTCCTATCCGGTGCCCGGCCGCGACAACGACGTGCGGGCCGGCCATCGCGACTACAATTTCGTCTGGTACCGGCCGGTCGCCCGCGAGCGATTGCCGGACCTGTGCACCGACGCCGTCGGCCGGCAGCACGGCGTCTCGATCCCGCCGCCGTTGATTCGGCGCGAGATGATCGAGGCGATGCGGGCGGACGCGCGCGCACTGCTGGCGCCGCAGATCGCCGAGATCGTTGGACAGGTGACTGAGCCGTTCTTCCAGCCGATCTTCGACCTCGAATCGCCCCGCCTCGTGTTCGGGCGGGTGGTGCTGCTCGGCGACGCGGCGTTCGTGGCGCGGCCACATGTCGGCGCCGGCGTCACCAAGGCGGCGCTCGATGCGCAATCGCTGGCGCAGGCCATCGCCGAGGCGGCCGGCGACCTTCCGTCGGCGCTGGCGCGCTACGACCGCGAGCGCCGGCACTTCGGCGCGCAGCTCGTGGCGCGCGCCCGCCGTCTCGGCGCCTATCTGGAGGCGCAGTCGAAACCGCCGGAGCAGCGCACGGAATCGGAACGCACCCAGCGGCCGGAAGTGGTGATGCGCGAGATCGGCGCGGCGCTGTTTCGGATCGAAGACTTCACGCCGGGTGTCTGACAGGCGCCGCTTTTACCGGTAGGTCTGCTTCCACTCGAGGATGCGCTGGTAATTGGCCTGGTTGAGGCGCGTCCCGCTGTTGTAGTCCTCGCCGATATATTGATAGGCGTTGATGCCGTAGATCGTCCGCTTCTTGTCGGTCTCCTGGTAGACGTAGATCGGGCCGCCGCTCATGCCCGGCGTGTTGTCGCAATCGTAATAGAGCTCGCGCTCGGTGATCCTGGTGAGCTGGCAGTATTGCCGCCACATCGTGTGCGTCGGCTTGTCGCCGGGATAGCCGACGAAGTTTACGCCGTAGAGCTGCATCGGCTCCTCCCAGCCGAAGCCGAGCCAGCCGGTGCGGCTGCCGATGTCGCGATCGAGGATCACCATGCCGTAGTCGAATTCCTTCTGATGATCCCTGGTCCAGCCTTCGACGCTGAGCACGCGCGCCCAGGTGATCCGTCCGAACGGGCTGTCGTCGCCGTTCTGGCCGGGCCAGAAATCGACGCCGCTGTACCATTTGTCTTCCTTGATGTTGTAGACGCAATGGCCGGCGGTGAGCACGTGGCGCGGCCCGATCAGCGTCCCGGTGCATCCGGTCTGCAGATAGCCGACGCTGCTGAACGGATAGGTCGAGGTGTTGTAGACGCGCTCGCGGTCGTCGCGGCCGATGATCGCCTCGCGCCGCGGCGGCGACCCGGGCGAAGGCTGCTCCGCGCCGGGCGTCAGCGGCTCGCGCAGGCTGCGCTGAGGACCCGGCTGGGCCGGTGCGCGCTGCTCTTGGTCGAGACGGCGGATGCCGTCGATCAGGCGCTGGCGCAGCTCCGGCGAGAGCGGCTCGCGCGTCACCGTGCCGTCGCGGCTCACCGAGGTGGTGTTGAGCCGGTCGCCGAAATCTTCCAGGCGGCGCAGCTGCGACGGCGGCGTCGGCGAGCGCCGGATCGGGAGCTCGCGCAGCGGCACGTGCTGCGGCGAATGGTCGAAGACGTCGGCGCGCGGCTGCGGGCTGGCGCTGCCGGGCGGAGTCGAGCCGGTCGCCTGGGTCGTTTCCGGGGCGGCGGTGGCGGTCGCGGGGGCATAGCCCGGCTCGGACTCCGACGCCGCCAGCCCGATGCCGCCCGAGAGTGCCAGGCCGCCGACGAGCGCCATCAGGGATGAAGCGCGCGGATGCGCCCGCGCGGCACGCGTTGACACACCGGAAATCTTGCCGAACCTCACCAACCCCTCCATAAGGACCGCCGCCCGACGTCACCGCCCGCGATCAACAATACGGAATTGTGGCAAAAGACGGAACCGGGCTGACCCGTTTGCCGGGCGGGCGTCTCTGCCCTTATCCTCGCCGTCAAGGCGCGGCGATCATATCCGACGGAGGCGATGATGGCGCACGAGTATCGCGCTGACATCCGCTGGACGCGCGGCGACGCGCCGTTCATCGATAACCGCTATAGCCGCGGCCATGCCTGGCGGTTCGAT
>Ga0114129_10003971_pt1 | contig 20891 bp, 17 predicted proteins | sample RhiMetdeltSRZDD1_FD_80071 | JGI IMG/M metagenome (GOLD analysis project Ga0114129, IMG submission 80071) | Populus rhizosphere microbial communities from Tennessee, USA - Rhizosphere MetaG P. deltoides SRZDD1 (version 2) (version 2) | ecosystem: Host-associated > Plants > Roots > Rhizosphere >... | reverse complement strand
ACTTTAGAACTTGCATCGTTTGCTGATGCAGCCGCTTCCGATCCAGCCATCCAAGTCGTGACGATGGCTCCATTCCCATCATCACGTTTTCCGACACAGTAAGATGCGCACACAACGCCAGCTCTTGATGTATCAGGGCAATTCCATGTTTCCTCGCTTCGAGCGTCGAGACTGGCGCATACTGTTGCTCCTCAATATCCATCCTTCCGCTATCCGGTCGCAGAGCGCCCGCAATTACATTCATTAAGGTGCTCTTACCGGCTCCGTTTTCCCCGATTAGCGCATGGACCTCGCCGGGGCTCAGTTCCAGGGAAACTCCGTCGAGCGCAATTGTTGGCCCGAAGCTTTTCTTGATATTGGAGAGCGACAGTAAGGTCATGAAATCACGTAAATCAGGAAGCGTTACTTTGATTGTGCCGCCGGGCGGGGTTCAGCAAAAACTTTTATCAAGATCATCGTAAAGTCTTTATCAACCGTGCTGCGCTGATGTGGTGTGCCACGCGGCACGATGATCAGACTACCTTTCGTAACTTCGAAGCTCTTGCCGTCGATGATTCGTGGCCCACGCCATTCACCCGGCTCAACTTCACGTGGGGCTTCCAACGATCCGCCGAGGATCAAGGTCGCTGAGCCATCAGTCACGTAATACACATCGTCGGACGCATCATGTACTTCGGCAGGGCCGGCGGCCTTGTTCTTCTCATGCTGTATCGCGACACGCAGCTGCATTCCTGCGCCGCCAATGAGATCCTCTGTCTTATTCTCTGTTGCTAACTTCTTCCCAACATCAGAAAGTGACTGGGACGTCAACACCACAACCGGCCGAATTGGCTTGCTCGGTTCCTTCGTTGTCCCGCTCGATGAGGGGGACTGAGCCACCGCCGCAGTGCTAACAACCAGAAGCACAAACGTCGCGAGCGATGTGTATTTGATGGCTGTGAACATATGATTAAAAACCTTCTGTGTGTGTGCTTTTTTGTTTATGGCCCACAGATTACACAGATTAGGAAATCAGGAACCAGCTGCTTTGTGCTTTGTGCTTTCTTAATCTGTGTAATCTGTGGATTCAGAAAGTTACCGCGCGATCAACTGGACTAGGCGACCAGGCATCTCCGTATGGAAATTCATACTTCGCCAGCGACTCACCCTTCATCTCGATGCTGAAACCCGGAGTTAACGGCGGCATGTAACGGTCTCCGTTCATCACCACCGGCGATACAAAGTGTTCATGAAGGTGATCGACATATTCAATCACGCGGTTTTCCATCGAACCGCTTACCGCGATGTAATCGAACATCGAAAAGTGCTGAACGTACTCGCACAAACCAACGCCGCCGGCATGTGGACAAACCGGTACGCCGAATTTTGCCGCCATCAAGAGCACGGCCAGAACTTCATTTACTCCTCCTAAACGACAACTATCAATCTGGCAAAATTTGATTGCCCCACTCTGAAACAGTTGCTTGAACATCACACGGTTTTGACAATGCTCGCCGGTGGCCACACCAATAGGAGCGACCGCGCGGGCGATTGTGGCGTGCCCAAGAACGTCATCTGGTGAGGTGGGCTCTTCGATCCAATGAGGATTGAATTCAGCCAACGCTTCTATCCACTGAATCGCTTCGGAGACATCCCAGACCTGGTTGGCATCCATCATCAACTTTCGATCCCATCCGATCTCTTCTCGCAACAACCGCGCACGCCTTAAATCATCGTCGAGATTACGACCGACTTTTAATTTGAAGTGGGACCAACCTCGAGCAAGGCTCTTACGCACGAGCCGGCGAATCTTTTCATCTGAGTAACCGATCCAGCCGGCGGACGTTGTGTACGCAGGGTACCCGGAAATTTGCAGCTCCCGTTCCCGTTCAGCCTTCATCGGTTCTTTTCTTTTCAGGATCTCAAGAGCTTCGCCAGGCGTTAATGCATCAGTTATGTAGCTGAAGGGAACGCACGAGACGATCTCCTCCGGCGACATGTCAGAAAGCAACTTCCACACTGGCTTACCGACAAACTTCGCATACAGATCCCACACGGCATTGACAATTGCGGCGGTAGCTAGATGAATGACTCCCTTTTCTGGCCCTACCCAACGCAGTTGGGTGTCGGACGTGACGAGTTTCCAGAACCCTCCAATGTCTGCGGCAAACGTTTCGAGAGTTAGTCCAATGATCAGTGGTTTAAGTGCCTCAATTGCTGCAACGCAAAGTTCGTTGCCTCGTCCGATCGTAAATGTCAGACCATGTCCTTCGAGTGGTGGGAAACTATCGGTGTGGACAATTACGTAGGCGGCTGAATAGTTCGGGTCAGTGTTCATCGCATCCGAGCCGTCGAGCGAGGTCGAGGTGGGAAAGCGAATATCCCGAACGGTAATATCAGTGATAGTTATGGCCATTTGTTAAGGCAAGCTGTAATTCGACGATAACACTTGCATTACGCAGCGATGCGCGCCGTGCGCCATCTGTCGACTGCCACTGCAATGACGATGATCGCACCGATGATGATCTCCTGGACGTAATTGGGCCATCCGATCTGCTGGCAACCATTCCGTAGGAAAGCCATGATTAACGCACCGATCATTGATCCTAAAATACTGCCTTCGCCGCCGCTCAAGCTGCCGCCGCCGATGACCACAGCCGCAATGATGTCCAACTCTGAACCCGCTGCGACTGTAGGATCTCCCTGCCGCAACCGGGACATTTGCAGTACGCCGGCGAGACCAAATAGCAAGCCCGCCAATCCGTAAATCCAGACCTTCAATCTGTCCGTAGCAATGCCACATGCGCGTGCGGCCGTCTCGTTGGACCCAAGCGCGAATACTCGTCGTCCGAAAACAGTGTTCCTTAAAATAACGGCCACGACTAACGCGAGAATCAGTGTGATCCAAACACCCGGCGCAACGATTAGCCATGAAGGGGTGGGAAACAACACTAGCAGGTCATTGACCCACGTATCAGGCATGTTTACAGTTTGTTGCCCAGCTACCCATTTTGCAGTGCCGCGTCCGACACCTAACATTCCCAACGTCGCAATGAAGGGCACTACTTTGAGTCTTGTGATAGCGAGACCATTCACAACACCGACTATCCCACCCACAATGATCCCAGCAACAAGCGCAACGAAGGGCGAAAGACCCATATTGATTCCAAGCGCCGTGATCACGCCTGTTAACGCTATAGTCGAACCAACCGATAGATCGATTCCGCCACTGATGATGATCATCGTCATGCCGATGGCGCCAACCGCAACAATTACTGTTTGCGACAGCACAACGCGCAGATTATTCGGCGAAAGAAATCGTTCCGGTGACTTCATCAACAACGAAAAGATCACGATCACCAGTACGAGACCAAGCACCGGACCAACCCGATTCAGCCAGACCTGCAGGAAGCTGGAGCTGAATAGCGGGCGGGATTGTTTCAGTTCAACTACCATGATTCCGTACAGGACCTATTTCAAATACTGATCCAAGGGCGGATGCAACAATGCTTGAATGTCGGCCGAAACAAGATTATCTTTCGTCACCATAGTCACTCCAGTATCAATCCTCTGTTGAACGGATTTGCCACTAAGATGATCGACCATGGTTAGTACGCCAAGATAGCCCATATTGAAAGGGTTCTGGACCACGATTCCGTGCAGTTGGTTGTTGTTCATCGCATCAATAAATGGCTGGCTTGCATCAAACCCGACGAACATCACTTTGCCTGCCTTGCCGATATCCTGGAGGGCCAGCAACATTCCTGCAGTTGAAGATTCGTTGGGCGTAAAGATTCCCTGAACTTCGTCTCCAAAGCTGTTCAGGAGATTCTCAGACGCGCGCTTCGCAGTGTCCCTGGTGGCTCCGGCATATTGATCAGTAGATATCAACTGGATGTCTGGATATTTCTTAATCTGCTCGAGAAAGCCATCTTCGCGGTCCTGAGTGCTGGCTGATCCTTCCTGGTACCGCAGCATCAACACCTTCCCTTTTCCATTCAGCAACTGGCCCATTCGTTCGGCCGCTAACATTCCACCTTTGCGATTGTCTGTTGCCACAAAACTCACAATGGCGTTGGATTCCAAAGCCGAGTCAATAATCACCGTCGGCACGCCCGCCTGTTTTGCTTCCTGTACTGGACGGGCCAGCGCGCGATTGTCGAGCGGCGCCAGCACAATTCCATCGACTCCCTGTGAAGTAAATCCTTCCACGACTTGGATCTGCTGTTCGCGATCGTCTTCGCGCAATGGTCCTTTCCAGATCACCTCGACGTCATTTCCTTTCGCTGTCAATTCACTGGCCGCCTTGTTGCTACCTGCGTGAATACTTTTCCAGAATTCATGTGTCGTGCCCTTGGGAATGACTGCAATCGTTAGTTTCTTTTTGGCGCCCGGCGACGGGCCGGGCCGAGTACAAGCGAAGACAAAAATTGCTCCTGCAATAGCGATAAGTGAAAGGCTTTTTCGCATTTCAATCTTTCCGTTCTAAGGTTTTGAATACGCGAACCTATCTGCGGTTTTTGGCGCCGCCACGACTGCACTCTCGAGCGTACCGATCTTTTCGATTTCCACCTGCATCACGTCACCATGCCGAAGGAATACAGGTGGCGTGCGCGCGAACCCAACTCCGGCAGGCGTACCCGTCGCAATCACATCACCCGGTTCGAGAGTTATCGTTTCAGAAAGGAAGGCTATTAGTTGGGGTACGCCGAATATCAGTTGGTCAGTATTCGAATCCTGCATGGTCTGTCCATTCAGTCTTAATCTGATGAACAGCTTGTGTGGGTCGGAAATCTCATCCGACGTAACGATGGCTGGACCCATTGGTGCGAACGTATCACACGACTTACCTCGCTGCCATTGACCATCTGCGAACTGAAAATCGCGAGCACTGACGTCGTTCACAATCGTGTATCCCAGAACATAATCATAGGCAGACTCGAGTTCGATGTTTCGACCCCGTCGACCAATCACGACTGCGAGTTCTGCCTCGTAATCTACCTTTTGACTCGTTTCGGGCAAGATAACTGCGTCGTTGGGCGGAAGCACCGATGTAGTAAATTTTGAGAACACCACCGGTCTTTCCGGAATCTTCATCTTGCTTTCAGCTGCATGGTCGCGGTAATTGAGACCGATACAAATCAATTTCCCAGGGCGAGGCACGGGAGCGAGCATGCGAACGTCGGAACGTTTCAAAATGAATGACGTATCAACCGAAGCCGGTGACGTCATAAACTGTTTATAAAGCTCACGCGCTTCGTGTTGTAGCGGATTTTCAAGATCAAACCAGCTCAAGTAATTCGCTAAATCTTCTGAGGCCAGATTTTTCCCACGACTTTTGACTGCCCGGTCGAGATCCAGGATCGAGTCGCTGCCAACCAATGCGCCAGGATGCGGTGTTAAAGCGGCACCGTCGGAACCTTTTTTTAAAAAACTGACAACTTGCATTTTTCACATACCCTTTATAACGATGACGTATAGCTTTTGTGGACCATGAACGCCAATGGCGAGCGTCAACTCAATATCGGCAGTTCGAGATGGGCCAGTGATGAACGTCACTGTCGGACTAATCTCGCCCCTCGCCTGGATTCCCGCAAGGGCTTCCGCCAAGGTAAGACAAATCTGACTTTCGTTGATGATCGCGATATGTACTGGCGGCAACAACGAGGCGAGCCGATGTCGCTCCCTGCTCGCGTCCAGGACCAACGTTCCGGTTTCGGCAATGGCCGTTTGAGCAGAAGTAATGCCAACGTCGCAAGTGAACAGGTCACTGACGCCATCAGCCGGTGAGACATACTCAACCTTCCTGAGCTTCCCCGAGATACGCTGAACAATCGGCGCGTCGGATAATGCTGTCCGATGTGGTCCTAAAGCTGTTTCACCGAGACTTGAAATAATCTCATTGACCGCATCCGCTGCGCTTTCGTCGTCCGACACAATGAGGCAATGGCCGTCAACAACTTCCAGGTTTTCCGAGAACGTGTTGACAAGCGACTCGCCACAGCCGGCGACCTCGCTGTCGCCGTCATCAAATGGCGCCGCATGAATACCAGAATCTGTTTTAGTGTAAATCTGATCATAAGGCACGCTAGTCGCCAGATGACTCCGGATCGAGTTCAGAATCTCCTGCCGAGCCTCTTCGTTAATTTCGCTTTGATTCATCTACGTTCCTCGATAGCTCGCCTCGCCAGTGGCTGCGAAAGCTGGTTGGATCCAATGGTCGTAAATCGCGTCCGTTGGTCCAAGCTTTCAGCGCAGGAAATAACCATGCCGATATTTTTGAGAGTTGACGAATCTGCCCTTTATTAACAATAAACCGTTGCACGAGACGACCGAGTTTTGTGCTTGCGTTGTACAGGCTGGGACTGGACATGATCGTGGCCCATAACGTAAAGGCCGTTGATTCAAAGCGTGACCGCTTTAATTTGCTTACGTCCAAACGACCGCCACCCTGGGAGATCTCGGTGCGAAGATGCAGCAGAAGCTGGGGAATATCTATTTTTACCGGGCAGACCTCACGACAAGCGCCGCACAAACTGGATGCATAAGGAAGCTGCGATGTCTTCTCGAAAACTACCAGCTGCGGTGTGATGACCGCCCCGATTGGCCCAGGGTAAACCGAGCCGTAAGCGTGGCCTCCTATCTGCTGATACACCGGACAAGCATTGAGGCAGGCGCCACACCGAATGCAGGCGAGTGATTGGCGCGTCACAGGATGGGCCAGCATTCTCGAGCGACCATTGTCCAGCAGGATAATGTGCAATTCCTCCGGACCCTCGTCGCTGGGTCTGCGCTTCGTGCCGGTGATGAGCGATTGGTAGGTAGTTAAGCGCTGACCAGTACCGGAACGCGGCAGTAGTTTGAGAAATACGTCGAGATCGCCAAAGCGTGGCAGCACCTTTTCGATGCCCATAACTGCGATATGCATTGCAGGAAGACTGGTGGTCAGACGAATGTTGCCTTCATTCTCGAGGATGCAGATCGTTCCTGTTTCAGCGATGCCAAAATTAACTCCGCTGACGCCAACGTCCGCGACCGCGAACTTGTCGCGAAGAATTGTTCGGGCAGTACTCGTGAGTTTCGCGACATCGTCCGTGGGCTCGATGCCGAGCTCGGAAGTGAAAAGTTCGGCAATCTGCTTCTTGGTTTTGTGAATTGCCGGAACGATAATGTGCGACGGCACCTCACCAGCCAACTGGATAATGTATTCACCCAGGTCAGTCTCGATTACCTGGATCCCCTCGTCTTGAAGTGAATCGTTCAGATGAATTTCTTCCGTGGTCATGCTCTTGCTCTTGACCACCACTCGAGCGTTACGCTCCTTTGCCAACCGGCAAACGATTTCGTTTGCTTCTCGCCCATCCCTGGCCCAGTGAATTCTGGCGCCCCGAGTTTCCGCCTGCCGCACGAACTCTTCGATATAGACGTTAAGGTTGAGCAGGACTTTGTCTTTTATTGATCGCGCCTGACTGCGCAACTCTTCCCAATTTTTCAGACTCCTTGCGGCTGAAAGCCTGCGCTCACCGAAAAGCGACGTTGCATTGCGCAAAGCTCCACGTAACTGCACGTCAGCAAGAGCTGCGCGCGCATTTTCGTGGAACGTTTCTGATGTCAGGTGATTCATGGAAGTTTGGCCACACTGATTCTTTATTGTGCTGCCAGTAATTCAGCCAGATGCAGTACACGGACACTTGATCCCTTGCGCGATAAGCGACCGCCGATCTGCATCAAGCAACTCGCATCCGACGCAACAACTGCCTGCACTTTGGATTGCTCGATCGCTTCGATTTTTTGATCCAGGATCGCAACGGAGATCTCCGGGTACTTTACCGAGAAGGTGCCTCCAAAGCCGCAACAAGCTTCGGCATTCTTCAATTCGACCAGTTCTGCTCCACGAACCTTGCTGATCAAACGGCGAGGCTCTGTTTTCACGTTGAGATCACGCAACCCGTGACAGGCATCATGCCAGGTTAAGCGCCCGGTCCACCGCGCCCCCACATCGTCAACGTTCAGCACCCTGACAAGAAAAGAACTTAGTTCATGCGTACGCTCGGCGATTTGGTGTGCTCGGCGGCGCCAATCCGGTTCTTCGGGAAATAGTTCGGTGAAATGATGGACCATCGCCGTGCATGATCCCGAAGGGCTAACGATGAACTCGGCATCACTGTCTTCGAAGATGCGAATAAAGTTTTGGGCCAACTTGCGTGCTTCATTGCGATAGCCGGTGTTGAAAGCCGGTTGGCCGCAACATGTCTGACGCTCGTCGAACTGGACGTCACAGCCAACCCGGCGTAGTACCTGAACAGTGCTGACGCCAATAGCGCTCCAAACTTGATCTACGAGGCAGGTTACGAATAGGGCGACGCGCATGGTACGTTAAGTTGTATGCATTCAATTGGCGTCAATCACACAAAGCATTTTCCATTGATCATTTTCCATTTCTCATATGATAAATCCTTTTCTGGACGGACCGCCTGGAACAACATTCACATCTCCTTAAGCACAACAACGCCCTTCACATAATCCGCACCGTGAATGTCCGAGCCGAGCGCCCGCTCAACGGCGTCGAGTGAACTATATGTATGAGTCAATAACGAAAGAACGTCGATCTCCTTCTCCTCGATCAGGCGCAACGCCTTCTTATAAACAGATGGACGACCATCGTCCTCAAAACCGCCGGAAGCCCCAACTGGTGTCACCAGCACTGGCTCTTTGAACATCAAGCTATTCAACACACTCAGATCGACTCCAGCGTGACCATGGCCGTACAGCAGTACAGTCGCTTGCTTACAAATCAACCCAGAAATTAAGGCCACAACGTCACCGGAGCCAGAGGCCTCAATCAGATATTCGACTCCCTTTCCACCACTGTGTTCTCGAGCAACTTCTACAAGGTCACAGTTCCGCGGGTCGATTGTCTCATCTGCGCCGAGCTTCTTTGCTAAGTCCCGCTTCAGCTTGTTTGGATCACTCACCAACAACAATCCGTCATAACCAATTACTTTTCTGAGGTACTGCGTAAACAGTAAGCCTGCAGGCCCCGCCCCACAAATCATAATCGTTCGCACGCGACGGTCCAGCGCATCATGCATCATGGCGTACCGAGTCTTTGCCCGGGCAACAACGTCGGAAGAATGGATGATGCAGCCCAGCGGCTCAGTAAGCGCCGCGGCACTCGCTTCGAGTGCCGCATTGATCTTCACAGCATTAACTGCGGGAATGGCGATGAACTCAGCCAGGCCCCCGGGCAGTCCAGTGATGCCATGTTCACGGTAAAACTCGCACTGGTGCGAATCACCGGTTCGGCAATATTGGCAAAGCGTTCGACGCGTGCTCACACAGTTAAGCCCCTGATCGACAACGACGCGATCGCCAACTGCCAGCTCACCAACCTGACTTCCAACCTGTTCGATGGCTCCTGTAATCTCATGGCCCAAAATCTGAGGTTGCACGGTCAAAGAAATGGCTACTCCATGATCGTTCGTGTTGTAGTTCGCATGACCTGCGAAGATGTGAGCATCGGTCCCGCACAATCCTACGGCAGCGACGCGGACGAGCACTTCGTCACGCGAGATCAACGGTCGCGGAACGTCACGCACTTCAATTCGTGCAACGTCGCACAAGACACTGGCCTTCATGGTTGCGCCAACACCCGGTGGTCGCATTCCTGTTTCACTAACAATCGAGGTACTCATGCTCGAACTGCTCCCTGGGAAACCTCTGGTTCAATGTCACTCACGTCCAAACGGTTCGCGGCGTGCAGAGAAGCAAACAGCTGCATCGTTTCTCGCATTCCCTTTTCGAATGGCGTTGACGGCAGGTCGCCAATGACTCGACGGATTGCCGCATCGTTCAATCTTGAGGCTATCGGAATTGGAGGTCCTCCGAAACTGATTAACTCGCGTCCAACCTCTTGGTTAATGAAGGACGCGATCCGTTCGACTGCTACGGTTTCACCGTGCAGATTGAAAACATGAGCCCCCCGTTCTGCACTGTCTGCACAGGCGATGAAAGCAGCAGCGGTATCAGGTACGTACTGGAAATCTGTTTCCCCGCCAAATCGAATATTAAACTTGCGGCCCAGGACCGCTGATTTCATCGCCTTAGTCGGATCGCTTGTTATTCCCGTATCGCGATTTACTCCGTACACCGTGAGCGGCCGTAGTCCGATGCTGGAAAGTCCGTGGTCCAAAAAATAGATGCGAGCGTTTCCCTCATTTGTTCGTTTGAACACTCCGTAGTGAGTGGTTGGCTCACAGGCCGCACCTTCATCGAGTGCAATTCCGTCCTCTTCCAAGCCGTACACCGCAGCTGAGCTTGCATAAACGAGCTGTTTCGCTCCTATTTTCACAGCAGCTTCAAAACAGTTAAGGGTGCCGATTACATTAACGAGAGCGCCCTTAACTGGATCAGCCCTGCACATTGGCACCTGCAATCCAGCCAAATGGATTAGCCGTTCGGCACCGGAATCGGTTAAGGCCTGAAGCACGCGCCGGCCATCAGTGATATCGCCAACTTCGAACTGGACTTTCGCAAGTTGTGGCTCGTCCATGATTGCTTGCATGCGGCGCGAGTCATCGCTCTGATCGAACACAACGGGTGTATCCCCGCGCTCTGCAAGAGCTTTGACAATCCATGAGCCAATGCAACCCTGCGCTCCAGTGATGAAATAGGTTTGAGGCACGTGTTTTGCGGGAAACAAATTCTAAAAAAGCGGCGACAAGTCGCCGCACTCCAAAGCTAGTTCAGCCGATAAAACTTACGAGCGTTTTGAGAAAACACTTGCGAACGCTGATCTTCGTTCAAATCCTTAAGCAATTCTTGAAATGAATCGAGGACCTGATCGTACGTAGCGGCCAGCAAGCACACGGGATAATCACTACCGAATAACATTCGATTGGGGCCAAACAATTCCAGCGCGCTCTCAACAAACGGTCTAAGATCGTCTGTCTTCCAGGCCCTGTGATTCGCTTCAGTAACGAGCCCGGAAAGCTTGCAGTACACATTTGGCAGCGCTGCCACTGGTTTTAGTTCACGCATCCACTCGCTGATCGCGCCGGCGGCAATCGGAGGTTTGGCCATGTGATCAATGACAAGTGACAAATCGGGACACGTTTCGGCGACAATGCGGGCATACTTCAGGTGACGAGTGTGCACAAGTAGATCATATGACAAGCCATGCGCACCGAGAGCCTTCAACCCAGCGAGTACAGGCGGGTGGACCAACCAATCATCATTCGGCTCACTTTCCACCAAATGCCGGACACCTTTGAACTTCTCATTCGCAGCCAACTCTTTGATCTGCTGATCAACCTCTCCGTTCGTTAGATCAACCCAGCCTACAACACCGGCGATAAACGGATGCTTATCAGCCAGGTCAAGCAGCCACCGCGACTCGGACAAAGAATTGCTGGCTTGAACGAGCACCGTGTTATGCACGCCGTGCTCATGGAGGATGGGCAGAAGAGTTTCCGGCTGGTAATCGCGATAGAGCACTCCCAGATCGCTACTCATCCAGGGATAGTCAAAGCGCCCAACTTGCCAAAAGTGCTGATGGCTATCGATGATCTCCATGATCGTCGAAGTACTCGCGGCCTCCGCATTTCTTTCGAGATTACGAGTACTTCGGTTCCCGCGGCTTCTCTCCTCTCTTACCTTCATGATCCTGACGTGGCTCTCCATCACATTCGAGAGCGAATGTCGTTATCAGTTCCGGAGCTGTTTTCGGCAAACCGGTAAGGCGAACACGATAGTCGTCTTGTTCGAACTTTACCGGCTGATCCGTGGCGTGGAATCGCGCAGAAGTAACCTTGTTGGTCAGATTTCCAATTACGACTGTTTCGCCAGGCCAATAATGCACGTGTGCGAACAACGTATTTCCTTTCCGTGTAAAGCTCAGATAATTTCCGCGACGTGGTTGACAGCGATCCGATCCATAAATCGTAGTTCCGTGTTTTGCCATCCAATCTCCAACCGTCGTTAGAATTTTCACTGATTCCTCGGGAATGGAACCATCCGGCATCGGACCAATGTTTAGGAGATAGTTGCCGCCATCCCGAGCACACGTAATCAGATTACGAATCACTGTGGTTGGCGTCTTCCAATTCCTATCGGATGCGTGATAGCCCCAACTGTCGTTCAAGGTCATACACGACTCCCAGGGACGATTTGCAGACGCTTCGATACGCTGCTCAGGCGTGTCGAAGTCTTCAGGAATCTTTGAACGGTTGTTAATGATGATCTCGGGCTGCAGCTTGCGCACCATCGTATTCATGTCGACTGATTCCCAGCCCTTCGCATCCAAAGGCCACGCTACGTCGTACCAGAGAATGTCGACAGTGCCATAGTTCGTCATCAATTCCTTAACGTGACCATGAATGTAATCCACAAATCGGCGTCGTGCGCTTTCATCTTTTAAACACGCAGCGCCATCCGGATGATGCCAATCCATTAGCGAGTAGTAGAACCCGAACCTCAGCCCTTCAGCGCGAGCAGCATCGACATATTCACGCACAAGATCACGACCCGGTCCTCGCTTTGCAGCACAGTAGGCTGTTAACTTCGAATCAAAATTGCAAAACCCTTCGTGGTGTTTCGACGTCATGACCATGTACTTCATTCCAGCTCGACGAGCCAGACGTGCCCAGTCACGCGCAGCATTCGGTTTTGGGTTGAAGCGATCGGCCAAGGGTTCGTATTCCTTTACGGGAATGCCCTCATTTTCCATCACCCACTCATGCCGGCCGAGCACACTGTAAAGTCCCCAATGAATGAACATGCCAAACTTTGCCTCGTGCCACCACTTCATTCGTCGCGTGCGATCGTCGACCGTAGATGTGGTTGGCGCGCCAGTGTCGGCCGGTCTCGCCTGCTGGGCCGAAGTTACTTTCATGCCGGAAGCAACGGTCGCAATGCCGCCGGCGGCGGCACCCATAGCTGCAAGGTAATCTCGCCTGTTCATCTCAGTTTCTTGTCTCCTTGCTTAGAGTTAATCAGGTCGGCCGGGACTCGGCCTGGGAGAGTTGTTCTACAATCAGCGACGCCCATGCGCTCTTATGTCTTGAGCCATCGAGTTTCCGTCGCGTAAGGACCTGTTTACGTCGGGGTTACCTTCTAGTGGATCAGGCGTGAGGCTGAAGTGACTGTTCCCCATGATCAGCTTCAGCCTCACAATTGGCCCCCTGGCCAAATACCATGGCAACAATTCAATCGTCCGTTAGCGGTAACGGATACTAGTCGTTACCGCTAACGAAGTCAAGGAGTTTTTACTGAAAGGGTCGTCAACAATTCCCACGGCAGTCGGTCGATGGTTCAGATTCTTTCTGCAAACCGGCGGCGAAAATGTTGAGCATACACCATCGGCCGTAGCCACTTCCGCAGTGGTAGGGATTCTTCAGTTGAGACGCGAATGCTCGACTATTTCAAACTCGCCTTTCAACCGAATGTCCTCAGACGACGATCCAACCATCACGCGAAACATTCCTGGCTCTACTACGAAATGCATGCTTCGATCCCAGAGCGCGAGATCGCGATCGCTTAATGTGAAACTCACAGTTTGCGTTTCACCCGGCTTTAAATGGATCCGGCGAAACCCTCGCAGGTTCTTCTCGTACGTCGTCACACTGCTCACCAGATCGCGCGTGTAGAGTTGCACTACTTCATCGCCTTCACGCTCACCGCTGTTGCGCACGTCGACTGTAACTGTAATTTGTCTTCCGGATGGAGTACGTGGCGGATCGATCCGCAAATTGCTGTAATCAAACGTTGTGTAACTTAAGCCGTGACCGAAATAGTAGAGCGCTCCATTGACACGAGATTTTTCGCCTTCCCACTGCGAATTCGGTTTAGCTGGAAAGTTGTAAGGGATCTGCCCGACCGTCTTCGGAAATGTAACAGTTAGTTTCCCACCCGGGTTGTAGTCGCCGAACAGTACATCCGCAATCGCAGTTCCTCCCTGAGCTCCAGGAAACCAGGCTTCCACTATTCCGGGCACGTACTTATCACCCCAATTGATACTCATCGGTCGTCCATTTAATAAAACGAGCACAACAGGTTTGCCGCTCGCGTACACTGCTTGCAATAGCTCCAATTGGCGTCCCGGCAGATCGAGGCTAGTCCTACTCACGCTTTCTCCAACCGTTTTTCCTGAATCGCCCAGCACGACAATAGCGACATCGGATGTACGAGCAATTGCTGCGGCTTCGTCTATACCCTTGCGCTCCTCTTCTGTGAGCGGCTCGGGCAAAACCTCCGTCTCGGGCCAATGAGCGCTGATTACGTCACAACCTTTCGCATAACTAACCTTAACGCTACTACCGAGTTTATTTTTGATCCCTTCGAGCACCGTCACCCCCCGAACACCAGATGGCCCATACCGATATCGCGTCAAGCTGTCGTCATCGGCGTTTGGTCCAATCACTGCAATTGACGAAATGTTTTTAGTGAGCGGCAAAACACGATTAGCATTTTTTAGAAGCACAATGCTTTCCCGGGCCGCTCGCAGGGCCACGGTTTGATGTTCTGGCGAGTTGACCACTTTTAATGTCTGTTCGGCATCTTCGATGTACGGGTGATCAAATAAGCCGACAATGAACTTGACTCGCAACACGTCTCGAACGCGATCGTTCAGCAACTGCATCGACACCTTTCCCTCTTTGACGAGTTCTCTTAACGGCAGGATGTAGTCTTCAGGTTTCGTGAAGTTTGTTTTTACATTCAACCCGGCTTGAATGGCCTGTCGCACCGCATCCTTCATGTCCGCTGCCACGGCGTGTTTGTTGTATAGATATTCGACGGCGCCACTGTCGGACACTACGTAACCGCGAAATCCAAAGTCTTTCCTAAGCCGTTCGACGAGCCAATATTCACTGCCGGTGATCGGGATGCCATCGAAGTCGTTGTATGAGCTCATTACTCCGAGCATTCCCGCTTCTTTGATTGCCGCAGCAAAAGGCGGAAGAAAAATATTTTCCACTTCGCGCGGGGAGGTTTGTGGGTCCGTGCGCGCCTGACCTTCACGCGCGCCCTTTCCAACACTGTAGATGGTGAAGTGTTTCGCGGTCGAAGCGACCCTTCGCTGTTCCTGCAACCCCTTAACCATCTCGACGCCAAGCCGGGATACGAGATAAGGATCTTCTCCGTAAACATCCTCCAAACGTCCCCAGCGTTGATCGCGCGCGACATCGAGCGTGGGGGCATACACATTTGTATAACCCAGGGCCCTCGCCTCAATTCCAGTGATTCTTCCCATTTGACGAACTAATTCCGGATCCCAGGTGTGGCCCATCCCCAATTGAGACGGAAAACTTGTGGCGGTTTTGAAAGCCAATCCGCGCAAACCTTCATTCGTGAAATCAACGGGGATGCCCAATCGAGTAGATTCGATGAAAAACTGCTGTACCTGATTGATGGCCCAGATGTGTTGTTTTAGATCTGAGGCATAAACACTATTTGCTCCTGAGCCTACTCCGTTGAGGTGCTCATCTATGTTTGCAATGCCATCTTTCCAGATCTGGTTCTTCCAGTCCGGCGTGGGCAATTCGTCTTTCAACACACGGCCATAACCGTAAAGAGTTGCAGTTTGACAGGTCTTTTCATCGACCGTCATCTGCGACAGCAGATCGTCTATTCGCTTTTCGACGTCGGCGTTCGGGTCTTCATAGACATCTTTCCGCCCATTCTTGTTTAGATCGATCCAGCCCTGGTGGTAGATTGATTTGTTCGTGGTTTGCGATTGTGCCGGCCATGTGTTCATTTCCAGCAGAGTTAATGCCGCACACGCCCACACACAACTTATGGCTGCTAGTTTTTTTGAGTTAGTCATTTGGAATCGAAATTGATCCACGAAACAACACGAAGTTTTCGCGTGATTAGTGGGTAGTCTTAGGACCGTTTTACAGAACGGAAACCAACGTACGAAACACACCATTAAATTTCGTGTGATTTGGTGGTCCAGTTTGTTATGGCGACGGTTCAAGATAGTGTCGATCCGGTTGCTGTCGCAGTTTTTCTGCTGCCGCTTCAGCGGTGATATCGCGCTGCGGCGTCGCAAGCAATTCATAACCAACCATAAACTTCTTTATCGTGGCCGAGCGAAGCAATGGTGGAAAGAAGTGTATGTGCAGATGCCACTGGGGATGAGATTGCCCGTCCGTCGGCCGCTGGTGAAAACCCATCGTGTAGGGAAATGAAGTGCGAAAGAGGTTGTCGTAACGAGTCGTCACCAATTTCAAAACCCGTGAGAGATCGTCGCGCTCTTGGTAAGAAAGTTCGTCAAGCCCACTCAGGTGGCGTTTGCTGAGAATCATCGTCTCGAACGGCCACACCGCCCAGAAGGGAACCAGAGCTTGAAAAGAACCAGCTTCAACAACTAGCCGTTCATTCAACTTCAGTTCGACCGTTAGATAATCACAAAGAAGACAACTTCCGTGTGCTGTTCGATATTGGTTTTGGCGCTCATGCTCTTTGCTTGGCTCATTCGGCAAATTAGCGTTGGCCCAGATCTGGCCATGCGGGTGAGGATTGCTTGCGCCCATCATGGCACCGCGATTCTCAAAAATCTGGACCCAATTTATGAAAGATTTGCTACCCAGTTCCTGATATTGCTCGACCCAGGTGTCTACAACGTGACGAATATCTGGAATGCTCATTCGTGAAATCGTCAGATCATGGCGCGGCAGAAAACAGACCACGCGGCAGATTCCTGGCTCGCCGCGAGCGACGATTAGTTCATGTTCGACGAGCGTCTCGGGTGGAGTGTCGGCGCGCAAGGCAGAAAAATCATTATTGAAAACGAAAGTATTCGAGTAGTTCGGGTTGCGTACAGCGCCGGCTCGTTCATTGCCTGGACACAAATAACATTTCGGGTCGTAAGGGGGCAGGGATTCCCGCGGTTCGTCTTCGACTTGTCCCTGCCAGGGTCGATCGGTTCGATGCGGCGAAACCAGAACCCAATCTCCCGTAAGCGCATTACACCGGCGATGAGGGTGTTTTGTTAGATCGAACACTCCGTCATCGCTCCTGATCTGCATTGTCGCGACCGGCTCTGGTCGCGCGGCGGCCAAACCATAACATGGCCAAACCAAACACGAGCATCACAATTCCCCACCAGAGATTTACGTTGATGTCGAGAGCGCGCTGATAAATGCTCTTGTCACCGACAATACCAAACACGAACAGCAACAAACCAAGAATGGTAAACATCAGCCCGATCGGTAATCGTATGTCAAGGCCCATCTCTTATCTCCTTTGTTACAGCCACAAAAAGGCACAAAACCGAATGATTTGTGGCCATTTACCAGAAAACGAAATTAAGGACGAGCGCGGCGCCCACAACAATTGCGCCGAGAAACGCCGGCCGTTTGTACCAGGCGAGCTCATCTTCTTTCGGTCTTGTGGTCAGTGAATAGACCAATCCAGTCAACTCAGACTCCGCGCGGGGCCTCGTCAAAAGACTCACGGCAATAGTGACAACGAAACAGGTGGTCCATGCGAATATGGCTGTCCAAAAGTTCTGCGCCATCTCGCTGGGATAAACATGCATCACTCCAAACCAGCCGCCCTTTATTCCCACGACCGCGCCATGGGGCAACGTCAATCCGTGGTGCAATGCCGCTGCCGCCGTGCCGGATAACAGTCCCACAAACGCACCGTGACCAGTCGCTCTTTTCCAAAACATACCCAGCAGAAAAGTAGCAAACAGCGGCGCGTTCACAAACGCAAAAACCAGCTGCAGCATGTCCATAATGTTATTGAAACGCGTAGCAACATATGCAGCCGCGACTGAGATCCCAATGCCGAAAATCGTGGCCATCCGACCCATCCAAAGGTAATGCTGATCGCTCGCACCTCGTCTGATGTATGACTGGTAAATGTCGTACGTCCAGACTGTGTTGAAAGCGGTTACATTTCCAGCCATTCCTGACATGAAACTCGCCAACAGTGCAGTTAGCCCAACACCTAACAATCCACTGGGAAAGTAATGACCAAGCATCATTGGAATGGCAAGATCGTAGTTGAATGTTCCATCCAGCTTTCGTGGTAACGCGAAACCGCTGCTGCCGGCCTGATAGGTCAACGCGATCGCGATCATTCCAGGCAGGATCACGAGGATCGGAAAAAACATTTTCGGAATTGCGGCAATCAAAGGCGTCCGTCTTGCTGCTGACATTGATTTGGCAGCCATAGCTCGTTGCACAACCAGAAAATCCGTGCACCAGTAACCAAACGACAGAACAAAACCAAGGCCCATCGCCAGCCCAAACCACTCAACGCCCATAGGGTTGTTCGAAGGAGATGACATGAAATGCCAGGATGAGCTCCACGCTCCGGCCTGATAACCTTGACCGATTGCGACGCCGTTTAGTCGCGTTACCAATCCGCTCCAGCCCCCGGCATCCTTGAGACCAAGGAGAACTAACGGCGCAAAGCCGAACACGATCAGGAAAAACTGGAGCACCTCGTTGTAAATAGCCGAAGTTAAGCCGCCCAGAAAGATGTAGACGAGAACGATCGCTGCCGCAATCGTGATTGCAAATGTAAAGTTCCAGCCGAGCAGAACTCCCAACAGCAAGCCCATCGCGTAGAGCGAGATTCCCGACGAGAACACCGTCATGGTCGCAAATGAGATGGCATTGAAGCCGCGCGTTTTTTCATCGAAGCGCAATTTCAAGTACTCGGGAACTGATCGAGCTCGGGATCCGTAATAGAACGGCATCATAAAAACGCCGACAAATACCATCGCGGGGATTGCTCCAATCCAATAGAAGTGACTGGTCGCAATCCCGTATTTTGCGCCGGAAGCGCCCATGCCAATCACTTCCTGGGCGCCCAGATTGGCCGAGATAAAAGCCAGGCCTGTAATCCACGCTGGGAGCGAACGTCCTGAGAGAAAGAAGTCTTTGCTCGTTTTCATGTAGCGCTTGAGAGCAAAACCAATCCCCAAGACGAACACAAAGTACACGAGCATTATGGTCCAATCGATGATTGTGAGCTTCATGATTTAGATTTAGATTTAGATTTGGATTTGGTCACCTTTGAATTGGAATACAATTTTTCAAGGCCGTGAGTCGCGATTCTTTTTCGTGTTTTTTCGTGTGATTTCGTGGATCGTTCTGCTGTAGCCGAGCTGGAAATCGGATCCACGAAAATACACTAAAGCACACGAAAACAATCTCGATGCAAATTCCAAACTCCGGACTCAAGAAAATGAACTACTCTCGTGTCAATTCACCATCAACCAATCGCCAGATACGCAACGGATTCTCGTTCTTCAATTCATCAGGCAATGCCGAATCTGGCCAATCCTGATAACAAACGGGTCGAACAAACCGCAGTGCAGCGCGGGTGCCGACGGATGTAAATCGGGCATCAGAAGTCGCCGGAAATGGACCACCATGGACAATCGAATGAGAAACTTCGACGCCGGTTGGAAAGCCGTTCAGAATCAGCCTGCTCGCTCTCGTTTCAAGCAGCGCAAGCAAGTCTTGATGGTTTTCGATTTCAACCTCGGTTGCATGAACAGTAGCTGTTAATTGACCTTCGAGTGTTCTGGCGACTTCGCTGAGTTCACCAATGTCACCGTAGCTCACTAACAGTGTCGCCGGCCCAAAAATCTCTTCACTGAGAACAGGATTGGAGAGGAACGACTTTGAATCCGTTACGGCGAAAGCTGCCGTGCATCCGCAACCATCAGAATCATTCTGGCCCGAGAACAGCTTTATCGCCGGCTGATTACTCAATGTTGAAAGGCCTTGATGATAAGCACGACTAATTTGCGAGTTCAGCATCGTAAACCTGGCCGTGTTCATCATCTTTTCTGTTAGTTTTGAAATAAAACTATCAATAGCATCAGAAGGAATGAAGATGAGACCAGGATTCGTACAGAACTGACCGGCTCCGAGCGTTACTGAAGCATGTAGGCCACTAACAATTTCATCTTCCCGTTCTTTCAAGGCACCCTGGAAAATCAGCACCGGATTTACACTGCTCATCTCCGCATGAAAAGGAATGGGTTCGGGTCGACTTGCAGCAATCTTCATCAAAGCCTGTCCGCCCGCTCTCGAGCCTGTAAATCCGCCTGCTTTAATCGACGGGTGCGAGAGTAATTGCGTCCCTACCTGATTGCCTGGTCCAAACAAGAGTGAAAAGACGCCTTCAGGTAGATCAAAACGCGCGACTGCGGCGGATATCGCCAATCCGACCAACTCAGCGGTTCCGGGATGGGAATGATGGGCCTTAACGACTACTGTGTTTCCGGCGGCGAGTGCGGACGCTGTGTCCCCGCCGGCGACGGAGAAAGCAAGTGGAAAATTGCTGGCACAAAAAACTGCAACTGGACCAAGCGGCCGATACATGGAACGAGCGTCAGGTTTTGGCAATGGTTTGCGCGTGGGATCCCCGCGATCGATCCGCGCATCTACCCACGAACCCTCTTCCACCATGTCGGCAAACAGTCGCAACTGAGAACAGGTGCGCGCGATTTCGGCGGAGACACGCGCGGCCGGCAAAGCTGTTTCCTCTACCGCTCGCTTCACCAGTGTTCCATTCAATTCCTCGATTTCTAACGCGATGCCGCGCAGCAGCGCAGTTCTTACTGCAGCGGGAGTATTGCGATAAACCTCAAAAGCTTTCGCTGCGAGAACTGCTGCCTGATCCACCTCGTCTGTGCTGGCTGCGAAATACGCGGGGGCCAATTGTTCCCCGGTTGCGGGGTTGACGCCGCGAAACTCACCATCGGCGTGCGCACCCCGCGTAAAACCTATCAACGATTTTCCTGATAGTTGAACCACTGGTTCCCGCTCAATAGGTCCTATAAGAGGTCATATCGCCGTTCTATTTAATGAATCTCAGGCTCAGGTGTATCCGCGCCAAACTGAAGGAAATCGAAATCACAACCCTGGTCAGCCTGGGTT
>Ga0114129_10003970_pt1 | contig 20892 bp, 17 predicted proteins | sample RhiMetdeltSRZDD1_FD_80071 | JGI IMG/M metagenome (GOLD analysis project Ga0114129, IMG submission 80071) | Populus rhizosphere microbial communities from Tennessee, USA - Rhizosphere MetaG P. deltoides SRZDD1 (version 2) (version 2) | ecosystem: Host-associated > Plants > Roots > Rhizosphere >... | reverse complement strand
CGAGGAGTATTCCAGTCGATTACCACATACCAGTCCGGCGGGATGTCGCGCAGCATGTTCGGAGTCCAAACCGAGGCACCCCAGTCGGCTGTGGCATCCCCTTCGGCATAGGTCTTAGGATGATCACTGTTATCCACAAGGAAACCGCCATACTCCTGCATGTTCAGAGCCCAAACAACACAGCCCTGTATGCCGGCACAGGCGTCGACAATCTCTTCCCGGGTGATTTCCGGCCGGATGGCGAGCCGTGCGCCCTCGGGAATGTCAGATGGAGAGTCACCCCTTCCATCGGTTTTTCTAAACGGTGGGATGGAAACAGGCCAGCCCTGTTGCTGGCACCTTTCGGGTTTACAGGGATAATCGTAGGCGAGGGTTACAGCGTGGCCGATGCGGCCGCGCTCCACCTCACATTGCCGTACAATACCTGCCAGTTGACCGATCCCTGCCCCGCGTTGGCCAAACCCCTCCGGAGGAATACCGGAGTTCTGGATGTGATAACGATAGACGCCTCCCGCAAACCAATTCCCATCCCCATCTACATATCCCTTATTGAGTCCCCATTCCTCGCCTGTATCTACATTGATCACCACCAGCTGCCCATCGGTCCCTTCTGCCGGGCGCGCTTCTGGGGGAAGCGGTATCCATACCACACCCGCCGGCTGACCGTACTGCAATTGCTTGTCATTCAGCGCATCACGAAAACGATATTCCAGCAACTGCACAGGCACCATCGGTGTGTCGCCCGCCACCCAATACATATTGGGCGTATAACGCGAGGTATCGGCTCCAATCCAATCACGGGACTTAAAAAAGGCACTCATCATCAAATCACTCATCGGGTGAATTTTCGCGATCGACCAATCAAGCGGCACGTTCCAAATGGAGGAGTCCGGGTAAGGCCGCTTACAGGAAGTATCCTCCAGAGACGCAGCAGGCGTAATAGATGGCGACGAAGAGGAAGGGGATGAAGGTGCGGGGGTTGGTCTCTCCTCTACACCCGGACGTGTTGGCTGGTATCGAAATACAACAGTAAAGATGACAGTGATAGCAATGGCTGCTATCAACAAGATCCGAATTCTCCTACGGCTCATACCTCAGCATAATCCTGACTCGATTCCGACAGCAAGCTGAATAGCCTGCAACGTTCTCCAACTTTCCATTCCGGTGGGCCATGTGATCCGCTTGATCCGGTTTGCGGTTGTCGTTAGTCAGCGATGGTTCCCAGCGAATGTTCCTCTGCATCATTCCTGTCAGCTTACCACAGTAAGCAAACATCCACAGGTGCATGGTCATTCAAAGCAAGGGAGGGAATTTAGGATCACAGCCCCGCGCCCAATTCAGCTAACAAGCATCCGAATCCACTCTTGAGATGACGGCGTCCTCGGGGTTGACGAATGGTTTATCTCGGAATCCTGCTTTAATCAATAGTTTGCCACAACATCACTGCGACCTCTGCAAATCCCAGATGGCGTACAGCCCGACCAGGACGAATATGATCGCATAATTACTTTCCTTAACTTCCTGAATTGCCTGCCCGAAGGGAACCCCTTCAAAAGTATAGGCTGTACGGAAAAGTACTTTTGCAAGCTTTGCCCACAAATAATTATAAAGAAATAATACACCCATCCCCCAAAAGATAACGGGAATGAATCTGCTTGCAAACTTCTTAAAGGAGGGCGCGACGAGCGCGACGGCCGGCGTGAACACACCAAACAGAAACCAGAAAATATCGAACAGGCGGTCTGGATCCAGGAATTTGCTGGCTTCCCAGGCACTCAGGTTGTGGAGATTGAACTCCTCCTGCTTATTCACCTGACTTAACGGTTGGGGAGTCTGGAAGCCGAGGATTCTCTGCCCCCAGCTAATCTCTTCTCCGGCACCAAAGAGAAAGAGGAGGCCCAGACCCAGATACACAAGCTGCTTCACCACGGAAGCCCAGCCTTTGTCCAGGGTCTTCCTTGCGATCCGAAATCCGTAAAAGAATAAGAGGGATGTCACGAAAAAGGAAAACGCGCCGATAAGTTCGAAAAAATGATCCTCTGGAATGACTATTCCAACCAGGCGATTTCCCATTGCCAGGCTGGAAAATGCCAATGCAATGTAAACAGCCAGCGCAACGTAGACGATGGGGTTGAATAATAAGCGGCTTTGCTTCATGGTGGAGAGCGTCCTTAACGGGTAGGGAGTATGCAATCCCGGGCGATCAGTGAGCTCCTCGCGATTCAAAAACTGCGATTGCAGTTCGCAGGAGGATATTGAAATCGAGCCACAAGCTAGCACGCTCGATATAGGCGATATCCAGGCGCAGGCGATCGTCGAACTCCAGCTGGGCCCGCCCCATAATCTGCCATAGACCGGTCAGCCCGGGCATCACATCCAGCCGGGAGGTATGCCAGAGTTTATAGGTCTCTGCCCCAAAGGAGGTCGGCCGTGGACCGACAAGGCTCATCTCACCTCTTAAGACATTGAAAAACTGGGGAATCTCATCCAGGCTGGTCTTGCGCAGAAATTTTCCGACACGCGTAATACGCGGATCATTGGTGATCTTAAAGTCAGGCCATTGCAGCTCATTCATATAAGCGTACTTCGCCTTCAGTTCCTCGGCATCCGGCACCATCGTCCTGAATTTATACATATGAAACCGGCGTCCCCCTTTCCCGGTACGAAGCTGCTTAAACATAACCGGAGCGCCAGGGGAAGTAAAATGAATGATTAAGGCAACAATTCCATTTAATGGCAGCCAGAGAGGCATCGTAATGACGACGAGAAATAAATCCATGAGGCGCTTCGCGATCTGATACGCTCGTCCCCTCAGCAGCCGCTTGTTTGGATCGAATTTCCGGATCCAGTCTTCTTGGTGGACCGTGGTCATCTGCAATACGCTCATATCTTACACCCTTACTGTAGTTGATGCGATTCAACTACGGAAATCACCTCGCTCGGAAGCGAAGTGGAGTCAATCAGGCGTTCTCGTGCTTTTTGAAGCAAATCCTCAAAGGTCAGTGCCTCCTCGGGAAAAGCAGCGATCCCCCACAGGACACGCAGGCTGGTCCTTTCCTTAATGGCCTGAGAGATCCGTTTTGCCAGCAGGGAAGCGTTGGAAAAATCCGTTTCCGGACACAGGACGATAAATCTCCCCTTGTAGTCCCGCAGGACCAGATCGGTTTGACGGACCCGGTCATCGATGATCTGCCCAACGCGAGCGGAGGTAAAACGCGACATGAGATCCTGCTGAATATTCTTGAATGCCTCCCTGGTAATCTTTTCGTCATCTGATTCAGACTCGATCATCACAACGCTCAGCGGGCGATGGTAGCGCCGGCTGCGTGTGAGCTCGATCTTGATCCGCTGGCTTTCCGACTCAATGTCACGGGCCCGGTTGGGAAATGCACTTAAGGCAAGAGCATCCATGATCGACTCAGCATGACTGATCTGGGAGGCAAGCTGGTGGGCGAACCAGACCCCCACTTCCAGCATCATGAATTCCAGGGCCACCACAGGCAATTCGCCTCGATTCGCCGAGTAATTTCTATTGATCAATTGCAGCAGCACAATATAAACAACCGCCCAGAATAACAAAGGTATATAGACCGAGATGCGGGAAATCCGGGGAAAGAAAAGAGTAAGCGGCACGGCAACCAGCACAGCCAGATAAAAGTAGTTCGCAAAATTGATTAACGGGCGGTCGGCATAATCTGCCTGGCCAAGTACAAAGATCACCGCCAGGTAAACGGCTGCGCCAAAAAAGGAACGTTTCAGATTGGTCATAAATCCCTATTCAATTATTACTTTTGTTAGGTCAGCGATGTGAGGAAAATGGTTATACTTAGCCATAAATCACCAGGACGTGACACGCATCGTAAGATATTGCCACCGATTGGTGATCTTTATGAAGAGGCGTCTGTTATTACTAGACGCCGAAGCTTGGAAAAGGTAACAACCTTGTCTATATGTGCGACTTTCATTGCTGTTAACCCCTACATTTGAGGAAAGCTGGCGAATATCCATCCATGAATGATCTCTACACAACCGCACCTACGCAAATCGTTATGTACGCAACTGAATATTGTTCCGATTGTCTGCGGGCGAAAAAGTTCTTTGAAGCGAACAATATTCCCCACTTGCGGGTGGGGTTGGAAGGCAACAGGGAAGCCACGGAGTTCGTCATGCAGGTCAATCAAGGCTACCGAAGTGTTCCAACCATCGTCTTCCCGGATGGGTCCATTCTGGTCGAACCAAATTGGGAAGAGCTCAGAGCCAAATTCTCAAGCTCATGACTCAGGCAGCAGACATTGTCATCTGTGGGGCCGGGATCGCTGGTGTCGCTGCGGCCCATTTCCTCAGCAAGGCAGGGGCGAAAAACATCCTTTTGCTTGACGAACGACCTCCTTTATCCTTTACAAGTGACCGCTCCACAGAGTGCTACCGTAATTGGTGGCCGGATCCGGAAATGCTGGCACTGATGAATCGCTCGATTGATCTGATGGAAGCCCTGGCGGATGAGAGCGGGAATATCTTCAGGATGAATCGACGGGGGTATCTGTATGTGACGGCGGACGAAAAAAAGGCGGCGGAGTTGGAAACCACAGCCCGCCGGACCTCAGGACTCGGTGCGGGTCCCCTCCGCGTTCACCTGTCTTCGTCATTATACTATCAACCAGCCTCTGACGAAGGGTTCCACGCGCAGCCAACGGGGGCGGATTTCCTGATCGGGAATGACCTGATTCGCAGATATTTTCCCTATCTAACGAAGAATGCGCTTGCGGCGTTACACGTACGGCGAGCGGGGTGGTTGAGCGCACAGCAGCTGGGCATGTATCTACTGGAAAGGGCTCGTCAGCGCGGGGTACGGTTTGAGGCCGCCTGCGTGGCAGGCGTGGACGTGGCAAACGGCCGTGTAAACCGGGTCCGGCTGAGCTCGGGAGAGCAAATCGAGGCTCCTATTTTTATCAACGCGGGCGGACCGTACGTAAAAGAGGTCGGACTCCTGCTGGGGATCGACCTGCCAGTGCATACGGAACTGCACCTCAAAGCCGCGATCAAGGATCCCATGGGCGTGGTCGGACGGGATGCACCACTATTGATCTGGAGCGATGTCCAATTCCTGCCCTGGGAAGACGAGGAACGCCAGGCATTGACGGAAGAGGAGGAAACCCGCTGGTTAACGGGACCATTCCCTCCCGGGGCCCATACCCGACCCGAGGGCGCGGGAGAAAGCCAGACGATCCTGATGCTGTGGGAGTACCAGACGAAAGTAATGGAACCTGTCTGGCCGCCCAGGATGGATGAGCAATATCCAGAGGTCGCCTTGCGCGGGCTTGCCAGGATGCTGCCGCGCATGAAGGAGTATTTCGACAGGATGCCGCGTCCACAGCTGGACGGCGGTTATTACACAAAAACGCGCGAGAACCGCCCCCTCGTCGGGCCGATGGGCGTCGAAGGCGCGTACATGATCGGCGCGTTATCAGGATATGGGATCATGTCCGCCTGTGGCGCGGGCGAGCTGCTCGCCGCTCATGTGACCGGAGCAGAGTTGCCACCGTATGCTCCAGCATTCGAGCTGGCAAGGTATGCCAACAGTGAATACACGAAACAACTCCAGCAATGGAGCGATAGCGGTCAGCTCTGATTTGACCTGAACAAAGGGGGCGTTGTCAGACTGGAAAAGCGGGATACAATGACTGGCAGGAGAAGAAATGAAGAAGTCCATTCCTATAATTCTGCTGATGCTTTTTACAGCATCCTGTAATGGCTGGGTGATCCAGCCAGGATCGTTCAGCCCTCCTACTCCGTTCCTGCCCCCCACGAATACGCCATCCGTTGTCACCCCCACGCCAGTTGTGAGCGCAGCCAGCCCTACAGAAACTCTACAAACCCTCCCGACCTGGACGAGCCTCCCCTTTATCACCGCCACCACGGCGCCGACCCTGATCCCTTCCGATACACCGGTCAGCATTCAAACGTCCGAACCAACTATCCCTAGCGGACCCGCCGTTTCGGTGGAGATCCTGGGCTGCGATACCAGCATTGACGTGTCCCATGGCATGGGTGAGGTGACAAACGCGTACGTCATCGTGCGGAATACCGGCGGGACCGAGCTCACCAATATGACCACGACCCTGCGCGCCCTGGATGAAGGGCGTGAACATCCTGACAAGACGGTGGAAGTAGCCTCCCTGCCAGCAGGATATAAGGTAACCTTGAAACTGACGGTGGACAGCACCTACCAGGAGCAAACTCCGATACAAATCGAGGTGGCGGCCGATGGCGGACTGTTCCAGCGCGTAGGGGCCGAATCCTGCAGGGATATTGGACTGTTCGCGCCAGATCCGAGCGACCTGACCACCCCTGTGCCAAACAATCCATAATATAATCAACCGTATGGCAAATGAAACTCTACTCACCAATGGTCGTCAAAAGATCGCCGTCCTGATCGACGGTGATAATGCACAATCCTCGCTGTTGCCTCAGATGCTGGTGGAGGCAGGCCGACATGGGCAGGTCACCGTCCGGCGTATTTATGGGGACTGGACAACCAGCAACATGAACTCCTGGAAGGAAACGCTCAACTTTCATGCCTTCCAACCCATTCAGCAATTCCGCTATACGGTGGGAAAGAACGCCACCGATAGCGCCATGATCATTGACGCAATGGACATCCTTCACTCGGGGGTCGTGGATGGTTTTTGCCTGGTCTCTTCAGACAGTGATTACACCCGCCTGGCGACTCGCATCCGTGAGGCCGGAGTCTTTGTGATGGGCATTGGCGAGAAAAAGACCGCCAAGGCTTTTGTCAATGCCTGTGACCTGTTCGTTTACACCGAAAACCTTGTAGAAGAGAAGAAGACTCTTCAAAAAAAGCGAGCGCAATCGAGCCGGGCAAAGAAGGCCGCTGCGGGAACAGAACCCGAACCGGAAAGAGAAGAAGGCGAAGCCGATCCGATGCCTGTCCTCGGCCAGGCATTCGAAATGGCAGTCGGACAGGACGGCTGGGCGCGGCTCGACGTGATGGGCAATGCCATTTACCAGGTGGACCCGGGCTTTGACCCCCGCACCTATGGTCACAAACAGCTCTCGCGCATGCTGAACAAGCTCAAGGACAAGTTCGAGATGCGCACCAAAGATCTGGATGGACAGTTGATCTTCTATGTCAGGATGAAAGAATAGGAATCCCAAGAGACAGAGCTTGAAAACCACATCGTCACCGGCTACTGTCTGGCTATATGTTAGTCTGATAGCACTGTCCGCAGTCTCTGTTTTGTCCATCCGGGATATTCTTTTGAATACGCATTTTGGGGGAATCGATTTCATGGGGTACTGGTCAGCGACCCACCTGTTCAGTAACGGCGAAAATCCATACAGTCTCGACTTAATGACGGCGGTCCAGCGTCTGGAAGCACACTCCACGCTGGAGGTGACCATCATGTCATGGAACCCACCGACCCTTTTTGTCTTTCTGCTGCCGCTGGCCTGGATACCCTTTACCACCGCAAAATTCGTGTGGTTGTTTATTAATATGACACTGGTCCTTACGGCGGGATTGATGTTGACCAATATCTACATGCAAGCAGAGTCTCCGCGGCTAAGGTTGGCTTTTCTTGTCTTTGTCATTGGTTTTCCGGCAGTTTTGGCGGGTCTATACATGGGACAGGTCACCTTTTTGGTATTTTGGGGAATGGTTGGCTGCATCGTCCTGGTGAAGAAAAACCAGTGGTTCTGGGCAGGAGCAATTCTGATCCTCGCCACGATCAAACCCCATATCACGATCTTGAGTGTGATCTATCTGCTGGTGTACATGGCGAAGCATCGCCGGTGGCAGGGATGGTTCGGCCTGGCCAGCGCCGGTGTGGCATGCCTGATCATGCTTTTCCTGTTTCGCCCGGGCTTGCTCGCAGACCTTCAGGGGGAGACCGTCGTTGCCAGTGTTCCCTGGGCCACATCGACAATTGGCGGATTGATCAGCTATCTCGGCTTTACCGACGCAGCCCGTTACCTGATCTTGCTGTTCTTGCCCCTGCCCTTCCTGCTGGTAAAGTATTCTGAAACATTCAACCTGGAACTCTCGATTGCTCTGCTGACGCTGATTACGGTCCCGACAACCTTCTTCGGCTGGAGTTACGATCAAACTATTCTGCTGATTCCCATCGCACAGGCATTCGCCTGGCTGTCACGTTCACGAACCAGATGGTGGATCATCTCCGCCATTGTTTGTGCAATGATCATCAATTATTATCAGCGTCTCGTGGTGATCAACGAGACGTACTATGTCTGGATCCCGATGTTTTGGTGGATAATTTTTGGCGTTGCGTGGCATAGCATTCTATTGATGGATAACAACCATGCCTATACGAAAATACGATCTTTCCTTAGTTATCGTTTCAGACAAAAAATTTAATAACTGGTCTGCGCTTCTGCCACATGCACAGGCAACACTCGAGGCTCTTGCGCCAACCTACGAAATCCTTGTAGCGGCCCCACAGCCAGACATAAGCACGCGCGAATTCCTACAAGGAAATCATTGCGAAGTTATCTACACAGCCACGGAAAATTATGGAATCTTGCTTCGGCATGCAATGCAGCAGGCAGCCGGCGACTACATCATGACGATCGATGCCGATCAAACCCTGCCCGGGGAACTGATCCGCGGACTTTGGAACGCGCGCGGGACGGCCGAGATTCTTATCGGTTCCCGTTATGTCCAGGGCGGAACCGCGGCGATGCCTCTCGCCCGAAAGCTTTTGAGCAAGGTATCGAATCTCGTCTTCAGCCGCGGCCTGGACCTGCATATCCATGACATGTCCAGTGCCTTCCGGCTGTACAAGAGCCAGGTTGTTCAAACGCTCGCGCTCGAAAGTAGGGATTATGAAGTGCTGCAGGAAATCCTGGTCCAGGCGCTGATGGCGGGATACCGCATCGTCGAGATTCCGTTTTACTATCAGTCCCGTGATGCTGCTGTGTCGCGTGCAGCGCACTTTGGCTGGTCCTATTTAAAAACCTTTACACGGCTATGGAAGCTTCGAAATTCGATCGCCAGCGCCGACTACGATGCCCGCGCCTACGACGCGCTGATGCCCCCGCAGCGCTACTGGCAGAGACAACGGTACAAAATCATCACGGCATTAATACATGAAAATGGGACAAATAAACCTGTGGTGGATGTCGGCTGTGGCTCGAGCCGGATCATTGGCGCGCTGCCACAGGGAAGCCTTGTCCTGGATATCCTGCTTCGGAAGGTTCGCTATGCCCGGCGCTTTGGCAGGCCGGCTGTGCAGGGATCGATCTTCAACCTGCCTGTTCCAGACGAGTCCTTCCCGTGCGTGCTTTGTTCACAGGTGATCGAGCATATCCCGCGCGCAAATGTCCTGGATGAGCTGGATCGGGTGCTACAACCTGGCGGGTTCCTCATTCTGGGGACGCCGGATTATGGCAACTGGCAATGGCTGGTCATCGAATGGCTCTACAAAATTCTGCTGCCCCAGGCATACGCAGACGAACATATTACCCACTATACCTACAGGGAGTTGATTGACGAACTTGTCTCGAAGCGTGGCTACAAACTTGAGTCAGCGAGCTATATTCTCCGGGGTGAATTGATCCTGGGATTGCGAAAGCCAGAGAGCGAGTAACTTCCCCGGCACAAGCTCAACCGCGTTTCTGAATCAGTTCGGCTGTGCGACAACCAGCCCTTCATAGACATTCAAGATCTGCTTTGCGATCTTCTCCCAGGCATAATCCTGAGCATACTCGACCGCGCGCCTACTCATGGATGCGTGCAGGTCATGGTCGTTCAACAGCCAGGAGATTTTTTCGCACAGCATATCGGGTTCCTGATCGGGAATCGTGAAACCGGTTTCGCCATCCTTGACTAGATATGCCAGCCCGCCCACCTCGGAGGCGATGACAGGCGTTCCACAGGCCATCGCTTCGAGCGCAACCATGCCAAACGACTCATAGTGGGAAGGCATCACGACCAGTTCGGCAGCCGAATAGTAATAGGGCAATCTGTCCTGGTCACGTTTGCCGAGGAAGACCACCGTCTGGCCCACCGAGAGATCGTCGCATAATTTTTGCAGGCGCGCCATCTCCCCGCTCATCTCGCGCGGGCTGGCAGACGGGTCGCCGCCAATGATCGCCAGATGCACTCGCCGCGTTCCCTGCAATTCCAGACCAGACATGGCCTGAATGAGTGTATCCAAACCCTTGAGGGGCTCGATGCGGCCCACAAACAACACCATGCGATCCTCAGGTTTCAAGCCCACATACATCTTGGCTTCGTCCGCCGGGATCGGGTAAAAGTGACTGACGTCCACGCCCGGTGGGATGACGACCAGTTTGCCGGCATTTGCCTTGTACAGGAAGCGCAGCTGGGTAACTTCCGCCAGGGTAGCCGCAATCACCCGGTCCACGCGGCGCAGGACCTGCCTCTCCCCTTTGAGGCGGTACTCGCCTTCACGTTCCTCGTCCGTGCGCGCGATGCGGTTCTTCATCTCCCCCAGGGTGTGGAACATGTGCACGATCGGGGTTCCTCCCCAGGCATCAGAAAGAGCCGCGGCTGCGATCCCGGACATCCAGTAATGACTGTGGATGACATCGTACTTGATGCCTTTTTCACAGGCAAAGTATTTGATGCCCTGCACAAACTGCGGGACGTAGTTCGCCAGTTCCTCTTTCCGCACGGGATGCTCAGGGCCCGCAGGCACATGTACAACGCGGTTGCCATAGCCAAGCTCGTGCAGCACGTGCGGGACATGGTCATCCTGAGACCGTGTAAATACATCCACATGAATGCCCATCTGCCCCAGCTGACGCGTCAATTCACGGACGTACACGTTCATGCCGCCCGTATCCTTCCCGCCGAGTGTCGCCAGCGGGCAGGTGTGATAGGAGATCATTGCAATGCGTAACATTTCGATTTCACCAAGTCTCAGACGACACGAGATGGCAAAAACTTGCGTAGGAATCTCCCTACCATCCTCTGAATATCCCCGGTCTGATGATTGCAAGGGCTCCGACCTGGCGATTTCCCAGCCACAAAAGGTTCGTGAAACCAGGTCAGAGCTGGACGGAGTGCAGCATATTAACGAGTTTCGGAAAGCCGGCGAGCGTACAGCTCCGTGAGGTACTGGTCTATTTTGCGAACCAGTTCGGCGACATGCGGCTCATGCATCATGATGGAATTATGCGTGCCGATGACATCGATAATCTTAAGATCGCCAGTGATCAGTTCTGCCCAGCCGAGCGTGCGATCTGGCCTGATGCCCTCAGGCTGGGAGGATGCATGGAAGAGAATGGCCTCTCCCGGATAGGCTCTCCCGCCTGGGTAAAGCCTGGCCGCGCGATCGACCACCCGCGCCACATATTCGTAGCGGATCTTGCGTGGCAGCGGCAGTCGCAGTTTCATCAGGCTATTGGCAAAGAGCTCGGCTAGGATCAGACTCAGGCGGCGTTGCAGTCGCCTGGATAGGTATTTCAGCTGTCCCTGCACGCCATGCAGGCGGAGAGTGTTCAGGTGCACCGAAAGCTTATAGTCTGCCAGGTGCTTCGTGGAAAGTTCTTCAGGGTAAGCCGGTCCATAAGAATCAAGTAAGCCAAGGAACGCGACTTCTTCGCCCGCGGCGTGGAGCTGCCGCGCCATCTCAAAAATGATCAGTCCACCGGCAGAAAACGCACACAGGTGATAGGGGCCCTGCGGCTGCACTGAACGGATTTCATGGATATAGTGAGCGGCCATCTGATCCACATGATTGTAGGGCTGGTCATTTGGATTCGCCAGTCCGTGTGCCTGCAGCCCGTAGATGGGAATAGTCGGGTCCAGGTACTCTGCAAATCGACGATAGATGAAGACGCTGCCATCCGCATGGATGCAGAATAGCGGCGGGCGCGAGCCCGTCACGCGAATTGGCACCAGAGAGCCAAGAGAAACCGATTTCTCATTCCCGCGCAGCAGGTCCGCCAGAGCTGAAATCGTGGGCGCCTGAATTAAGGCAGTGATTGGCAATCTACAATGGAACTCTTTCTCAATGATTAGCATCAGATCGATGGCAGAGAGAGAATCCCCTCCGATCGCAAAGAAATTATTCGTCACACCGATGGGGTGGAAATTCAGCAGCTTCTCCCAGATCCAGGTCAATCGCAGCTCCATGGAATCACGTGGAGGCACATAGTTCGCTTTTGTTTCCATCACTGAAGAATCCATCCGCAACAGTGCATGGACATCCACCTTGCCATTGGGGGACAGGGGCAACGAATCGAGTAGGAAGATCATCGCCGGCAGCGCGTGCTCCGGCAGTTGATCTCTCAGGAATTCACGCAGATCCTGCGAAGAACAATTCTCACCGGCCCGCAAAACCGCATACAGCACAACATACGTTTGCTGCTGAAGAGGACGGCTTGCGTTGTCGCCGGGTTCTTTGGCAACTGCAACACACTGGTCCACAGCCGGATGCTGCGAGAGTGCAGCTTCGACCTCGCCTAACTCCACACGAAAGCCGCGCACCTTGACGAGGCGGTCGCGGCGTCCAAGGTATTCAATCTCTCCTTGCGGGCCCAGCCGACCCAGGTCCCCGGTACGGAACAGGCGCGCGTACGGCTCCGCTACGATAAACGGGTTGGGGACCCAGCGTTCGGCATTGAGCTCCGGGCAATTGAGATACTTATGGAATAAGCCTTCCCCGGCCAGGCAGATCTCGCCCGTTTGCCCCACGGGTACCTGCTTCAGGTCTTCATCCAGTAGATAAACCCGGGTATCTTGCACCGGACGCCCTACTGGGACATTGGCCCCGTATGGAAATTCGGCCGAGGTCACGTGGAAGGTGGCGTCTCCTTCCGTCAGGCCATAAAAATTGATTAACTTGGCATGGGGCAGTTGTTCATAGAACTGGCGAGTGAGCGCGCCCGTGAGCGGCTCGCCGCCAATCATCCAGGTCCTGAGAGAGCTTAATTTGCGGTCCAGGCCTTCTCCCGCGCAGAGCATCACTCTGAGGAGGGAGGGGACAAGCAGAATATGCGTAACCTGATGCGCAGCCATCGAGTCGACTAACTGGTGCGGAGTTATCACCGTCTCATACGGAAAAATGGCAGTCGATCCGCCGCTGACCAGAGGCACGAGTATTTCATCGATGGCGTCGATTGAGGTCAGTGGCGACGATTGGGCGAACACACTGAATTGATCAAAGCCGCTTACCTGAATCGTATTGGAGAAGCGGGTTGCCAGATTCCGGTGCAGGTACAGGGCTGCCTTTGGCCGCCCGGAGGAGCCCGAGGTAAATAGCACGCAGGCTGGGTCGTTGGGCCCCGTCAGAGTCAGGAGACGGGACAGGGGCTGAGAGCCAAACCAGGCCGGATCCTCGAGGAATAACAATTGCGCGGAAGTCGTGGGAAGTTTGGAGGTCCATGACCGCCGGCTCAATATAAACCTGCAATCGACCCCGGCAAAAATTCGGGTGAGCACTTCGACTGGCGTCCTGGGATCCAGAGCCATAAAGGCCGCGCCGGCCTTGAGGATCCCCATGAGGCCACACACAAGATCTGGACCACGCTCCAAAAACAGGCCTACCACATCCCCTCTCCGCACCCCGGCAGAACGCAAGGCATGCGCGATCTGATTGGCGCGCTGTTCCACCTCGCGATAGGTCAACGCGCCGCGTTCCCCGGTCACGGCAATCGATTCGGGATATCGATCCGTCCAGATTTCAAATAAAGTGTGTGGGGTGCCCGCTAAGCGAATTGGTGAAATTGTCGTGTTCGGCAATGAAACGGCGAAAGTCTGTATGGACATGTAGGCTAGCTCGCAGTAGTATAGCATTAACGAGATAATTGCGCGATGTTCGCGTTCTATCATATGAAACGGCGGCAGGCGCTGTACCTTCTCATGACGCTGAGCCACGTCATCGGTTACGCGTACATACCTTACAAATCAGTCATGGAGCCGACAGATTGATCGGCGTGCACTCCATGATTCAGCTCGATTAGAATTCCCCTCTCGAACGATTACTGGTATAATCCCCGCCGCTGAATATTTCGCCACCGTGGCTCAGCTGGTAGAGCAGACGATTCGTAATCGTCAGGTCATGGGTTCAAATCCCATCGGTGGCTCACCCAAGATTAGTGGTTTTTCCCCTGTAAAGAGGCTATGCAGGATGGAAAAACCACTATGTTTTACCCTAAAATCCATGAGCAGACGATTCTTGAAATTTCTCAGGGGGATTGTGTCAGCGCGACAGCCGAGTCATTTTTGATCGATCGCCAGGCAAGAGAGCTTTCCCGACACACACGCAAGTTCTATAGAGAATTCCTGCGTACCTTCATAGAATATTGCAACCCAAATTCGTTGATATTCATCCAACAGATTACGCCAGATTTCCTTCGGCGGTACTTTCTCGCGTTTGGAGAAAAGCATAATCCAGAGGTGTCCACGGAGCCTACACTACTCTACGCGCATTTTTCCAATAACTGATGAAGAAAGAAGTGATGGCCTAAGCCAATATTGTCCCTGACAATCGCTACTCTTTCCTATGTTGGTGAGCCGTTTCAATAGCTGTCCTCAAGTTCTCCCACGGCGTATCACCTGGTACTGTACAGTCTGCTGCCAGGATGAACTGCTCCGGCGCTTGCGCGAGCACATCTGTCACAGTTTGCTGGATCGATTCCGAATTACCCGTAGCGAGGACTCCCTTCCGTTCCATACCGCCCATGAATGGTCGTCCAAACAAGTGCGATGCGTCCTTTGGGGTCAGAGTCTGATCTCCTATCTTCAGACTACTGTTGACCACGTGCCCAGGGTAATCCAGGAAAGGCGTCAGGTCGTCATACTCGCCCTCGTAGTCGCAGATATGCAGGATGTTGAAGGAACTTGAGGCGAGTTCATCCCACACCGCCAAGTCAGTGGGCTTGATATACTTTTCGAATATGTTCGTATCGTGAAAGCGGAAGGCTTCACCGCCTTGAGACGAAGCATAGAAACCATCGACGCCCGCCCGTTTGCAGCCCCGGACAAGTGTGAGCACATTCTCGGTCATGATCTCCAGCCCCTTTTTCGCGGCTTCGGGGTTCTCCTTGAGATGATGCGTGATATCGGCCCGGTGCGCTGCCCACATAAAAGGCGAATAGAGCGTCATGATCACCAGCGCCTCAGACTTGGCCGCTTTGACCAAGCCTTCGACCACGTGGATTGGCGCTTCAAAGAACTCTTCCGAACAAAGTGGGGCGTGCGCCCAATCTTCCGGCTTCCGAATAGGAGGTGAAGCCGGGAAACCTTGTTCATATTGGATTTTGACGAAATCCATACCAGTAGCGCCGAAGAATTCCAGATGTTTTTCAATCGCCGGTTGACCTTGATGGTAGGCGTTATCGAAATGCAGGAAGAAAGCTGCGGGAATATATTTGGGCGCAGCCGTGTCGTGTATCAGGCTAAGCATCGTGTCGCGTTTGTTCATCAACATCAACCTTTCTTTGAAATCTCCTCGGCCCTGAGAACTGCCGCGCCTTTTTTGTAGTTAACTTACCGGCCGGCACTTTTTTAGTTACAAATACTCTATATCTGTCTCTTAGAGCGCTGTGTTGGGAGGTTCAAAGTGATAAGCATCGCTTTATTTTAGCGGTGATCCCAGCGAATATCGAAGGGTCGGTCAATCCCGGGCAGGGGCATTGACGCTGCCTCCGCTTCGACCGCATTGCGCTGTGCGCGAGAAAGGGGACGCCATGCCTGGATCGTTAGCACATGACCCGCGCGCCGCCACGTGCCAAGGGTCTCACCTTCGACCAGCAGGGCACCCGGCCAGACGCGGGACGTCCACAGGGCGCGACGTTGACTCTCGTCCGGCACCAGGAGTTCGCGGTCGGCGCCTTGCAGCAGGAACCAGGTATCGCCGCTCGGCAAGAGCCGGGCCGGCGCTGCCGGGCCGGGCCCCGCGCGGAACAAAGGTTCATCTCGGCTCAGGATCCAGGCTTTCCCGATGGGCGTGAGAACCTGAGTCAGCGACTTGCCAAGCAGTTCGAATGCATTGATACTGGAAAGCAGCCCAATGCCCGCCCACCTGGCGAAGGCTTCGGGCGTAGCGGGACCGAACACCTGCAAATACCGCCGGGCAAGCTCGAGGCGCGCCTCGAGCGGGTCCATTTCAGGCGCCGGTACGTTCCAGATGTCGGGCTGACGAGCACCGTCCCAGCGAATCAGGACAGTCCCCGTCGGCGCGGCGTAACGTAGCAGGTTCGCATTCTTCACTCCCATGACGCGTGCCGCAGCGCCGTGAGCCATCCGTTTGCCAGCGAGCGCCGACTGCAACTGAGCGGCGATATCCTGAATGCGCTTCCGTTGCCCGGATTCGTCTGGCAGCCTGCCGAGGGTAAAGGCCGCGAGATCACGTTTTGCCACAACATAAACACTGAACCGGGGACCCCAGACCTGTACAAGCGAAGGATCATCCCAGCTTCCCGGTTCGGTACCGGCCATGCGCGCATGGATCGAGAGCAGCGCGGCCCGCGGCATGCTGTCTTGCAGACCCGCCCACGCCGCACGCTGCAACGCTCGACGGCCGCGAGGTAAGCGTTCATCGAGCGCCGCGGCACGGCGCCGGAAGGCGAGAATCTGCAAACGGGTCAGTTCCAGGTCAGGTGTCATTTGCAACCGTGCCACACCCCACCAGCCAGGACATGGGGGCATCGTGCTGGTGCGAATTCACTCCCATGGGAATTGAACATCCAATCACATCCTATCTATCCTCTGCTCCATTGAGCGCGGATCCCACCACACCTGCACCAGCACCGGCCGCAAGTGTGGCCCCCGCGCCCTTTTAATGGGATCGGGTGCATGCTTTGTCGGGCGTGGCATTGCAGGCAGATCAGTGAAGCGTAACCACATAAGATGTTCGTTCTTGCCGTCCCCTAGACCAGTATTGTTCATGCACGCAAAAGACAGTTGCTCCATCATCATACAACATAAATATCTTATCATATTCGGGCCCAATGAATTTTCCGTCATACACAACGCGGTATTTTCCGTTTTTGAGGGCAATGAATACTATCGTGTCCTTAAGATTGCAAACTTGTATCCTTCATTGGCATCATCGTAAGTGGGCCAATACGGGAAACCCCAGGGCACGATGCACTCTGTCCACGGAAGTCCATTCTCCACTGCAATTGTTCTGGGGATGCCTGAGACAGGCAGTGAAGCCTTTGTGGGTGTATTTGGTTATGGTTGGGGGCGTTACACAACCGCGCTGGATGATATTTCCATCAAAGGGGATACAATAGTCGGCACTGATGTGTGGATCGGGATAGATTCCATGATCCTGCCAGGGATAAAGATCGGAGACGGAGCCATCATAGCCGCCCGATCTGTCGTAAGCAAGAATATTGGACCGCGGAAGAAGCTAGCAAGCGAGTGAATAGGAATTGTTTTGTGGACTTCTTTGACAAGGATCAACCCTGGGATTGGAACAGCCTCGATCATTCGAGCGCGTCAAAACTTCTTGCCGGGCAATTTCCAGGTTCCGGCCTTGAGCCCTTCGGCTCCGGCGATTTCTGTCTCGCTTTCAGACATGGCAATGAAGTGATCCGTATGGCGAGGCGCCTCGACGCGGCTGGTGCTCTCAAGCGTGAGTCACGCGTCCTGGCGAAGATCGCCCCGAGACTCCCGCTGCCAGTGCCTCGACCCACGTATCACGCTCCAACTGGATCCCCTCCCTTTACCGTGCATGATGAGATCGTCGGAGAGTTTCTCACGCGGGAAGATTGGGAAGGCATGCCGCCTTCTTCACGGGAGAAGGCAGCTTCTGACCTCGCAAGCTTTCTGAATACATTGCACGCGCTTCCCATCGAGATCGGACTGGAGTGTGGACTGGTACAAATTGAGGCGGCCGAAATGGCACACTCCTTACAACAAGAGGCGGCGGACACAATTCATCCATTCCTGGAGCCCAATGTACAGCGCAACTTTGACCAAACTTTGGAAACCTGGTCATCTCAGCCAGAAGTCCGGCGCCCGGGTCTGCTCCACTGCGATATTGGACCGGGACACGTGCTCTACAATCCGTCGACCTTACAACTGTCCGGCGTGATCGACTTCGGTGACCTGGTCATTGGCGACCCGGCCCGTGACTTCATTTATATCTATGAAGACTTTGGCCCGTTGATCTTGCAGGAGGTTCTTAGCCGCTATGCGGGGAAAGAGCCCCCGAAGATGCTGCCTGCCATTCGGAAGTGGTATCTGCTCGAGGCAATATCCTGGACCATTAACAGGTATGGAGAACGACATGAGGCGGATCTGGAGCATGGGCTTGCCGAGATCCAGCGCGAGCTTATGGAGGCTGCTTGATGCGATTCAAAGTACTGATGGTGGATCTGGATGGGGGAATTCGTCGCTGGGAAGGGCAGGACGGTCGAATCGAGCCCAGGGATGGTCTACCAATACTATAATAGTTTAGAACGCTGGGTGAACTTGTAAGAAAGTTTCGATCATCTGTTTCAGGCTTTTCAAACTAACTGGCTTGCTCATATATTCAGTTGCACCTGCGAGAAGGCAGCGCTCCCGGTCACCTGGCATGGCTAGCGCCGTTAATGCAATAATCGGAATAGTTGCAAATTCCACCTTACTTCGCAAGCGAGCAATCGCGTCCAAGCCATTTATCCCTGGCATTTGAATATCCATTAGGATAATGTCTGCGTTGGTTGTCTCTGCCTTTTCAATCGCTTCCAAACCATCATGAGCAACCACAATTTCGTATCCCAAACTCTCCAAGTATTCGCTGATTAGCAAAACATTGGACATATTGTCTTCCGCTAACAGAATCGTGCCCTTAGGTGTAGTCTTTTCCAATGAGATTTCAGTTTTTTCAGCCTTCTCGGGAGTAAAAAATCTGGTTTCTGACTGGATATTCTCAAGTATTGCGATTTCGTTTTGCTTACAAGGCAGGTTGATGGTGAAAGAACTCCCTTCACCAAATTTGCTCTCTACCTGGACGCTTCCGCCATGAAGCTCCGTCAGCTTTTGAACAAGAGTCAATCCCAAGCCTGTACCCTCATATTGGCGTGTAAGGCTACTATCGACTTGCACAAAAGGTTGGAACAACCGTTGTAAATTTTCCGGTGTGATACCAATTCCGTTGTCAATCACGGCGAACTGTATGAGGTCCTGTTCAAGGTCTGCATTAACACGTAAAGTTACACGGCCGTTTTCCGAAGTAAATTTAACGGCATTGATTAACAGATTAACTAGAATTTGCTTGAGACGTCGTGGGTCAGCAAAAATCTTGGATACAAACGGCTCTTGAATATAGGTGACGATGATGGATTTTTTATATGCTTGTGTTTTGACAAACGCCAGACACGACCTGCAAAATTCATCCAACGAAATTGGTTGTGGATAAAAGTCGAACTTTCCCGCTTCAATTTTGGACAGGTCGAGAATGTCATTGATCAGATCCAGCAAGTGTCCCCCGCTTGCTTCAATCATTTCTAATGACTTTTGCTGATTGTCATTCAGGGGACCTCGCCGTTGTTCCAAGAGAGACTCTGACAACCCCATAATGCTGTTGAGTGGGGTTCGCAATTCATGGCTCATATTCGCCAAAAATTCATCTTTAGTACGGTTGGCGCGTTCGAGTTCCGCGTTTGCCTTGTTTAGTTCTGTGGTCCGTTCAGCCACGCGGCCTTCGAGTTCAGCATTCGCTCGTTGAAGAGAAAGGAATAACTGTGCATTATCGACCGCAATAGCAGTCTGGCCGGCCAGTGTCTCCAGGAAATCCATCCATTCCGGGTCCATTTGTACAGACGAGCGACGATAGATTTCCAGCACTCCTTTGACTTCGCCTTTGACGATAAGTGGCGCGCCAAAGTAATCGACAAAGGATTCATTTGCGAAATGTAAGGCTGCGGCAAGTGGGCAACCTGTTCCCATCACCTCAGAAATATGAACTACTTTGCGCTCATGTATAGCGCGCCCGGCGTATCCTCTCCAAAGATCTAAATCATGGTAGGGGGGTGCCTCAGAGTGAAATCCGCGGCTTGCAATATATTCTATTGTTTTCAACTCGGGATTGACCAAAAGTACTGTGCAGGCATCCACATTTAAAAGCGAAATGGTTTGTTGAAGTACAACGTCAAGAGTGACATGTAAATCTAAACTGGAGCCAATGGCAATATCTATGACCCGCAGACCATTTAGACGTTTGAGCTGTCGTTGAATCTGTTCCTCGGCCTGCACGCGCTCGGTAACATCATGATAGTTAATAACAATCCCACGCACAGAGGGCTCACCAAGCATGTTGGTGCCAACCGCTTCGACCCAACGCCAGGTTCTGTCCTTGTGCGAGAGACGAAATCGTTCGCGGGTATGATAACTTGGATCGCGTATCAGGTCCCCCAATATCTTCTGGACGAGTTCCTGGTCATCAGGGTGAACTAGTTTCAAAAAATTTTTGCTGATAAATGCCATGGAGGAATAACCAAGCGTAGGGTTCGATGATGGACTTTTATAGATGAGTGTACCGCTAGCGTCCAGGATTGAAATCTCATCGGAGCTGTTTTCAATGAGAGCTCGAAAACGTTTCTCTTTTTGCTTTGCTGCTTCCTGGGCCTCTTGAAGTTGGCGTAGTGAGGTTTCCGCCATTAAACGCCGGGCGAGTAAACCACCTACGATCATAAAATATGGAATAAGTGTGGTGGGGTTAGCGTACACGCCAATTCCACCGGCTCGCACAAGCAATATGCTAACGGTCAGGATTGCTGTAATGACCACCCACAAAGAGTTGGTTAGGATTAGAGCGAGGACTGTGGGGATGACGACAGCCATCGGTGCATACTGTGAAACGAACGGTTCAGGCAAGAAGAGCGCCACAAGCAGAGTAGAGGCCAATGCTGCAAAACGCCGTGCGGGTTCCCAGTTATGTTTGAAAT
>Ga0114129_10003969_pt1 | contig 20895 bp, 18 predicted proteins | sample RhiMetdeltSRZDD1_FD_80071 | JGI IMG/M metagenome (GOLD analysis project Ga0114129, IMG submission 80071) | Populus rhizosphere microbial communities from Tennessee, USA - Rhizosphere MetaG P. deltoides SRZDD1 (version 2) (version 2) | ecosystem: Host-associated > Plants > Roots > Rhizosphere >... | reverse complement strand
GCCTTGGGTCGTCCGTTCGTTCGCATCGCCGTCGGCGGTGTGCGCGACGAGGCCGAGATCCGTGGACACCGGCGTACCTACGTCGGCGCGCGGCCCGGTCGCCTGGTGCGGGCGTTGACCGAAGCGAAGGCGATGAACCCCGTCGTGCTGATCGACGAGGTCGACAAGCTGCAGGCCGGTGGTTGGAGCGGCGACCCCGCGTCGGCGCTGCTCGAGGTCCTGGACCCCGCGCAGAACCACACGTTCCGCGACCACTACCTGGAGCTCGACCTGGACCTGTCCGACGTCGTGTTCCTGGCGACGGCCAACGTGATCGAGAACATCCCGTCGGCGCTGCTGGACCGGATGGAGCTGATCCAGATCGACGGCTATACCGAGGACGACAAGGTCGCGATCGCGCGTGACTTCCTGCTGCCGCGACAGCGGGACCGTGCGGCCTTGACCGAGGACGAGGTCACGGTGACCGAGGACGCGCTGCGCAAGATCGCGGCCGACTACACCCGCGAACCGGGAGTGCGGCAGTTCGAGCGGCTGTTGGCCAAGGCGCTGCGCAAGGCCACCACGAAGCTGGCCGAGAATCCTGAAGTGCTCACGATCGACGAGCCGGATCTCGTTGACTACCTTGGCCGTCCGAGATTCATGCCGGAGTCGGCGGAGCGCACGGCAGTCCCCGGTGTCGCGACGGGCTTGGCGGTCACAGGTCTCGGCGGCGATGTCCTCTACATCGAGGCCGGCGCCACCGACGGTGAGCCGGGTCTGCAGCTGACCGGTCAGCTGGGCGACGTGATGAAGGAGTCCGCGCAGATCGCGCTGTCCTACGTCCGGTCGCACGCCGAGCAGTTAGGTGTCGATCCCAAGGCGCTGGACCGCCGGATCCACGTCCACGTGCCCGCAGGTGCGGTGCCTAAGGACGGCCCGTCGGCCGGTGTGACGATGGTGACCGCGCTGGTGTCGATGGCCACCGGACGCCAGGTGCGCTCCGATGTTGGCATGACGGGCGAAGTGACGCTGAACGGCCGCGTGCTACCGATCGGCGGGGTCAAGCAGAAGCTGCTGGCCGCCCAACGGGCCGGTCTGTCAACGGTTTTCATCCCACAGCGCAACGAGCCCGACCTCGATGACGTGCCTGCCGAGGTGCTGGAGGCGCTGGAAGTCAAGCCGATGACCGACGTGGCTGACATCGTTGCGCTGGCGCTGGAGCCTGCCGCCGACGCCGCCACTGTCGCGGCCTGACGGTTCACCGCTGACGCGCAAGAGTCCCCATTTCTGCGTGAAATTGGGGACTCTTGCGTTTGTTCGGCACATTCCTCATCCCGGCTAAGGCGCGTCAAACGCACCATGCGATTCGTAGTGCTGGACTCCTTCCGGCTTGGTCAGCAGGTAGCGGTCGTCCTCCGGGTAGTACACCGCCCGCTCGACGTCGTCGCCGGCGAATCCGCGAATCGCATCCATCGATGGCCACCAACTCAATGTGATGACCTCCGCGCGTTCGTCGTCCAGATCGCGAACCGCAATGAGCGCGCCGAGATTGCCTGGCGTCGCACGGTAATCGGCGAGGCCGGTGTCGCGCATGTAGGCGACGTATTCGCCGACCAGTTCCCGACGAAGCTCGCCCCGCCATTCTCGAAGGATTGTCATAGCCACCCCGATTCAGTGGGATTTAATTCGGCCACGGAAGAGTTCCACACTATCGACGTAGCCGTTCGCCGCACAGCCGTATCAGCCACCGACCGGCCATATTGCGACGGCCGCTATACCCGAGGGAGGGGCATTGCCCAAACGTGGAAAGCCGCTGCGCAAACTAGGGTTCCTGACCATCGGCCGCTTCGATGCGGCCGACCCGGGGCCCGGGCACGAGCAGACGCTGTCGATGATCGAGCGTGCCGAAGCGCTCGGCTTCGACAGCGTCTGGCTGCGGTGTCGGCACCTGCAGCCGGGCATCTCGTCGCCTGTCGCGATGATGGCCGCCGCCAGTCAGCGCACCACCCACATCGAATTGGGCACGGCGGTGATCCCGCTCGGCCTCGAGAATCCGCTGCGGCTGGCCGAGGATCTCGCGACCGTCGACATCCTGTCGGGCGGCCGGATCAATCCGGGGGTGTCGGTTGGCACGCCGATGCTGTACGACAACTACAAGACCACGCTCTACCCGGAAACCCATGAACTGGAGAACTTTTCAAAGGATCGGGTGGTGCGCCTGCTCGAGCGCCTGCGCGGCGAACCGGTCAGCGATTTCGAGGGCAAGGTCGGCATCGAGGACTTCACCCGCCGAGTGCAACCCCATTCGGCGGGACTCGCGGATCGGGTCTGGTACGGCGGCGGCATGTCGTCCGCGATCTGGGCGGGCCAACAGGGCATCAACTACATGACCAGTTCGGTGGTCAGCATCGAAGGCACCGCGTCCCGCGACTTCGCCACCATCCAGGGCGAGAACATCGACGCGTACCGTGCCCACCATCCCGAGCCGGAAAGGGCGCGCGTCTCTCAAGGCCTCGTCGTCATTCCCACCGACTCGGCTTCTCCCGAACAGGTCGAGAAGTACCGGGCGTATGCGGCCTCTCGGTTCGACAGGACCAAGGCACCGCAAGGCGCGCGCGGCATGCTCTTCTCCCCCGATTACGTCGGCACGTCCGACGAACTGGCCGACACGTTGTACGCGCATGCGGGCTTCCAGCGCGCCGACGAGATCGCATTCGCGTTGCCGTTCACCTTCGACGAAGAGGACTACGTCCAGATCGTCACCGACATGGCCGAAAAGCTCGGGCCGAAGCTGGGGTGGACGCCGGCGCAGGCGTGAATGTCGGTCGCGCGCGCTACCGTCCTCGCATGGCCTATGACGAAGACTTGGCCGACCGGATCCGTGAACTCATCGCCGCCGAACGTGGCGTCGAGGAGAAGCGGATGTTCGGCGGGCTCGCGTTCCTGATCAACGGCAACATGTCGGTCGCCGCGAGCGGCAAGGGCGGTCTGATGGTTCGGGTGCCGCCGGACGAGACCGAGAAGCTGCTGGCCCGCGATCACGTCGAACCCATGGTGATGGCTGGCCGCGAAACACGAGGCTGGCTGCGGGTATCCGGCGACGGCGTCAAGAGCAAACGCCAATTGCAATCCTGGGTCGGCCGCGGTGTCGACTACGCCAGGAGCCTGCCCCCGAAGTGACGGCTCAGTCCCGCGACGGGTGTTTGATCAACACGTCGTACTGCGAGTTCGCCGTGTCGATATCTCGGGGCTGAAACTTGCCCTCCGGGGTCAGGATCGGCATGCCCATCGCGTCGCGGAGTTCCCCGTTGCCTGCGCTGTGGACGAATACCGCGTTCGGTTCGGGAAGCCGGGGCGGTAGGCCCGGGTGGTCGACGAACTGTAGACCGCTGGCCGCGAAGTAGGTCACCGACAGGCTGGCCGCGTCCGCTTTCTGAAACCACGCTTCGGCCAACACGTTCCATCGCTGCGATTCGGCGCTGGCCTCAGATGCTGGAATGCCCGACGCGACCATCTGTTGGTATGAGGGCCAGCCGATTTCGCCGATATCGCCGCGGACCTGGTTTCTGGCCAACCAATCGATGAACTTGTCGAGGCGGTGCAGATTCCACTCATCGAACGAGCGTTCGCCCGTAGTGGACTTCGCCTCAAATCGATTGGCCCAGAAGGAATATCGCAGTTCGAGGGGGCCGTTGCCTGCGACGGTGTATCTACCCGTCTGGTCGAAGTACTGGTGCGCCGAGTACACCACCTTGCCGCGCGGATCGTTGATCCACGCCTTGGGATGAACGTCTCCGAACGTATCCACACCCGACCAACTGATGGCTTCGATCATCAATTGATGGTCATCGCCGGCCGCCCGGATGGCGTCCACAGCGGCCTGGGAGAACAGCTCCCAGACCTCGGCGTCGGCCCGCGTGTTGCTGCCCTCGGCGGTCAGGTTGTTGGGCTCGTTCATCAGGTCATACGCCAGGACGCCGGGGTCATCCTTGAGCACGGCGGACAGTTTGGTCCACACGTCGGCGAACTGCTCGACGCTGATACCCCGCGAACATGTCACGACCGTGCCGTCGAGTTGGCGATACCTGCACCCGTTATGTAGATCCACGATCACCTCGATGCCGACGGCATTGGCACGGCTCAACTCGGTCCGGAGGCGTTCGACCTCCGCCGGAGCGAGGTCGCCTCCGAGTTCTGGCTGGATGCGTTCCCATGAGATCGGCAGCCGGATCACCGACACGCCGTGGCGCGTCTCGAACGCGTAGGACGCAGCGGACTCGTTGCCCGCCTGGCCGTCATAGCCCTCGAACCACAGAAACGTCATGTTGTTCACACCGCGGTGGTACGGGCCGGCAATGGGCTGGGGCGCCGGCTGCGCGCAGGCTGCCAGGATCAGTGGGACGATCACGAGACCCGCGATGATCTTGATTGGGAACGGCATAACCAATTTCCGATATTGCCTCAGGCCGCAGATGTCTTGGGCTGCAGCTGTTGTTCCTCGGAGGATGGCTCGTCGCGCGAAGGCGGCCAGATCACGAAGGCCACGCACGGCAGGTATAGGAACACCACGATCAGCATCTCGGTATCCCACCCGGTCAGCTTGCGCACACCGTAGGCGGCCACCAACGACGCACTCAGGAACAGCGAGCGCTTAGCGTTCTGCGGAACCAACCACAGAATCAGCTGGTCATAGACGATCCGTTGGGGCACCAGCGCGGCGATCACAAGAATCCATGCTCTCCGGTCGCGCCAGCGAATGAGCGCGAGCAGCACCAGGATTCCCGGCAGGGTGAGAATCGGTGTGAAACCCGAGTAGACCTTCATAGACGGCACCAGCCAGTCGGGCGGCCACCACCAGGGACAGAGGATGAAGGTTGCGGCGATGACAGCCGCACAGGCCAATGCGCGCTTCAGGTTGAGTCTTGTCAGCAGAACCGGCAACGCAATGCTCGGTTTGACCGGGGCCAGCGGAAGAAGCTGCGGCAGATAGTAGGTCGCGAGTATCAGGGGCGCTCACTGCACATAGACCACACAGGCGACGTAGGCCGGTGAGGCGAAGGTCAGCAGCGGCCACAGCTTGCCTTCTTTGGTCAGCCCATAAGCCAGCAATGCCGACATCGCGCCGAAGAAGACCGCGGCGATAACGGCGTCGGGTGCCCAGGTGAACGGCAGGAACGGCATCGCGGTGGTGACCGGGTTCGTCGGCCACAGGTTGCCGGCGTCGTCGACTGTGACGGGCTGAACGTATGGGTCGTGACCGGCGATGATGTCGCGGGCGGCCTGAAGGGGCCAGGCCATGTCCCCTGCGCCCGTGCCACGCGCCACCGACGCGACGTACATCGCAACACCGGCGAGCACACCGATCGAGACGACCAGACTCCACCGGACCCTAACGGACATAGTGTGCCATTCCTCGATCAGCGAACTGCTTTTAGTGCATCGAACCATATTGTTGACAAATCAGCTACTAAAGAGATCTTCGCTCATGAGGGCGGTTGACGGTGCTGTCGCGTTTCTTGGGTGGTGCAGCGGGTACGTCACGTCAAGTGGGCAAAGCAGGGGCGCAAGTGCGGATCGGTACCTCCGGGTGGTCGTACGATCACTGGGCCGGCGTGCTGTATCGGCCAGGGCTGCCGGTCGCCAAGAGGCTGGCCCGCTACGTCGAGGAGTTCGACACCGTCGAACTCAACGCGAGCTTTTACCGCTGGCCCAAGGACGCCACGTTCTCCGGATGGCGAGAGCGGCTTCCCGAAGGCTTCACCATGTCGGTCAAGGCGCACCGGGGATTGACGCACTACCGGCGATTAGGTTCCCCGGAGCCGTGGGTGGAGCGGTTCGAGCGGTGCTGGACGGCCCTGGGCGACCGGCGCGAGGCGCTGCTCGTGCAGCTGCATCCCGGGATGGAACGCGACGATGCGCGGCTTGATCACTTCCTGACTGTGATGCCCGACTGGATACCCGTCGCGATGGAGCTGCGCCATCCGTCATGGGATGACCCCGCCGTCTACGCGACGCTGGAACGACATCACGCCGCATACGTGGTGATGAGCGGCGCCAAGGTGGCGACGATTTCCCGGGCCACCGCCGACTTGGTATACGTGCGGATGCACGGGCCTGCCCAGGACTCGATGTATCACGGGTCTTACCCCGACGATGAGTTGCGCCAGTGGGCCGATCGCGTCGCCGAATGGCACGACGAAGGCCGCCGAGTGCTCGTGTATTTCAACAACGACCTGGGCGGCCACGCGATTCGCAACGCCCGAAAGCTCAGGGAGCTGCTGGCGGCACCGAGTAGGCTCAGGTGATATGACAACGTCGTCCACCTTCGCCATCGTCGGCGGCGGCCTCGCCGGCGCCAAGGCCGCAGAAGCATTGCGCGACAAGGATTTCGACGGCCACATTGTGTTGTTTGCCGCCGAGGAGCACCTGCCCTACGAGCGCCCGCCGCTGTCCAAGGAGTACCTGGCCGGCAAGAAGGAGTTCGGTGACTTCACCGCTGCGTCATCGGCCTGGTATCGCGACCACCACGTCGAGCTGCAGCTCGGCACGGAGGTGTCCGCCATCGACCCGGGTGCCCACACCGTCTCGCTGCCCGACGGCAGCACCGTCGGATACGACAAACTCTTGCTCGCCACCGGCTCGCACCCGCGCCGACCACCGATCCCCGGCGCAGACGCCGACGGCGTGTACTACCTACGCACCGTCGACGATGCCGACGCACTGAATTCGGTGCTGTCCGAAGGTTCTTCGCTGGCCGTCATCGGCGGCGGTTGGATCGGCCTGGAGGTGGCCGCCGGCGCCCGAGACCGCGGCGTCAACGTCACGGTCGTCGAAATGGCCGAGCTTCCGCTGATGGCCGCGCTCGGTCGCGAGGTCGGCGAGGTGTTCGCCACCCTGCACCGCGAACACGGTGTCGACCTTCGGCTGGGAGCAACCGTGCAGGAGATCACTACCGCAGGCGGCAAAGCGACCGGGCTGAAGCTCGGCGACGGGTCTACCGTCGACGCCGACGCCGTCCTTGTCGCGGTAGGCGCGGCCCCCAACACGGCTCTCGCGGAACAAGCCGGCCTCGCGCTCGGCGACGGCGGCGTGCTTGTCGACGCGTCCCTGCGCACCAGCGACCCCGACATCTTCGCCGTCGGTGACATCGCCGCCGCTGAGCACCCGCTGTTCGGCACACGCATCCGCACCGAGCACTGGGCCAACGCGCTCAAGCAGCCCGCCGTCGCCGCGGCCGGAATGCTGGGCAAGCCGGCCGAATACGACGAACTCCCCTACTTCTTCACCGATCAGTACGACCTTGGGATGGAGTACGTCGGCCACGCTCCCACCTACGCGAAAGTGGTGTTCCGCGGTGACGTCGCCAAGCGGGAGTTCACCGCGTTCTGGCTCAACGCCGACGACCGGGTGCTGGCCGGCATGAATGTGAACATCTGGGAAGGACTCGACGACATCAAGTCACTGATCCGGTCCCGTGAGCCGTTGGGCGCCGCTTGATCCGCCGAGATGTAGCCGCATTTTTCGCGGTGGCCATCCTTGCTGCCGGGTGTGCGGATGAACCCATCATCAACACACCGGAGCCGCCAGCCCAGACCGGCTCCGCCGCGCCAGCGGCGCCGTCGACACCGGCCAGCAACGCGCATCTCGCTAACGCGTTCGACTACGTCGCGCACGTCGGCGACACCACGGGCTACTACTTCACCACGCCCAGCGGCAAGTGGCGGTGCGCGATTCTGACGCACCTCAAGGCGGGCTGTCAGGCGGCGAGCAGCTGGCAATCAGGGCTCGGCGTCCCCGATGAGCCGGAGTCGACAAACTCGATCGTCGTCGACCGCGATGGTGACCCACAGTTCCTCGCGCTGGAACAGCCCGAGTTCTGGCCCAATCCGGGACCGGCGAAGACGTTGCCGTTCAACAGGATCCTGGCGGCAGCGGGCTTTCGCTGCAACGTGCAGGAGTCCGGCGTGTCCTGTCAGAGCGCGGCGAGCGGCAAGGGTTTCACGTTCTCCGCGGAGGGGTTCACGCCGCAATACACGGACGTGCCTGCCGACGCGCCGTAACCGTCACGATGCCGTCGCGACGGGTTCCTTTCTGTCCTCGGCGTGGGCTACCTCGTCGAGCGGTTCAACGGTCTGCCCGCGCAACACCTTCCGCATCCGGTCCGTGTCGAGCTGGCCTTCCCAACGCGCGACCACCAGTGTCGCCACACAATTGCCAAGCAGGTTCACCGAGACCCGCATCGAGTCCATGATCCGATCCGCCCCGAGCAACAACGCCACCGCCGCCACCGGGATCGCACCGTGTCCGATCGCTGCCACCGTCGCTGACAGCGCCAAAAACGACGAGCCGGGTACGCCCGACATGCCTTTCGACGTCAGCATCAGCACAAGAATCGCGGTGACCTGCTCGCCGAGGCTGAGGTCCACCCCAAGCGCCTGCGCGAGGAACAGTACGCAGATCGACAGGTACAGCGTGGCCCCGTCGAGGTTGAATGAATAGCCGGTCGGCACCACCAAACCCGTTGTGGTCCGGGAACATCCGGTGTCGACCAGCTTGACCATGATGCGCGGCAGCACGACCTCGGTCGACGCCGTGCCCAGCGCGAGGAACAGCTCGTCCTTGATGTACACCACGAACTGCCACAGGTTGACCCCCGCCAGAAACCAGGCGATTGCCGCAAGGACGAGGATGAAGAACGCCGCACCCAGGTAACAGGCGGCGATGAGTTTCGCGTAGCTGCCCAGTGATGAGATGCCGTACTGACCGATGATGTAGGCCATCGCCCCGAACGCCGCCACCGGCGCCAGTCGCATGATCCAGCCGATGACCGTAAAGAAGATGCTGCTGAGGTGCTCGATCAGCTCGAAGACCACAGGTGGCCCGTGCTCACCGAACTTCGCCAGCGCCAGCCCGAACAACACCGCAAAGAACAGCACCTGGAGCAACATGTTCTCGGCAAACGCGGAAAACACGGACGTCGGAATGATGTTGAGGATGAACTCGACGGTGTGCGGCAGTTCGCCGTCCCCGGTCTTCTTGGCCACTGCCTCCGCGCCGGTCGCCAGCGTCTGCGGGTCGATGTTGAAACCCGCGCCTGGCTTGACGAGGTTTCCGATGACCAACCCGAACAGCAACGCGAACGTGGTGACGACCTCGAAGTAGATCAGCGCCTTGACCCCGATGCGGCCCACCGACTTGAGGTCGCCGACGTGGGCGATGCCGATCACGACCGTGCAGAAGATGATCGGGGCGATCAGCATCTTGATCAGCTTGATGAAGCCGTCGGCCAGGGGCTTGAGGTCGGCGCCGAATGCGGGCCAGAGCCAGCCGACAGCGATGCCCGCCACGATCGCGACCAGAAGCTGGACGAACAGCGACGAGTCCCAGGCCTTACGCGGAGCCACGGAGACATCTGTCATTGGCATCACGTAAGTGACAGCATGTGTCGGAACCATAAGCGCCGTGTTACCGGCGCGCTACCGGCGAAATATATTGGACCGGCATGAGGATCGAGACGGGACAGGTCGCCGTGGTGACCGGCGGTACCAGCGGCATCGGCTTCGCGATCGCCGAGGCGCTGGTGCGGCGTGGTGTCAACGTGATGATCGCCGATATCCGTGAGGACGCGATTCCGCTCGCCGTCGACGCGCTGGCCGGTCAGCGCGGGCACGCGGCCGGGGTGCGGGCCGACGTCGGTGTCGACGCCGATGTCGACGCGCTCGCCGACGAGACCCTCGAACGGTTCGGCCGGGTCGATCTCGTCTGCAACAACGCCGGCGTGGTCTGTGAACAGGCACCGACTTGGGAACAGCGACCGGCAACGTGGCGGTGGCTGATCGACGTGAAGCTGATGGGTGTCGTCAACGGCGTGCGTACCTTCGCCCCGTTGCTCATCGCGCAGGGCTCCGGCCATTTCCTGAACACCGCATCGGCAGGCGGGTTGATGGCGCTGCCGACGCTGGCCCCCTACGCCGCGACCATGCATGCGGTCGTCGGGCTGACTGAGACGCTGAATGCCGAACTACGTTCGGTGTCAACGCTTTTAGGTGCGACAGTGCTGTGCCCCGGGCTGGTGGACACGGCGCTGGGAGCCAATTCGGTAAGACTGGTTCCGCCGGGTGCGGCCACCACACCGGCAAATGCGGGTGGCATGCCTGCCGGCGCGATCAGCCCTTCGGTGGTCGCGCAAGCGGCAATCGAAGCCGTCGAGGCCGATCGGGTGCATGCCATCGTCGGCCCCGCCACAGATGTGGTGGTCCGGCAGCGGGTAGACGGGCTGCTGGCCGACCTCGGCTAGAGCAGCGTCGCGGTGCCGTCGCTGTTGACCTGCACCTTGACGCCGGCGATGTCTTCGCGAATGGTGACGTCGGCCTCCGCCGGATCAGGGATCACCGCGAGCACCCGCGCGTCGTCGCCAGTGCGCACGGCCAGGAAGGCCTTTTCTGCGGTACCGGTCGGGCTGAACGGCGTGGTCCATGCCTCCACCGTGCCAACACCGGACCACTCGACGACGGCCTTGCGAGTCGGTTCCCGGTCGACGTCGGATTGCACATCTTCCCAACGGAACTCGTGGCTCGGGGGCTCCGCACCGTACACGCCGAAGCTGTGCTTGGTCAGGTAGCCGCCATTGGCGGTGATGAAGCCCCGCTGGCCCGGGTTTGCGACCAGGCGCTCGGCCAACGTGGCGATCGAATGGGTCACGTAGTTGTTCCACGGCCCGCCGGCGAACGTCAGACCGCCGGTGACGGTCAGCGGCCGGTTCGGGTCGCCGACCGGCAGCCCCAGTTCGTTGGCGGCGACTTGCACCGCGGACGGAAAGCATGAGTAGACGTCGATCTGGTCGAGGTCGTCGACTCCGACGCCGGCCAACTGCATCGCCCGTTGCCCCGCAACCCTGATCGCGGGCGAGCCGTAGAACTCCGCCCGCTCTCCGATGGCGTACGTGTCATGCGCGTCGGTGCCTGCGTACGGGAAAACCCAACGGTCTGAGGGGATTTGCAGATACGTCGCCTTCTCCACCGAGGTGAGCACCAACGCCGCACCCTGATCGACCATGTTGTTCGAGTTCATCAGCTTGGTGTACGGCCAGCTGATCATCCGGTTATGCGGACTGGGCTGCCAGATCTGATGCGGCGCCAACGGCTCACGGCTCCACGCGTGCGGATTCTTGGCCGCCACCCCGCTGAACTGTGACCACAGTTCGCCGATCCGGCGCAGGTGCTCTTCTGCTGTTTCGCCATTGGCGATCCGCAGGGCCTGCTCGAACATGGGATAGACAAAGGCCGGCCGATCCAATTTGATCCGCAGCTCCGCGGGCCCGGCCATCGGCACGCCTTCATCGACGCCTTCGGCCATCGGAACCGTCTCGTCCTGGCTCGTCCAGTCGGGCTTGGCGCCGCTCGCACGCAATCGCGTTCGGGTGCGCCAGGTTTCGGCGCCGGCGATCAGCACTGCGTCGGCACGGCCGGTCTGGATGTCCAGGCATGCCTGGTTGACGAGAGTCTGCGGCACGTTACCGCCCACTCCGGTGTAGCGGGTCGCGGCGTCCTTGGCACGCAGGCGTTGGGCCAGCAGCAGCCCTGGATCGCGATAGCGCCACGACAGCACGCTCACCACACGGATCGAGTCGACGGCCTCGAGCACCCGAGGATCCGCTGCGGCGCGGGCGGCCGCCACCATCAGGTCGACTGGCTCCACCCCTGGATGGTCGTCATGCTGGTTGACCTGGCCGTAGCCGATGAGTACCGGCGTCCTGGGGTCGATGGGCATGGGTACTAGTTTGACGGGCCGGCCCGACAGATCGATATCAGGGTCTCCCCCGATGAGTGAACAGGACGCCGTCGGTGATCAGTCGATCGATCTCATCGGCGTTCATGGCGAGCAGTTTCTGGCAGATCTCGCGGGTGTGCTCGCCGGGCATCGGCGCGGGCCGAAGCTCGGCGGGTGGAATGTTCCGGTACGGCGCGGGCCGGGTTTCGGTGGGCATCGGCGCGCCGAACAGCGGATGAGTCATGTCGCTGAACAGTTTTCGGAATGTGATCTGCGGATCGGCCAGCACATCGACAGCGCGGTTCATCGGCGCGGCGGGCACTCCCGCGCGCTGTAATAGGTGGGCTACTTCCGCTTTGTCACGCGTGCGCGTCCACTCGGACACGCCAGTGCCACCGGTTACTGAGGACAGCGCTGCGCGGTCGTCGTCGTCGCGCAGCGATATCACGCACCACTCGTCGTCGCCGTCACACGGATACACGCCGTGCACTGCAGTGTCGTCGGCCACCGGCAGGTTCGCAGCGCGCGCTGCCTCGGCGACATAGGCGGGAGCAAGCTGGTTTACCGCCGCTTCGGCTTGCGAAATGTGCACGTGCGCACCGGTTCCGGTGCGGGCACGGCCAACCACGGCAGCCAACGCGGCGATCGCGGTGAGCCTGGCCGAGACGTGGTCGGGAAAGATCGTGGTGGCGTCGTAGAAACTGTTGCGAGACGCATGATCGGCGCTCCACAGCCAGGTCACCCCGGTGGTGGCCCGCACCAGCGGGCCGTATCCCAGCCGCGCACTCCATGGGCCGGTGGCCCCGAACGCGCTGCTCTCGGCGAGCACGATACGCGGGTTGAGCTCGCGCAGGCGTTCGTAGGAAAACCCCAGCGCCGCAAGCGTCCCCGGCTTGAAGTTGGCGAATACCGCGTCGGCACTTGTGACCAGTTTCTCGAACAGAGCGGCGCCGGCCGGGTGTCGCAGGTCCAGACCCAGGCTGTATTCATTGCGGTGGGTCAGCGCCCAGGATCTGCTCATCACCTGGCCCGGCGGCGTCTGGCGCAGGCCGTCGGGATAGGCGGCGCTCTCGACTTTGATGACCTCGGCGCCGAGGTCGGCGAACAGCCGGCCCAGTTCCCCGCCTGCCACGATCACCCCGAGGTCGAGGATTCGCATGCCGTCAAACGGCCGGCCGGCCGCACCGCTCACCACTGCGGTGTCGGAACACTCTGTCGCCCAGGTGGGTTCGTCTGCACCGACGGACGGCGCGGTGGTCGTGTAGCCGACATGCTCACCATCGACGACGAACGGTCCAACCGGAACGGAGACACCGGCTTCGACGTCGGTCAGCGCCCCGACCGCACGGAAGTGCTCCGACGACAGCGCCTGCGCGGGCGTGAGCACCGCGGCGATCGGCACGCCGCGACGTTGGCCCTCGGCCACCAGGTCGTGCATCGCCCCCGCGGCGAACAGCTCCGCGATGGCCTCGTTCAGTTCACGCGACGCCGCGTAGCGCGCCGCGATGGTGTCGAACTTCGGATCGGCGAACCGCTCGGGTTCACCGAGCCACGCGCGCATACCCCGCCACTGCCGAGGCGAGAGCAGGCAGATCCGCACGTATCCGTCCCGGCACGGAAATATCGGGTAGATCTGCTGATTTCGCGGCCTGCCCCGCCACAGCTCGTAGGACCGCTTCACGCCGACAGCCGCCTGGCCCTCGGATCCGAACGGCGGATCGAGTGACTGCACAACCGCCTCGAATCGCGAAAAGTCGATGTATTCGCCTGTGCCGCAACGTAACCGGTGGTAGTAGGCGGCCAGGGCGGCCCACGCGGCCTGCACGGCGGCGGTCGCCGATGCGACTCCCAGTGGCGGCAGCACCGGTGTTCCCGTCGTCGGCCCGGTCCGCGACAACGCGGTCGACATGGCGTACAGCACCGGATCGGTCGCTTGCCATGAGGCGTATGGACCTGACGTCCCGAAGTCGGTGACGGACAAGGCAACCAGATGGCCGAACCGGTCGGCCAGCGCCGCACACGACGTGCCGTACGCGGCTGCGCGACCGCCGCCGTCCACCACGATGTCGGCGGTGCCGGCCAGCTCGACCAGACGGTCACGGTCGGCTGCACTGTCCGGATCCAGCACGGCGCTGCGCTTGTTGGCGTTGTGCAGTGCGAACGGGATGCTGACGCCCGCCACAGCGGGCGGCGCGTGGCGCGCCGGGCTGCCCGAAGGTGGTTCAATCTTGAGCACGTCGGCGCCGAGGTCGGCGAACAACCTGCCCACGGCGTCGGATTCGGCACCGCCGAGATCGAGCACCCGAAGCTGCCCGAGCAGGCCGTTGCTCACCGGGTCAGCAACCGTTCCACCCAGTCCAGGTGGGCGTCTGTCCCGGTCGCCACATACATCAGGTCGATGAACGCGTCCGGGTAGCCGTTGTCGGCCAGCAGCTTCACGGCGTCGGCGACCTTGTCCACCGCAGTGCCTTCCGCGACGTTGACCCGCACATAGGTGTGGATCGCCGACGGATCGCGACCCGCCGCCCGCGCCGCGTCGTCGATCGTCTGCCGCTGCCAGTTGAGCATCTCCAGGCTCACTACGTCCGGCACGCTGACGCCGGCCATCCAGCCATCAGCGCGCTCACCGACCCGCTTGAGTCCGGGCGCCGTGAATGCGCCGAGGTAGACCGGCGGACGCGGCCGCTGGACCGGCTTGAGGTCGACCCACGATTCGCCGATCGTCCAGCGCTCACCGTCGTGCCGAGCCGGGTTGGCGGTCCACAGGGCGTCGAGCGCGTCGAGGATTTCATCGAGTTGGGCGCCGCGGCGGTGAAACGGCGCGCCTGCGGCTTGATACTCCTCCGGAGACCAGCCGATGCCGAACCCGGGCAGCAGCCGACCGCCGCTGATCACGTCGATGCTCGTCAATTGGCGGGCCAGCTGGGCGGGCGGATACCAGGGCGCGACGAACACGCTGCTGCCCAGCCGCGCCGTGGTGGTCGCCGTTGCGGCCACCGTCAACGCGATGAATGGATCCAGGTTGGCGCGGAACTGCTCGGGGATGGTGTCTTTGCCGCCATAGCCCACCGTGGGGGTGACGGCCGCCAGCAGCCGGTCCCCCACCCAGAGGCTGTCGGCGCCGAGTTGTTCGGCCGTCGACGCGAACCGGGCAAGCTCTCCGGGGTCCAGGTGGGCGGACTGTCCGAACTGCGGCACCGCGAATCCGAGCACGACCGACAGGCTAGTGCTCGAGGTTTGACGATTCGGGTACTTGTCGCCCTAGCCGTTGTTCACCTGCCGAGACGATGATGAGCCAGATGACCACCCAGGCCCTGTCCCCCACGCTTTCCGACTCTGAACTCGACCTGATCAACGCCTACTGGCGGGCCGCCAACTACCTGTCGGTGGGCCAGATCTACCTGCTGGACAACCCGTTGCTGCGCGAACCGCTCGCGCCCGAGCACATCAAGCCGCGCTTGCTCGGGCATTGGGGTACCACACCCGGGCTGAACCTCATTTACGCCCACCTCAACCGCGTCATCCGCCACCGCGACCTCAACGTCATCTACATCACCGGCCCCGGTCACGGCGGTCCCGGCCTTGTCGCCAACGCCTACCTGGAGGGCACATACAGCGAGGTGTATTCGGGCATCGAGGAAGACGTCGACGGGATGCGAAAGCTGTTCCGCCAGTTCTCATTTCCCGGCGGGGTGCCCAGCCACGTCGCCGCGGAGACACCGGGATCGATCCATGAGGGCGGCGAGCTGGGCTATGCGCTGGTGCATGCCTACGGCGCGGCGTTCGACAACCCGGATCTGGTGGTCGCGTGCGTGATCGGTGACGGCGAGGCGGAGACCGGCCCGCTTGCCGCCAGCTGGCATTCGAACAAGTTCCTCAACCCGGTGACCGACGGTGCGGTGCTGCCGATCCTGCACCTCAACGGCTACAAGATCGCCAATCCGACGGTGCTGGCCCGCATCCCGCAGGAGGAGTTGGAGTCGCTGCTGTACGGGTACGGCTATCGGCCGATCACCGTCGCCGGCGACGATCCGGCCAACGTGCACCAGCAGCTGGCGACGGCGCTCGACGAGGCATTCGATCAGATCGGCGCAATCCAGCAGGCGGCGCGGTTGGACGGCGAGACTGGCCGCCCGCTGTGGCCGATGATCATCATGCGCACCCCGAAGGGCTGGACCGGGCCGAAGGAGGTCGACGGCAAGAAGGTGGAGGACACCTGGCGGTCGCATCAAGTGCCGCTGTCCGAGACGCACTCCAACCCCGAACACATGGCGCAACTCGAGACGTGGCTGCGCAGCTACCGCCCGGAGGAGCTGTTCGACGAACACGGTGTATTTCGGCCGCAGCTGCGGGCTCTCGCGCCGACCGGCCAGCGCAGGATGAGCGCCAACCCGCACGCCAACGGCGGGCTGCTCTTGCGCGACCTCGACCTACCCGACTTCACCGAATACGCCGTCGCGGTAGACAATCCGGCGGCCGGAACCGCCGAAGCCACCCGCGTGCTGGGGACATTCCTTCGCGACGTGATTGCCCGCAACCCGGACCGGTTCCGGCTGATGGGGCCCGACGAAACCGCGTCGAACCGGCTCGCGGCGGTGTTCGAGACGACCGACAAGGCGTGGTTGGCCGAGACCGAACCCGACGACGAGAACCTCGGGCCGGAGGGCCGCGTGATGGAGGTGCTCTCCGAGCATTTGTGTCAGGGGTGGCTCGAGGGCTATCTGCTCACGGGCAGGCACGGGTTGTTCAACTGCTACGAGGCGTTCGTGCACATCGTCGACTCGATGCTCAACCAGCACGCCAAGTGGCTGACCCGCAACCGGGAGCTGCCGTGGCGGCAGCCGATCGCTTCACTGAATTACCTTCTGACGTCCCATGTTTGGCGCCAGGACCACAACGGCGCATCGCATCAGGACCCCGGTTTCATCGACCACGTCGCCAACAAGCGGCCCGAGGTGGTGCGGGTGTACCTGCCGCCGGATGCCAACACGCTGCTGTCGGTGGCCGATCACTGCCTGCGCAGCCGTGACTACGTCAACGTGATCGTGGCGGGCAAGCAGCCCGCGCTGGCGTATCTGGACATGGAGTCCGCGATCGCGCATTGCACCCGCGGCCTCGGTATCTGGGAGTGGGCAGGCACGGCCACCGGGGAGCCCGATGTGGTGCTGGCCTGCGCGGGTGACATCCCGACGTTGGAGACGCTGGCCGCCGTCGATATCCTTCGCCGCGAGCTGCCGGAGCTGGCGGTGCGCGTGATCAACGTCGTCGACATCATGCGGCTGCAACCGGACTCCGAGCATCCGCACGGGCTGTCGGATCACGAATTCGACTCGTTGTTCACCACCGACAAGCCGGTCATCTTCGCCTATCACGGCTATCCCTGGCTGATTCACCGGTTGACCTATCGTCGGGCCAATCACGCCCAGATGCATGTGCGTGGGTTCAAGGAGCGCGGCACCACGACCACCCCGTTCGACATGGTGATGCTGAACGACCTGGACCGGTTCCACCTGGTGCTCGACGTGATCGATCGGGTGCCCGGGCTGGCCAACCGGGCCGCGGTGTTGCGCCAGCGGATGCTCGATGCGCGGTTGGCCGCCCGCCGCTACACCCGCGAGCACGGCGAGGACGACCCCGGCATCTCGGGCTGGACCTGGGACTGGGACCGGTAGACTGGCCCGCAATGTCTGAGCAAGCCCTGTCCCCGCACCCCCATCCCGTGGTGGGCCAGCTTGCCGCATTGCACCACTTCCGTACTTACGTCGATATCGGCGTGGTGGTGGTGGTGCTGGCACTCACCAACCTGATCGCGCATTTCACGACGCCGTGGGCCAGCATCGCGACCGTGCCCGCCGCCGCGGTCGGGCTGTTGATCCTGGTGCGTTCGCGGGGCCTCGGTTGGTCCGAACTAGGGCTGAGTCGTGAGCACTGTAAGGCCGGAGCGGGCTACGCCCTCGCCGCTGTCGCGGTGGTCGGCTCGGTGATCGCGATCGGCCTGCTGTTGCCGTGGACCCGGCCGATGTTCATGAACAACAACTATGCGACGGTGTCGGGCGCGCTGATCGCATCGATGATCATCATCCCGCTGCAGACCGTGATCCCCGAGGAGCTGGCGTTCCGCGGGGTGCTGCACGGTGCGCTGAATCGCGCGTGGGGTTTCCGCGGCGTGGCGGCGGCGGGTTCGCTGCTGTTCGGCTTGTGGCACATCGCCACGTCGCTGGGGCTGACCAGCAGCAACGTCGGCTTCACCCGGCTGTTCGGCGGCGGCTTGCTCGGAACCGTCGCCGGGGTGGTGCTAGCCGTGGCGGCGACGGCTGCCGCGGGCTTCGTGTTCACCTGGCTGCGCAGGCGCAGCGGCAGCCTGATTGCGCCGATCGCGCTGCACTGGTCGCTGAACGGGCTGGGCGCGCTGGCCGCCGCGCTGGTGTGGCACCTGTCGACCTAGCGCGTCTTGCTCCTGGCGCGGAACGCGCGGTTCTTCAGCTTGTTGCCGCACACCGACATCTCACACCAGGTGCCGCCGTGATTGCGGGATCTGTCGTAGAAGGCCCACTGGCATTCGTCGTTGGCGCAGGCCTTGAGCAGCTTCCAGGTGCCATCGCGCTGGGCGTCACGGACGATCAGTAGCAGGTCCACCAACCGGTCGCGCACGGAGTCGCCGGCCGCCAGCAATCGCACTTCGCCGTCGTCGGCCAATGATGCGCGGGCTGTGCCGCCGTCCGCGACCGACCGCAGCACGGCCAGTGCCGATTTAATCGGTGGCGGACCGCCCGCGTTGTGTACCAGCATCGCTCGTAGCGCTTCGCGTACAGCGCGGACAACTTCGAGGTCAGCGTCGGTCAGCGCAGCCTTGGGCGCAAGCAGGCCGGTGTCGGCCAACCATGGACGCGCATCGGCCGGATCAGCGAGCCGGTCGGCTCCGTCAGGCAGTTCGACGGTGTTCACCAGCGACTGAACGAGCGCTAGCGGGCCGGGCGCCGGCTTCCGTTCGTCGTCGCCGGGCCAGTGGACAGGCGCTGGGGTCATGTGAGCAGTCTACCCGCTGCATGACCGGTATAACAGTTTGACTGGTTATGCATGACCGGTGTAGCGTGTTTGATAGTCACGAAGTTCAAGAGCAGATACAGGCAAGAGGTAGATGACCGTGCCGAACAACAAGATTTCGCCGGATCTTCTTTCGACCGCGAGCGACGCGCTGCGGCGGACCGCTACCCCCCGGCCGTCACTGGCGGCGCGCGTGACGGCGCGACTGCGGGCCCACCAACTCGACCGGCAGCTCGCTGTCGGCGTGCCCGCGCCGGCAGGAAGCGCGCTCGCCGTTCATCAGGCGCGGTTGGTCACAGTGGCCGAGCGTGAAGCCATTGCACGCACGCTGCGGCAGGCGCTGGACGACGCGAATGCGGGCGCTGCGCCGCTGTCGTCACGGATTCCATTGCACCCCACCAACATTGTGGCAGCGGAGGATCTCATCGACGCCATCACGCTGCGGCTGCATTCGCCGCGGCCGGTGAGCCCACTTGGGATGGCGCGGCTGCGCGTCGTGCTGTCCGACGGGTCTGGACCGATGTACCGGTTCGGTCGCGGTGATCTCAGCGGCCGCCTCGGCGCCGCACTCGCGGAGCTCTAAACGGACCCGGCCAGGACGTTGGTCAAATCCCTGTGCACAACGATACGAAGGGGATGGGCGCGCAGATGCCCACCGAGAAGTACGGCGTCAGGTCACCGTTCCATGCCGGCGGCGGTGGAGGGGGTGGTGGCGGAAGTGGTGCGGCGACGCAAGTGTTCGAGGGCACGTCATACACGGTCCCCACGCCGCACTCGACTGCGTTAGCTCTGCCCGGTGAGACCAGCGTCAGGGATGCAAGCGGCGTGAGAATTGCCGCGACGACGATTGTCAGATGGACAACTTTACCCCGCATTTTGAGGCCTCCCTACTTCCCCGACCTCGGCGTATCTCACATCATAAGACTCGCCGGAAACCGGTTCAATGGAATTGACCACCGCGTAAAACCGGGAGCAGCTCGGGGTTCAGAAGCTATGCCAGCCACCAGCGATGTACTGCTTCCGCGACCGCGTCGTTGCGCAAGCTGACCGCGCTGGAGTGCCCCCGACAAGCAACTCCCGACCGGCGGGTCTTTCATTTCAGGCGGCCAAGCCTGCCGCCAACGACAGAAGGGTATGTCTAGACCATCAAAACCGCCGCGCCGGCGATGCGGCCCTCACTCAGATCGGACAGTGCGTCGTCGGCGCGACCGAGCGGATACTCGGGCGTCGTCACCTCGATGTGGTGCTGGCCCGCAAACGCGAGAAACTCCCGCGCATCGTTACGGGTGTTAGAGGTCACCGATCGCACTTGGCGCTCCTCGAAGAGGTGGCGTTCATAGTTCAGAGCAGGGATGTCGCTGAGATAGATGCCCGCGATGGCCAGGGTGCCGCCGCGGTCGAGCGCCTCGAGGGCGGGCAGCACCAGATCACCGACGGGCGCGAACAGGATCGCGGCGTCCAGTGCCACCGGCGGGCGATCGGTCGCGCCCTGCGCCGAGGCCGCCCCCAGTGTCAGCGCCAACTCGCGGGCTTGCTCACCGCGGGTCATGACGTGCACCTCCGCGCCCTGCGCGAGAGCCACCTGGGCGGTGAGATGTGCACTGCCGCCGAACCCGTAGATGCCCAGGCGGCCGCCCGCGGGCAGGTCGGCCCGCAACAGTGAGCGGTAGCCGATGATGCCGGCGCACAGCAACGGGGCCAGTTCGGTGTCGGAGTAGCCGACCGGCAGGTGGTGTGCGAACGCCGCTGGGACAGTGGCGAATTCGGCGTAGCCGCCGTCGGCGTCCCAGCCGGTGTAGCGGGACTGCGGGCAGAGATTCTCCTGCCCGCGGACGCAAAATTTGCACTGTCCGCACGCGTGCCGCAGCCAGGCGATGCCGACGCGGTCACCGATCGCGAACTCGTCGCCGGTGTCCGGCCCGATAGCGGCGACGTCTCCGACCGCCTCGTGGCCCGGGATCACGCCCGGTCGGTGTACAGGCAGATCGCCCTCGGCGACATGCAGATCGGAGCGGCACACACCGCAGGCATGTACAGCAACGAGAAGTTCACCCGGTCCCGCCCGCGGCACGTTGACGGTGACGCGGTCCAACGGATGGGAGG
>Ga0114129_10003968_pt1 | contig 20896 bp, 11 predicted proteins | sample RhiMetdeltSRZDD1_FD_80071 | JGI IMG/M metagenome (GOLD analysis project Ga0114129, IMG submission 80071) | Populus rhizosphere microbial communities from Tennessee, USA - Rhizosphere MetaG P. deltoides SRZDD1 (version 2) (version 2) | ecosystem: Host-associated > Plants > Roots > Rhizosphere >... | reverse complement strand
GGAGCTGTGCTGCGAGGTCGCACATGCGTTCGTGCGCTTCGCGGAGTCGCAGTGTCGTAACGGACCCTTCACGACACTCCGCAAGGTACCCCTGCGCAGCTCGTTCGTATCGCTCGAGGCGATCACGGTCCGCCTGCTGTAGGTCGTCTATCTCTTCGGCGAGCGCGAGAACAACCGAGCGGCGTCCGCTTCGCGCACGGGCCAGGATCACAGCAGGGCGTCTGGACGATGCCCCCGCGGTTTCGGCCAGCGCCAGAATGCGATCTGGATCCGTCGTCACTTCGATCTCGCGGCCCGGGGGAAGCAGCCTTGCGAGCTCAGCCAGAACTGCGTAGTCCTTGGCCCGTTGCGTGCGCTTCATCAGGATCAGAGATTCAGGGTCGACCGCGAGGAGCTTCGTATCCGCGCGCGAGCTGTTGAACAAAGCGTCGATAGCCGCGCGAGGAACGCGAGGTGGGGCACTGACGAAATCGCAACGGATGCGCCGGCCGTTCTCGTCGGCGAACTCGAAGTGGCTCGACCAGCCGCCCGCCAGCCATCGCACATCCAGTGGTGCGCCGAGCCGGTAGTGAGCGCCGCGTCGTTCGAGCTCGTTCAGGACCCGTTCACACGCCTCCGGCGTTTCCCGGATGATCCAATCGCCGTCTTTGCTCATGATCGCGATCCGGTAGTAAACAACGGCCTGGCCGGACGCGAGCGCGACAATCGGTCCGTATGCGTTGAAGGCTTCGGTGAGCTCGAAGTAGATGTTCCGCACTCAGTGCAGTATAGCGACGTCAAGAGTTCTCAGTCGCCCAAGGGGATGGGCGCCCATCGATTCATCTGCCATCCGAGATCAGTCGATTTTTCGAAATGACAGGTGACGATGAGGACGTCAAACGTCTATCTAACGGACGGGTAAAGCGGGCCGTGCGCCGAGCAGGAGGCGCCGCGGTCGAGAAGAATCGCGCGTCGAGGTATGAAATGGCGCTGACTACTTGCCTGTGAAACTCGTGCTTCCCGCGGCTGATGCGTCATTCCAGCCGGCTGACACTTTCACGTGGTACACGCCCGCCGGATCTTTCTCCGACAACCGGAAGCTATACGTGGCCACGCCGTTACTGTCGGTGACAGCGCTGCCGAGTACCGACCTGCCATTGGGTTTCGTCGTCTTGAACGTAACCGTCCCACCCGGAGCGGCCGATGGGCCGGCCAAGAGCTTCGCCTTCATCACGACCGTCTGGTTTCGGACGTAGCTCGATTTGTCGGTCGAGGCGCGGACTGTCAACGCCGTGCTGACCACGACGCCCACGACATATTTCGCCTGGACCGACGACCTGTATCCGGGGGTCTCTGCACTCGATGCACTGATGTTCATCCTGTACGTTCCGGGGATCGTCCCGGCAGGTGAAATCACGCTCAGTACTGCCGATCCCGAAGCGCCAGAGGCAGCTGTCACAGTCGCCTGACTCAAGTTGGCCGAAACCCCCTTGGGTGCGCTCAACGCGAGCAAGAAGCTGCTCGCCGAACATCCAGCGGTGTTGTTGTTGAAGACAGAGATCGTGTAGCTCACCGGCGTGCCCGCGACCACTGCGGGTCCGACACCCGGCGACACGCTCACCGTAGGCGGGGCAGGTGTGCACGGTCCGGGAGTCGGCATCGCAATAGCGGCTTCGTGCTGCGTGACGCCCCGCGTCATCGTCCCGCCTGCACCAGGATCGCTGGAGGACAGGACGCTCGTGCCGCCGGATTGGAGAGGCAACGTCTTGTTCGTTCGCCCGCCGCGGGGCCTGAGGCGGTCACCCGTCTGCGAGCAGGGCGACTGGACCGCCTCGGCGAACGCAAACGGGCTACTCGCAATCGTGAGCACCACGATAAACGACACGAGGACGCGGACCTGTCGTTCCATTTTTTGTCGCTTGCAGCAGAGTAGGTTTCGGCCATCAGCACGGGCCGTTCCAGGCGTGATTCGGTTCAATCTTTCGAGAACTCACACGGTTCGATTGATTTCGTCAGGATGTTCTGTCCGAATTCTGGCGGCTGATAACAGTTTCGTGAGGCGGTGTGAGGTCTGCCCCCGGCAACCGGAAACTCCCGACGACTGGGTCGTACACTCGCCCAACAACAGTTCCGATACAGGTGGTTCGCGATCTCCGCTGGAGCGTGCCGTCTACGGACACAGGCGCCGCAGCGTCCGTCGCGCTCTTTCGCAGAGCGGGCCACGGCGCTGACGGGCTGACATGCAGGAACGCTGCAACGCGATGACCGGGATACCGAACAGTTTCGGACGCTCACGCCAATATGGGTGGATGGGTTTGGCGATCCGTGACCGTGACCGAGCAACAACGTGACCGATATCCCGGGAGGGCGGTGAGGGACGTTGACCCGAGCGGTCGGCTGTAAACGCGAGGCCCCACCAAGACGATCTCGATGGGGCCTCTCTCTTGCTCCGGCGCGTTGGAAACCAACGCCGCGACGACCGACGCTCTCTTATTGAGGAGGATAAGTGAACGTCACTCCGCTGATCTCGCTGCCACACGCAGTGTCGAACGCATTGTTATTGGTGTTGCCACTGAAGAACGCCCTCCAGCGATAACTCCCAGTCGTCGTCACCAGCACCCCGGCACCGGTGGATGCACTGCCTTCAGTTCCGACGACTGTCACGGGCCGGCCCGCGTTCGCGGTCTGTTCGGCGGCCGTGCCGATTTCCACTGCGCAATTGACATCCGAGTAGAGCTTGAACGTCACCGTGACGGCGCCCCCGCCCGCACGGATGTTGTGGATGTTCAGCTTGTCGTGCAGGACCTGCGCCATGACAGTTTCGCCGCCGGGCGAGGCCTTCGTGTCGTCGTTCGTCACCGTGCAGGTCTTGGTTTCGCCGAGGGCGATGGTGCCCGTGCAGTCCGCCGAGTACGAAGCGTCGAACCCAGACGGTCCAGTTTCAGTGACGCTGTACGACCCAACGGTGGTGAGCGTCTTGCTCGTCCCAGGCGTCTCCGCACCCGGGAACGAATTGCCACCTGACGCGGTGACCCCATTGATCGTCATCGTGAAGTCGGACGCCTGACCCGTCCCACCGTTGTTAAGGATCACGTGCTTGATCACGATCAACGTTGCAGCCTTGTCGTCGTTCGTGATCGTGCACGTCTTGGTCTCGCCATTTGCGATCGTGCCGGAGCAACCGACGGCGCTCACCTGCTCGTATCCATCGACGGCGTTCTCAGTTACCGAGTAGCTGCCGGCGTCCAGCGTGATCGTAGTCCCGGACGATTCCGCGCCGGGGAACGACGACGAAGACGGGTTCGTGGCGGTGACGTTCATCGTGAAGTTGGCCGCTGTCTTCGTGCCGCCGTTGTTGTTGATCACGTGCTTGATGACGATCAGCGTCGCGGTGATGTCGTTGTTCGTGATCATGCAGACTTTTTCGACGCCTGCCGCGATGGTGCCCGAGCACGTACCCTGCTGAGAAGCTGAATACTTCCCGGCCAGCGCACCCAGGCTTTCTGTCACGTTGAACGCGTGCCCCTCGTCGAACGTGAAGATGGTGCCGCCCGTGGCTGGCGGGCCAAACGTGCCCTCCGCGCCGTTGAAGTCAGCCGTCGAGCCGTCGTTCAGTGACATCAGGAACTGGCTTGCGGTCGCCTGGCCCCCGTTATCGTTGATCACGTGTTTGATCACCCGCAGCGTGCCCTGACGCTTCCCGTTGGTGATCGTGCAAGCAGTCGTGTCGCCCGCTACGATAGAGAAGAGCAGGTCGTTAGTGCTCTGTGTCCACGTGTTCGTTCCCTGCACGCAGGTGATGGATTTCAGATCGTATCCCGATACAGCGCCCTCGTGCAGCCTGAAGTCGGTCCCGGCAAGAAGGTTGTGGTACTCGTCGAGTTCGCCGTGCGCTACAGCGCCGTTGATTTCGTTGCCGTCGTTGATGATGACCTGCTGTCCGCTCACGCGGTCAACCTTGTAGCTGAAGCTCGTCGCGTCGGCCGGGTTCGTGACGGGTTCGGTCACCTTGGTCACGGTCAGCGATCCGCAGTTCGAGATGTCAGGGAAAGCGGCCAGCACGGTGTCTTTGTAGTCGGCCGTGTCGGAGTTGCCCGTGACGGTTCCGGGAATGATGTTCGCGAAGTTCACACACTGGCCGGTCGGCGGGAAGACGTCGCGCGTGAGGTTGATGGCCGCTTCGCCAGTGAAACCGTCAGCGCTGATTGCCGCGACGACGCTGCCCAGCGACTGAACTGGTCCAAGCGTCAGCACGCCGCCGACGAGTGTGAACACGCGTTTCGTAATGTTCAGTCCGCTTCCCTGCTGATCCCACAAGATCAGGAAGTCGCCGGCCGAGCGGCCCGCCCACGGGTTGCAATTGTTGATGAGAGCGGTTTCCTGCGGAGACTGTGGCAGGACCTGATCGATGCCGGTGCCCGTGTACACACACGCGGAGGAGAGCTGGTTCTGTTGGAATTCGAACGAAATGAAGCCGCTGCCGGTGTCCTTGTCGCGCTCCCACGCGAAGTACAGCCAGAGGTCGTTGTTCGTCGTCGACTTCGCCGTCTGCATCCAGATTCGCCGAAGATCGACCTGGCCGTTGGGATTTGTGAAGTCCAACGTGGGCGGAGCGTCGGAGTGTATTACACCGACCTTCGTTGAACTCGAATTGAGGGCTCCGAGCTCCTGCACGCTTCCGAACGGATCCTGCGTTACGGTCGGTCCGACGCCACCTGGGTTCCCATTGGCGGGTACGACTCCATCGATGATGAACGGATTTCCTTGTGCCGATGCTTTGGCGGTTCCGATCCCGCTCAGTGCCATCGCTAACGCTAGGCACCTCACGAACATTCTTCGCATACTGATCCTCCGTTTGAACGGCCCTCGACTCGTCCGGCCTGACGTCTCCCGTTCGTGACAGGCGCCCCACTGCTCACACTGATTCCCTCGTCGCCGCGGAGGCTCGCCGGTGCAGCGACACACCTCCCCGGCCGCGCGCGCCCACCAGGACGCGCGCTCGCAGCGCACCCTCGTTTCTGCAGTTGTGTGCCTGAGCTAGTTCAACAGGAGTGCCAGCTGGCCAGTCGGTTCTCTACCGAAGTGTCGTTTCGAAAATACCTTCTAAGTCCGTGCGGACACCTCGGTGGGCCTCGTTGACGCTGTTTAGGTCGCCTGTCTCCGACCGTCATGCACAGGATGCTCGTCAGTGTGCGATGTCCGCGCACGTCGCGTCCGCAGCGACGATGAGCACGTGAGAATCTGTGCAAATCTCCGCGAGCAATCGGCGTGTCCGCGATCTGTCGTGGCATCGCGGGCTCCGATGCGCAGTCGACAACGTCGATCGACTCGGCGGGCTCGTCGTCGATCGACGCCGTTGCGAAAAGCTAATTTCGCGACGCCTTGGACGTCTTCATCGCTGGCGGCGGACCACAGAATCCGAAGCTCGGCTGACTTTGAACAACCAACCCACCGTTTCGACAAGCCAGGGGTAGATTTTTCGGCGGTGTGCGACGTTCGTTCACCCTGTAGAGCGGGGTCCTAAGACCCCGCTCTACGACGCCGGATGTCGCCCAAAGCCCAAGCCACGCACGCCGCTTCGAGTAAATCCGGCGTCTACGAGTTGAAACCTTCCGCGAACAACAGTGACGAGCGACAAACGTACGGTGTGAAGGAAAGCAAGATTTAACAGGGCCGACCGATGGATCGAGGAACTAGTGGGGCAACAGCGCGATGCAACAGCCGCGAATCACACGCGGCGTTACATCTTCGGACTTGAGAGCTTTTGGTCGGTCGAGACGCAGTTCTGGTAGACGTCCGCCCGAATGGCTGAACTCAGTGGCTACGAAGCCAGTTCGCAATCAGGCGAGGGCAGTACGCGTTCGGCCTTACCGCGGGATGCCTTCCGTAGTGCGCGCCATAACGCCGACGGACTGACCTTGAGAAACGCTGCGGCGCGACGCACGCTCACTGGTTGACCATCCGTCGCGAGCAGCTGCGCTTCTTTGAGCCGTGCGCGGATCGTCGCCGCATCCACGGACGCATGACGGCCGCGTCCCGGCGCGTCGTGCAACAACGCGTCTGGGCCGCCCCGCTCGAAGCGCGAGACCCACAGCCTCACCGTCGGTGTGGAAATCCCGAGACGCGCAGCGATGTCCTCAGTCGAAAATCCCGTAGACGCGAGCAGCACGATCTGGCTTCGTCGAACCACTCGCTGTGGCGTTGTCGCCGCCCTGACCCACCGTTCCAGGACCGCGCGAACATCAGGTCTGAGCTTCGAGCGAGGCCGGTCCATACGGTCCGGAGACAATTCAGCGACGCTCGCGGACGACGCTTGCGGAAGGCCTTTGACTCGTCCGCCGTCCGACCGACTCGAATTCCACATGCTTGCTCCTCACCAGCCCACTTCCACGTACTTCGTCGTGCAAGCCGAGGGGAGAAACGGCTGCAGCGACTCTCGCCGCGACACCTTCCCCGATCGAGCCGCGCACGTCGGCCAGGAATGGGAGTTGTGCTGACGGGAGTAAGCTTAGTTTAAGGATGAGCCAGTACTTACGCTATAGATTGAAGGATGGGTTTGAATATACCTAACGGTATACGTCTTAGAGGCTATATGCCAACTCTCGCAGAGCTGTTGAGGCGCCCTGATCTGGAGGCGCCGCTCATCAAACGCCTCACCTTTTGCAGGCTCGCCAAACAGTAGTGTGACTGACACCCAGTAGTGCGGAGGCGCGGCGCAAGCTTACCGGTCGCCCATCGGGGCCGAGCAGGTCTGCCTGCCGTAACCGAGTCTGAACAACTTCTGGTTCGAGAGCTCCATGCCGTCCCCGGCCTGGTGCGTCGGTCAAGAGGGTCTGTGGGCCACCCGCCTCGAACCGCGAGACCCACAGCCTCACGGTCGGTCTCGAGATGCCAAGCTGGCTCGCAATGGCATCGTCTGACAAGCCAGCGGCCTTCAGGAGCACGATGCGGCTTCGCCGTACGACGCGTTGCGGCGTGGTGGAGGCACGAATCCAGCGCTCGAGAAGCACTCGAACATCGGGCCCGACGACTGCCGGCGAAGGGACGCTCGCACCAACCGTCTGTGTCGTTGCGCTCGACGATGGTGTTCGGTCCGGACTGCCGAGCTCAGGTTCCGGGCGAGCTGGGTTTCGCATGCTGGGCCCTCCGAGACGATCCTGCCGCAGCGCATCAATATGATCGCATCAACGTATCGCAGTTCCGTTTCGAACAGGCACGAGCAGGCTGCAGCACTCGCGCATCGACTCGACTCGGTGTCGTTATCTGAGAAAGCGAAATCCGCGATTTCTCTTTCGTGTGAAATCGAATGGATGGGCCTCGAAATCTTTGAAAAAAGTTGCGGGGCTGAGGTTGACACGGAGACTAGAGCGGGTTAGATTGCAATTCGCGTTCGCGTTTGCGGAAGCATCACGGCCTGTACCTGCGAGCGGGCCGCGGCTCCTGTCTTTAATCACAAAGTTACGTTCGTTGTTCGGAGCACCTGACTCGTCTGCCCGTCACCAGTCTGGGTGCGTTTGTCTGTCGTAGCGGGCTAGCTCGCGATCCCTTCAATTCATCGGGCGTGTGCGTCGAGGAGCCCTCACAAGACTCCTGCGAATCGCGTGGGTGGACGTGTGTGTTGTGGAGGAGGAAAGCGCGATCTCCAGAACACGCACAGCACGGGAGGGGTGTGTGCGCGCGTGATGGCAACGATTGTCTGGTTCCGCCCAAGTTGTCTTGCTGTGACCAGTCACAGCGCTTTCGGATTTGTGATCAGAAGGTTAAAGACGCAACGGCTTCTTGAGCGAAGGCAATCGAGGTTCGATGACAATCCAGCATTTCATTGAGGGTTTTGTCAGAAACATCCTTCGGGTTCGAGTGGCATCTGCGTTGCGCCTGCTCCGGGCGCGCAGCAAGAGTTGGTGGCCGCCGAGTCACGCACTGACGTGTGAAAGAGGAGACAGGTACATGCACAGAGTGATCAACCGGTTCATTGTCGCGGCGTCCGTGGTTGGTATCGTGGCGAGCAGCGCCGCTTGCGCACGGCAGGGAACATCCGAGAGCACATCGCCCGTTGCGCCTTCGTCACTCGGCGACTCGGAGGCAAGAGGCGGCGGCAAGCCCGGTGGTGGCGGGACGACGGGCGGCGGCGGGACGATATCACTTGTGATGGTCACCGACAACAACGGGAACGGTACGCCAAACTGGAATGATACGGTGACGTTCAACGTTTCGACGACCGCGACCGCATCACCGTACGTCTTCCTCAATTGCTATCAGAACAATGTCGTCGTGGCTGGAGCCTCTGCGGGCTTTTTCGATAGCTACCCATGGAGTTTCGCGCGACTGATGACCCTGAGTTCGAGGACATGGACCGGCGGCGCGGCAGATTGCAAGGCGGATCTCGGTTACTACGGCAGTAAAGGTAGCGTCACGGTGCTCGCATCGCTGCCTTTCCACGTCGACCCGTAGGGCAGCGAGATTCACTTCACGCGGGGCGCTCGAGCAGGATGCTGAAAAACGCATCCTGAAAGGGAAAGGGGCATGGGAAATGGGAAACGTAACCATTTCCCATTTCCGATCTCCCATTTCCGATCCCCCATTTCCGATCCCCCATTTGCCATCAGGCCGTCACTTTTCCAGTGGCCTGCCCACGTCGCGCGAGCGCGAACGCATGTCAAGGATCGCAACGGGCAGTTTGCGGATGCTCGGTGACGATAGCAACGCCGAAATCGTCATGGAGTCGTGTGCCGGCTGCAGCCTCGAATCTGTGATCACAACGTCAAGATAGAAGGCGCCGAGCAGACTGCATTGGAACGTTCGTTACTGAACCGACCAGTTTTGCTGGGTTTTCTGCGGATTTACCCCCTTCGATTCCCCTGGCACCTGCCTTGCCCCCCACTGAGCGCACCCCAACGGTTCGTCCGCGCCGCTCGAGCCGTGTAAGCGTCAGTGAAAAGGAGAGACAGGTATGCGCAGGTTCACAATCGTTGCGTTGGTCATGGTGCTGGCGGCGAGCGTCGGCTCTTCGGTACTGGCACAAGGCAAGGGCAAGGGCAAAGGCACTAACCAGGCGACCAGTGCCAGCCTCACGCTCAATCTGGTGAATGATGCCGACGGCGACGGCGTGGTTTCCTACGGGGATACGATCAATTTCACGGTGCAGCAAACCGAGACGAACATGCCGTACGTGAGCCTCATGTGCTACCAGGGCGGTACGCTGGTGGCGTCGTCGATCACGTGGCCCGACCCCACGACCCTGTATTCGAGAGCGTGGCAGAGCGGTGCGGCCGATTGCGTCGCAGAGCTCTTCTACTTCAGCAGCCCGAAAAAGGTCGTCCTCGCGACGCTGAGCTTTCCAGTGGCTGAGTAACTGCCCGACCGTTTACGAAGAGGTCCTGGCGATCGGCTCGTGGTTGCCGATTGCCGGGACGCACTCTCCTTCGCCCGGCATCGACGATTCTGCTACGCCGGTACGCAACCCTCCAGGAATCGACGCGAGCCTTCCTGAACGAGTCGTGACCGGCGTGAATTGATAGACGGGAGAGCAACGGCGCGGTCGTGAACTTCTCTTGCACAGGACCCACCGTCAAGACGAACGCGCCTTCAGACAACGCTGAGAAACCCATGAAAAAAGAGAGGCCCCGGGATCTCTCCGGGGCCTCTCTCGTTCTTCGATCGATTACCCAACTCGGCGCGGTTACGACCCGGTGTCGTTGTTGATCGTAACCGTGGATCTCTCGCAGTGACTCGTCGAACCATTAACGCCAAGGTTAGACGAGGTGAAGGTGACTCGCCAGGAGATCGTCGTGTTCGCGGTGTAGTACGTCGAGTTGTTGGTCGTAGCTGACCCGTTGACAAGAGGAACATCCGCAAACGTCTGTACCGCAGCACCCGAGCAATCTGCGCTCTCGTAGAGGTTGAACGTTACCGATCCGCTCCCAGCTCCGCCGCTCCCCAGCGTCACCGTCGCGGTGTCTTGCGGCAGCCATTTTTGGGCGGTAGTGGTCACCGACGTCTCCAGGACGTCGAAGCACTCGAGACTGCCGTCCGTGTGGCTCAACGCACCAGGATAGGTAGTGTCTCCCGGCCAAGTGGCTAAGAAGCAATACCGTCCGGAACCGAGTGGGTTAGCGTCCGTATTCACGTCGGCGGAGTTTGCGGTTGCCAGGCCGTCCGTCGTGTTCGCTCCACCAACGAGCGGGACGGGCTGTCCGACTTGGGTCGTGGTGTTGCCCGTGCAACCATTAGTGTCGTCAGTCGCGAGGGGACCGCAGATGAAGAACGTGACGCTACCCGTCGGATCAGGTGGGTTCGCGCCTCCGGTTACTTTGATCGTCGCAGTATCGTGAACTTCAACTTTCGGAAGCACTGGATTCCCGATGGTCTCGGAGGCCTCTGTGGTCAATCCCGGGACGCAGTTCGCAAACTGTCCGATGATGAAGTCCTTCAGCGTCGCCGTGGGGGAGGTCGACGCGCGGGTCTCGGAAACCACGGTCGAGAAGCACTCGCCCCCGAGACCGAGCTGCGACAGGTTGATGCCAGCCTCGTAGAACTCCCCATTCAGCGCACCGTTGTTCGGCGTGCTGCTCTTGTCCTGGAAAAACCAGGGCATCTCAATCGTGTTGGCGTTCACAAGTCCGCAGAAGGGGTCGTTGCCACCCGATACGATCCCACAGTTCGAGGCGGTGTTGCTGGCGAGTTGTGCCAGATTCGCGGCAGCGCAAGGGAAGCCGCCGACGCCCTTCTTGGGCTTGTCGGTTCCCGTGCAGCCGCTCTCCCACTTGTAGACGCTGATTGACGAGGTCGTCCCGCCATTGCTGAAGTCACTGATGACCAACAGGTCACCCTGCGCGTGCACGCCACTGAACTCAAAGCCGCCACCGCTCTTGACGGTGGGGTTCAGCGAGACCTGGTTCTGCAAGAACCAGAACCCTGTCTGCGCGTCGCCGCTGTTGTCAAGGCGATCCAGGCCGAAGAACAGGACGTCGCACTTAATCGTTGATTGAAACGTCTTGATGGTTGCGTTGGGGGTGCCGTTTGGGCAGTTGCCGGACGCTACTGTAGGATCGAGCGAATACCGGACCGCGTACGCGTGGAGGAGGTTGTCCTTATCCGGCAGGCCGCCGTCGCTGTCCCAGGCCCAGTCACTAATATCCTGCGGGTCTTTCGATCCACCGCCAGTGAAGGCCGTCGCCGCCCTTGCAGTCTCCGACGTCCACGAGACGGCGACCGCCGGGCTGCCGTTGTTACCGCTAGTTCCGAAAGCCGTGCCGCATTTTGCCGTGGCTTCAGCAGGAGTGTCACCCTCTTTGATGGCCTCGTCGTAACAGACCCGATCCCAGTCGTCGGGTGGGAGCGAGTTCTGTGCCGACGTCGCGTCCCCGTCCAGCTCGAATGCGCCAGTCTGGTGTACGGCCAGCACGGTCTTCATGACGACCAGTACCCCGACCACCATGAACACGAGGGTAAACAGGACCGCCCAGGGTCGATTCCTTGCTATGCCGATGACTCTTGCCATGGGGAGACTCCTTTGCCGTTGGTTACCGGTGATCCCATCCGAGGAGGGGTGCGCTCTCGTCGACTCCGAATCCTTGAAGCACAGACGAACTCTGCCGTCGTCGGAGACTTCCAGACACACGACGATGGCTCTCGAGCTCGTCGGTTTACTCTGACGACTTTTCGAGCGTGGATTCGACCTTCGCGCTCGCAGCGCCACACACGGCTATGTGCCGCGCCGGCAGCGACTCCCAACAAGAGTGCCAGCTGAGTCGATGATGAGGGCCTTCGGGTGTTTCGGAATTGCCTTTGGCAGCACCTGTAGGCGGAGCAGTAGTCGCTGTCGCGATTTCAATCGGCGATCTGCAGGATCCAGAACTTTGGTGAGCGCGCTTCGCGACTTGACGTGCTCTGCCAATAATTTAGAGCGAGACTCAGAGGGAGGATGTGCGATCCGCCGCCAAACACCCCGCCAGAATCATGCGCAGAGGGAGCAGCCAATTTCGTAACAACTCCGGACTGAAAAAACCGCCGGATTCGTGAAGTCATGTCATCGGCAGACTTGTGTCCACATGTCGCGACCTTCGCAGCCTTGTTATCAGCCAGGAACCGAATTTTGTGTGACGGATCATCCCGGAGACGGAAGCGCCCCGCTCTCTTCATGCACCGCAACGACGCGCGATCTGTCGCGGACGGATATGGCGACCACTCGAGACCGGACATCTTCCGGCCGCGGACATTCAGCCGTCCGGAACAACGATCCGTCGGCCACCCAATGCAGACGATACCGGCAAGCATCGTGAATGGCTCTCGCCCCGATCACGTCAGTTTTCGACTGCATTATTCTACGTTCGCATGATCCGGAACCGGAAAGTCGTCGTCGTGATGCCCGCCTACAACGCAGAGCGTACGATTGAGAAGACCTGGCGCGAGGTGATCGACCAGGAGATCGTGGATCTCGTCGTTGTTGTCGACGATCACAGCAGGGATGCGACCGTGGAGCGGGCGCGCCGGCTGCCTGAGGCGGTGGTGCACGAACATTCCACGAACCGTGGGTACGGCGCGAATCAGAAGACCTGCTATCGGTTGGCTCTCAAGCACGGCGCCGACATCGTCATCATGGTCCATCCCGACTATCAGTACACTCCAAAGTTGATCCCGGCGATGGCGGGCCTGGTGGCCAGCGACCTGTATGCATGCGTCCTCGGATCGCGGATTCTCGGCGGCGGTGCGCTCAGGGGGGGCATGCCCATGTGGCGGTACGTGTCGAACCGGGGGTTGACCGCCATTGGCAATCTTCTGCTGGGCACGAAGCTGTCGGAGTTTCACACGGGCTATCGCGCGTTCTCGCGCGAACTGCTCGAGCGGCTCCCGCTCAACGCGAATTCCGATGATTTCGTGTTCGACAACCAAATACTTGCGCAAACGACCTGGCTGGGATACGCCATCGGTGAGGTCTCGTGCCCAACGAGCTATGCGCCGGATGCCTCCTCGATCAACTTCTGGCGCAGCGTGACCTACGGCTTTGGTTGCCTGGCCACTGCGGTGACGTTCCGATTGGCGAGATGGGGCCTCGTTCGATCACCCTTGTTCGCCCTCAATACACGAGCGGATGACCGCCAGCCCACCGGTCCGGCGGTATGAGCTCGCACCGGAGCGATAAGGCACGACGGACCGGCGGGCGCAAGGGACCCCGCGCCGGCCACTCGCCGGCTCCGGACGCGGCGCCTTCGGCGTTCGCCGCGTGGTTCGGGCGCCACCGAGCGCTCGTGCCGGTATTGTTCGCGCTGGTGGTCGTCGCGTCGATCCGGCTGCGCATCGCCGACATCCCACTCGAGCGCGACGAAGGCGAATATGCCTACGCCGGCCAGCTCATTCTGCGCGGGGTGCCTCCGTACAGCCTCGCGTACAACATGAAATTCCCAGGTACCTACTATGCGTATGCCGTGATTCTGGCCGCGTTTGGCCAGACATCGTGGGGCATCCATGTGGGCCTGCTGTGCGTGAACGCCGTTACGACGCTCATCCTCTTTTCCCTCGCCCGGCGCCTTCTTGGAGAACTGGGCGGAGTCACCGCGGCAATCGCATTCGCCTTCCTGTCGCTCGATCGCGCCATCCTTGGCGTTTTCGCACACGCGACACATTTTCTGATCTTGCCGGCCCTGGCGGCTTTCCTTTTGATCCTCCGACCGGCGGAATCGAGGCGTTTGCTCACCCTGCTGGGAGCGGGGGCCTTGATCGGTCTGGCCGTGATGATGAAACAGCATGCGGTCTTCTTCCTCCCGCTCGCGATCATGATTGTCTGCTGGGACGACCTCGTCGAGGTGCCGCGACGGATTGGGGGCGCGGCGGTCAACTCCGCGCTGCTCGCGGCGGGAGCCGCCATTCCGTTCGTACTGTTGATCGTCGTGTTTGCCATACAGGGGGTCGTGGGCAGGTTCGTGTTCTGGACCATTCGATACGCGAAGGAATACGTGTCGCAGGTGCCGCTGTCTTCGGCCTGGCTGGCGTTTGCGTCGGCGTGGCAGGAGATTACTGCTGCGAACTGGCCGATCTGGCTTCTTGCAGGGTTCGGCCTCCTGTCGGTATGGTTCGGGAAATGGCCCGGGCGTGTCAGACTCTTCGCCAGCGGGTTCCTCGTTGCGGCGTTGCTGGCGATCGCTCCCGGTTTCTACTTCCGCACGCACTATTTCATTGTGCTGCTTCCCGCCGCGGCACTGCTCGCTGGCGTCGGCGCCGTGACAATCGAGCGAGTGTTGGGGAGGATGATCTCCGCCGGTGCCGCACGCGCGGCCGCCGCGATGATTTTTGTGATCCTGCTCGGGATGTACGTGTTCGGGGAGCGCACGTATCTCTTCTCAATCGGATCGCGCGATTTCAGCCGAACGCGGTACGGCGCCAATCCCTTCGTCGAAGCGCCTGCCGTTGCAGCCTACCTCCGAGGACATACCGCGCCTGGGGATCGGATCGCGGTCATTGGCTCTGAGCCCGAAATCTATTTCTACGCTCAGCGGCTGTCGGCGACCGGATACATCTACACCTATCCGCTCATGGAGCCACAGCCATTCGCACGCCGGATGCAGGAGGAGATGATCCAGCAAATCGAGGCGGCGCATCCGAAGTACCTCGTGTTCGTGAGCATCAGCACATCATGGTTGGCGCGTCCGGAGTCGGACAAGACAATCCTGGAGTGGACGAAGCGTTATGCGGATCAGTGTTACGACGTCGTCGGGATTGCGGACATCTATTCCCTCAGACAGACTGAGATCGTCTGGGACGTGAAAGCGGCAACCTACCAGCCGCGCTCACAGAATCTGGTCGTGACGTTGAGACGGAAGTCCGACGCGCCTTGTGCGACCGCGCACTGAGTGCCGCGAGACGGCGCTACAATTTCATCCCTGATCACCCAGCTGTGACGCATGTCTAAACCTCGCTCGCGAAGACGGGGCACTCAAGATCGACGGTCTCCCGCGAGTCAGAGCCAGCTTGCCAGCGCTCCGGCGGCCGCCACAGCGCGCTCGCGTGGGCCGCTGCTCTGGATCTCACTTGGGCTGATCATTACGAACATCGTGGTCTACGCTGCTGTGCGCCGCCACGATTTCGTGTACTACGACGATCAATCTTACGTCACCGAGAATGGCATGGTCGCGGCTGGACTGACATGGAGCGGTGTGCTGTGGGCCTTCACGACCGGGCATGCAGCCAACTGGCATCCGCTGACGTGGCTGTCGCACATGCTGGACGTGCAACTCTACGGGATGCAGGCCGGCGGGCACCATCTCACCAATCTGGTGCTCCATGTTCTCAACACTCTGTTGCTGTTCGGAGTGCTTCATCGCATGACGGGGGCGGTGGGCCGGAGCGGTTTCGTGGCCGCGTTGTTTGCAGTACATCCGCTGCACGTCGAATCGGTTGCCTGGGTTGCGGAACGCAAGGACGTCCTCAGCACGCTGTTCTGGATGCTGACCCTGTGGACCTACGTTAGCTACGTGCGGCGTCCGAAATGGAATCGGTACGTGGTAGTGGTGGTGTGCTTCGCCGTGGGGCTGCTGGCGAAGCCGATGCTGGTGACGCTGCCTTGTGTGTTGCTGCTGCTCGACTACTGGCCGTTGGGGCGCGCGACACTCGGTCCTGCGACAGGGCGCGATCGTGGCGTGAGACGCGCATCGCAACAGCGCGGGGTATGGCTTCACCTCCTGAGAGAAAAGACGCCGCTACTCGGGCTTGCCGCCGCATCGAGCGTCGTTACCTTCATCGTCCAGCAACGAGGCGGCTCCGTCGTGCCCTTCGAGCGGGCGCCGCTCGACCTTCGCGTCGAAAATGCGTTGGTGTCGTACGTGACGTACATCGGCAAGATGCTGTGGCCGGCGGGGCTGGCGGCTTTCTATCCCTTGACAGCCTCGATCCCTCGCTGGCAGGTGATCGGAGCTGCGCTGGTCCTGATCGGCGCATGCGCGATCGCCGTGCGGGCCGCTGGCAGCCGCCCGTATGTGTTCGTGGGCTGGCTCTGGTATGTTGGCACGCTCGTGCCGGTGATCGGCCTGGTGCAGGTCGGCAATCAGCGGATGGCGGACCGCTACACGTACGTCCCGCTGATCGGATTGTTCCTCATTGTCGCGTGGGGCGTGCCGGACGTCCTGCGCGGGTGGCGGCATCGGCGGATCGCGTTGACAGCCGGAGCGGGCATCGTCCTGGCGGCATCCGCGATCACGGCTCGAGCGCAGGTCCGCACGTGGGAAAACAGTCTCGCCGTTTGGCAGCTACCCGATTCGCCGGGGCGCGCGAAGGACTTTTCCGTGACGCTCAATCGCGTCGTGGCGAGCAATCGCCTGCAGGAGGGGGATGCTTTATCTCGTGCAGGAAAAATAGACGAGGCGATTGCGCGGTACTCCGAGGCGCTGCGCCTCAGGCCCGATTTCGAAGAAGCGCACAACAGCCTCGGCATCGCGCTGATCCGACAAGGGAGGCAGAGCGAGGCCATCGCGCAATTCGCGGAGGCAGCGCGTTTGAGACCGGACTACGCCGACGCGCGGCACAACCTCGCGTTGGCATTGGCTCAACAGGGACGACTCGACGAGGCGATTCCTGAAATGCTGCAGGCTGTGCGGATCAACCCCAAACAGCCTTTGTGGCACTTTCAGCTGGCCGGCTTTTATCAGAGGAAGGGCGATACCACGCAGGCCATATACCATCTCGAGAGAACGTTGACGCTCGACCCGAACGACCGCGCGGCGCGGCGCGCACTCGACGAGCTGAAGCCGCCAGGCCCGCAATGAGCAGACCGGTCGGACTGCGGTCTAACAGGATCCTGAGGTACGCATCCTGGTTGGCAAATGGGACATTGGAAAAATGTGAGAACGTGAAACGTCTTGCCACCTCCTATTTCCCAGTTCCCATCAGGCCGTCGTTTTTCGGCGGCCTGCTAACGCTCTGTGCGCGCCCGCGGACTAACCCCGGAGTTCACTTGATCAGATGTTGTTGTGGGGCGGGGTCTTCAGACCCGCCTGGGTGGGCCTGAAGGCCCGCCGCTACATGCCAAACACAACTGAACATCGGGCTCAAGTACTACGGCAGCGATGCCTAAACCGCGCTCTCAAAGACGGGACAATCAGAGTCGAAGGTCGCAAGCAGGTCAGGGTCAGCGCGCCGCTGCTCCGCTGGCCCGCACACCGCGCTCCGGTGGGCCGTTGCTCTGGATCTCGCTTGGCTTGGTCGCGGCGAACGTCGTGGTCTACGCAGCCGTGCGGCGCCACGGCTTTGTCAATTTCGACGATCCACGGTACGTCACCGAGAACGCCATCGTCGCCGCCGGACTGACGTGGCGCGGTGTCGTGTGGGCGTTCACGGCTGGCTACGCGTCCAACTGGCATCCACTGACCTGGATGTCGCACATGCTCGACGTACAGCTGTATGGTATGCGCGCCGGCGGCCACCATCTGACCAATGTCCTCCTGCACATCGCGAACACGCTGCTGCTGTTCGGCGCGCTTCATCGCATGACGGGAGCTGCGGGCCGGAGCGGGTTCGTGGCCGCGCTGTTCGCCGTGCATCCGCTTCACGTCGAATCGGTCGCCTGGGTCGCGGAGCGCAAGGATGTCCTCAGCACGTTCTTCTGGATGCTCACGCTGTGGAGCTACGTCAGCTACGTGCGGCAGCCGCGATGGAATCGCTACGTGCTGGTGGTGGTGTGCTTTGCCCTAGGGCTGCTGGCGAAGCCGATGCTGGTGACGCTGCCCTTTGTGCTGCTGCTGCTCGACTACTGGCCGCTGGGACGCCTGACGCCGGATGTCGCCGCCGGACCCGCGCGCGCCGCGGGCACGCCATCTGCTCCCCAACTGAAAGTCGCGCTGCCTCTGCTGCGAGAAAAGCTGCCGCTGCTCGTGCTCGCGCTGGCGTCGAGCATCGTCACTTTCATTGTGCAACAGCGAGGCGGATCCGTCGCCGCACTCGATGCGATCCCGTTCCTCCCCCGTGTGGAAAACGCTTTAACTTCCTACGTCGGCTATATCTGGAAGATGGTGTGGCCGGCGCGTCTGGGAGCCTTTTATCCGTTTCCCGCTTCGTTTGGTCCTTGGCAGGTGATCGCGGCGGCGGCGATCCTGATTGGCGCATCCGTCGTCGCGTTGCGCGCGGCCCGGCGGCACCCGTATCTCCCGGTGGGCTGGTTCTGGTACGTCGGAACACTGGTGCCGGTGATTGGGCTCGTGCAGGTGGGCGATCAAGCGATGGCAGACCGCTACACGTACGTCCCGCTCATCGGGCTGTTCCTGATCGTGGCATGGGGAGTTCCTGCCCTTGTTGCGCGGTGGTTACCTGGCCTGAGCGGAATCGAACGGCTCCAGCGCATTGCACTCGCGACGGCGGCAGGGCTGGTGATTGCGGCGCTGACGATCGCGGCCCGAATTCAGGTGCAGTATTGGAGAAACGCGATCGCGATCTGGGAGCACACACTGCAAGTCACCGGCGAGAACGCTGTCGCACGCAACAGCCTCGGAGGGTTTCTGATCATCGTGGGACGAGCGCGCGACGCAGTGCCACACCTGGTCGAGGCTGTGCGCATCGCTCCAGATTCCGCGGGTGCGCACAACAACCTGGGAGCGGCACTCATTCAACAGGGGAATGTCAGCGAGGCCATTCCGCACTTCGCGAAGGCGGCCCGTTTGTGGCCGGAATACGGCGACGCTCATCACAACCTCGCCGTAGCGCTGGACCGGCAGGGACACCTCGACAACGCAATTCACGAAATGGTGGAGGCGGTGCGGATCAGGCCCGATCAGGCGACGTGGCATTGCCAGCTCGGGGAGATGCTTGCACGTCAGGGGAAACTCGACGAGGCGATTGCGCACTACGGCGAGGCCTTGCGCCTCCAGCCCCGCTACGCGGATGCCCACGTCGGCGCTGGGAACGCTCTGTTGCGCAAAGGAAAGATAGAAGAGGCCATCGCGCATTATTCGCAGGCGCTGCAAAGCCGGCCACTTCTCGAAGAAGCCCACAACAATCTTGGAGTCGCGCTCATGCGCCAGGGGAAGAACAGCGAGGCGATCGCGCGGTTCGCGGAAGCAATCCGTTTGAAACCGGACTACGCGGACGCCCACCACAACCTCGCGATCGCACAGGTCGAGCAGGGACAACTCGACGACGCCATTCGTGAAATGTCGGAGGCTGTGCAGATCAGGCCCGACCAGGCGGCGTGGCACTACCAGCTAGGCGGCTTGTACCAGAAGAAGGGCGATACGCAGCACGCGGCGTACCATCTCGAAAGAGCTCTGACGCTCGACCCGAGTGACCAGGCGGCGCGGCGCGCGCTGAACGAGCTGGCCTCGCGACGCGCGCGCTAAGCAATACCGACGGTGCCATACCGCCATGGGTAAAGCGCGCTCGCACAGACGGAGCAATCAAAACCGACGATCGACCGCAAGTCAGATCCAGGTCGCCGATGCTTCGCCTCGTGTCGCGGCGTCCGGTGTCCCCTCGCTTCTGCTTTGGATTCCCGTTGGGTTGGTTGCAGCCAACATCGTGGTCTATGCCGCGGTGCGACGCTATGATTTCGTCTCCTTCGACGATTACTCGTACGTGACAGGCAATCCTAACGTCATGGCCGGGCTGACCTGGCACGGCATGTTATGGGCGTTTACAACCGGGCACGCAGCCAACTGGCATCCGTTGACCTGGCTGTCGCACATGCTGGACGTGCAACTCTATGGGATGCACGCCGGCGGCCACCATCTCACCAATGTCCTTCTCCACATCGTAAACACGTTGCTGCTGTTCGGAGTGCTTCATCGCATGACAGGGGCGGTCGGCCGGAGCGGCTTCGTTGCCGCGTTGTTTGCGGTGCATCCGCTGCACGTCGAATCCGTCGCATGGGTTGCGGAACGCAAAGACGTCCTCAGCACGCTGTTCTGGATGCTCACGCTCTGGAGCTATGTCAGCTACGTGCGGCAGCCGCGGTGGAGCCGGTACGTGGTGGTGCTCGTGTCCTTTGCACTGGGCCTGATGGCCAAGCCGATGCTGGTGACGCTGCCCTTTGTGCTGCTGCTGCTCGATTACTGGCCCTTGGAGCGCGTCACGTTTGACGGGACGGCGGGGGCGGACGGGCGTGTGGCGCGGTTCTCACACCAGCGAGGGGTCGTGCTTCGCCTGCTGCGTGAAAAAACGCCGCTGTTCGCGGTTGCCATCGCATCCAGCGTCGTCACCTTCCTCGTCCAGCAACGGGGCGGGTCCGTCGTTGAACTCGATCTGGCCGCGCCCGATGCCCGCGTGGAAAACGCGTTGGTGTCCTATGTGGCCTACATCGGCAAGATGCTGTGGCCTGCCCGGCTGGCTGCTTTCTATCCCTGGGTCGTCTCGCTCCCAGTCTGGCAGGTGATCGGGGCAGCGCTGATCCTGATCGCCGGCTTCGGCGCCGCGCTGCACGGCGCTCGCAAGCGCCCGTATTTGCTCGTGGGCTGGCTCTGGTATGTTGGCACGCTCGTGCCGGTCATCGGCCTCGTCCAAGTCGGCAGCCAACGGATGGCAGATCGCTATACCTATATTCCGCTGATCGGGTTGTTCATCGTCGTTGCGTGGGGTGTGCCGGATCTCGTCGGACGGTGGCGGCACAGGCAGACTGTGTTGGTTACCGCAGCCGGAATCGTCTTGGGTGCATGCACGGTAACTGCACGAGCCCAAGTCCACGTCTGGGAAAGCAGTGTCACGCTATGGCAGCACGTGGTGGATGTCACCACCGACAATTTCCTCGGGCACGAATATTTGGGTGACCTTCTCACCTCTCAGGGAAAACGCGATGAGGCGATTGTGCATTACGCTGAGGTCGTGCGACTGCGGCCTCGCTCCGTTGGCTCCATCCTCACCCTGGCAAATGCTCTCGTTGACGCAGGACGAATAGACGAGGCCATTGCTCGGTACTCCGACGCGCTGCGGATCAGGCCGAACTCTG